>Ga0164320_10000671_pt1 | contig 11650 bp, 9 predicted proteins | sample GuaBasSediGuay11_FD_113736 | JGI IMG/M metagenome (GOLD analysis project Ga0164320, IMG submission 113736) | Subseafloor sediment microbial communities from Guaymas Basin, Gulf of California, Mexico - Guay11, Core 4567-28, 0-3 cm | ecosystem: Environmental > Aquatic > Marine > Hydrothermal vents...
AAAAAAGGCTTCAATCTCTTGAAACCTTTATAAACAGTAGTGACCTCGACAGGATTCAAACCTGTAACCTCTTGAGCCGTAATCAAGTGCACTATTCAGTTATGCTACGAGGCCTTTTTTGCGGTTGCAAATATATTTCTTTTTAAAAGATTGACAAAGTAATTGATTGAAATTGTAGTTAACTAATCTAATGCACGTTTGGTAACATAAAGTCTCCAACCAAAAATCGCCATCTGTAATTTTGTGGCTCTGCTTAAGTCTAATCTACGTTTTGTGAAACTCGGTAAAATAGCTTTATTTAGTTTTGCCAGAAATTTGAATAGTTGCTTTTTCATTTGTTTTTATCTTTAAATCTTTTACAAAGATATAAAGCCTTTTATAAACAGCTATGACTTTTTAAAAAGCGATCTGCTTAAAGGGGAATGTAAAACACTACATTTAAAATATTCTTAACCCAGTTTCTTTATCAAAAAAGTAAGCTTTATTTAAGTTTAAAAACAATTCAAATTTTGAATTTAGTACAACTTCAACTTCAGATCTAAACGTTGCTACAATTTCAATATCATTATAGTCAACATAGATATGCTTTTGGTTACCTAAAAGTTCTATTGCAATAACTTCTCCTTTTAAAATGGCATAATTTTTTAATTCTCCTTTCTCTGAACGTAAATTAACAGATCTTATTCCTAAATGAATTTCTTTTCCTATATTTTCTTTTAAATTATTTAATTCAAGTTTAGATAAATCAAATGTATTTCCATTTTTATCTTTAAATATTAGTTTGTTTTCTTTGTTTTCGATTCTTCCATCAATGAAATTCATTTGAGGAGATCCAATAAATTCTGCTACAAATTTATTTTGAGGATTATTAAATAAATCTATTGGAGCAGCAATTTGCATAATTACACCATCCTTCATCACTATTATTCTTTCTCCTAATGTCATGGCTTCTACTTGATCATGTGTTACATAAATCATGGTCGTATCAAGTTTCTTGTGTAATTTTGCCAATTCAATACGCATCTTACCACGCAATTTTGCATCTAAATTACTTAATGGTTCATCGAATAAAAACACTTCAGGTCGTCGTACAATTGCTCTGCCAATAGCTATTCTTTGACGTTGTCCTCCAGACATTTTACCAGGTTTTCTGTCTAATAGAGGCTCTACATTTAAAATTTTTGCGGCAGCCATTACTCTTTCCTTTATTTCTTCTTTAGGAACTTTTTTAATTTTTAATCCAAATGCCATGTTTTCGTAGGAATTCATATGTGGATATAATGCATAATTTTGAAAAACCATAGCAATTCCTCTTTCACTTGAAGACACATCATTTACTTTAGTTTCTCCTATAAAAAGATCTCCATCTGTAATTTCTTCAAGTCCAGCAATCATTCTTAAAACAGTAGATTTCCCACATCCTGATGGACCTACCAACACTACAAACTCTTTATCTTTTACATCAAAGCTTATTCCTTTTACTACTTCAGCTCCACCTTTATATGTTTTTCTAATATTTGATAGTTTTACTTCTCCCATAATTTTATTTGTGCTAAACTGTTTTACTTAATTACGACTATAATTTAAAGGGTATAATGGTCTCCCTGATTCTGGATCTTGAGGATATTTTTCACATAATTCAACTAAAATATCTTCATGTGTAATTGCTACATTCATCACCGTATCATTTCCTCCATAATAAATATAAATATCTCCATTATCCTTTCTTATTGCACCACAACAAAAAACTACATTGGGTACATGCACATAGCTTTCTTTAGTCACAAGACAATCTGCTTTAGAAGGAAACAATATTGGAATATTTGAAACTTTCACCTTTTCTGGTGACTTCAAATCATGTAGTGCGACTCCTAAAACATATGGATGTCCATCCATTGTACTCCGAACACCATGAAAAATATTAATCCATCCATATTTGGTTTTTATTGGAGTTGCACCTGGACCAATTTTATCAGAAAAACTACTTGGTCCATCATTTTGCATAAAGATTGGTTTCTCATTAATATTCCAATTTCCTTTTTCTATATCATCTGTATCACCAATTTTTATTTGCTTATAAATTCCATTAGTATGTGCATGTGTTTTTCCATTTGGTCTAAATAAACCGTAGTATTTATTTTTTATTTTCTCTGGAAAAATAACCACATTTCTCATGTCGGTTTTCAAAAGAGGTCCGAAACGTTTAAAGGATTTAAAATCTTTGGTTACGGCCAACGAAACTCTTACTCTATGTGCAATTGATGCGTGATACGCACTGTAGGTTATATAATATAAATCTCCTATTTTACTTATTCTTGGGTCTTCAACTCCTCCATGTTCGTTTTCAATTAATTCATTAATATTTGTGCCTTCGGCAAAAATATCATTTTTGTTACATGACATCATTGCAGGCTTTTCATCAACTCTCCAATTGTCTAATCCGTTTTTACTTCTGGCAATTCCTAATACTGAAATTCCATTTCGTAAGTGTGAGCGAAATAACATGATAACTTCATCATTATATTCAGTTATTCCTGCATTATGAACTGTTGTTGTTTGAAATATTGGATTAGTCCATACTTTGTTTACATCTATAGATGTTAAAATTGGATTTCCTTCATACCTCATTACAGGATTGCATAAATCTATTTTACTCATTCTTGTTTTAATTTTTTTATTTCTAACAGAATCAACATACTTTCTATAGTTGATTCTGCTCCTGAATTTTTACTAATTTCTTCTTTACTTTTAATTCCATCAAAACAAATTCCTGTTTCTGGATTATACATTACAGTTTTAGCATCATTATTACCAGATAACCATGATTCTAAATCTGTAGTAAGTTTTAAATATTTTTTATTTTTTGAATATTGATAGGCTTCGGATGCTGCCCAAACCATAGGACGTAAACCATAGGCGATTTGTGGATAATCATTTCGTTTAATTTCGCTATAACTGTTTTCTTCATTCTTTTCTATCCAAAAAGCTTCAGCAAATCCATTTTTTAATAAGTAAGGATAAAAATTGTCAATCTCTTTTAAAGCACTGTTTATATATATTTGGTTATTAAATTTTTGTCCCGCTTTCAATAATGCGTAAGCCTGAATGTTTCCCCAAGCATGCCACAAATTTTGCCAACTTAAGAAGGCTCCGTAAGGATAGTTATCTACATTTCCTTTTTGCATAATCATAATTCCTTTTGCTAAAGAATCAATCAATACTTTAATTTCTTCATTAGCAGTTCTTTCATAATTTTTTAACAAACCTAAAATTAATAATGCAGATTGATCTGATGCATATTTTTGAGGTAGCCAAGTAGGAACTTTTATGGCTTCAATGGTTTCTACTTTTAAATTATTTATAGAAATATCTCTTTTGATATTTACTAATAATTTTTCAGTTGCTATTTCAATTCTGTTTGCCAAGTCCTTATCAGATTTCAACAAATCATATGCCGACTCTAAAGCCCATAATGCTCTAAACGACCACCAATTAAGTTCGGCTACTGATGTTTTATAAGTTGTGTTAATAGACAAATCATTCCAAATAAAATTATTAAAATATCCGTTTTCATTTTGCATTAATAACACAAATTGAGTAAGCTTTTCCATTTTATTAAATGCTTCTTTATCTTCATTTGTCTTTAGATGTTTTGAAAACATTACAACAGCTCTGGCTACATCATCCACACAAGTAAACCCTTCATTGGGTTCTATTTCAAACTCATACTCTGGATATTCACTATATATATGTACTATACCAACTTCTTTTCCATTAAATTTAATCTCTTTATATAAATGATTAAAATGACTAAAATTGATTTTATTTTCAACAATTGGTTTTGACTCTTTAATGGTCTCACATGAAATAAAAGCCATAAGAATTGCAACAAGAAAAGCGTTATGTTTCTTATTATTAAATAACATGCTTTATCTCACTTTTCGATTTATAAACATCCATTTCATTTAATAATTCTTCTATATTAATTGTGGCAAATGTTGATGCTGAATCAGACATTGCATAAGGCAATATTAAGTTTCCTTCGTGAGCCATAGAGCCACAAGAATATACAACATTAGGCACATAACCTTCGCGTTCTTCTTCATTTGGAGACAATAAAGGTTTGTTTAATCTTTTAATGACTTTAGAGGGATTTTTTAAGTCCAACAAAATTGCTCCCAAAACATATTTTCGTAATGGACCAACTGCATGAGTAATTACTAACCAGCCTTCATTGGTTTTTATAGGCGAACCACAATTACCTAATTGCACATAACTCCATGTAGATTTTGGAGTCATGATTACTTCATAATCATTCCAAATAAATAAATCATCGGAATACATTATTGTAATATTTTCGCCTCCTTGTCTCCCTACCATCACATATTTTCCATCAATTTTTTCAGAAAAAAGTGCCATACCTTTATCGCTTACTGCAGCACCATACATAGAGCGCGCATTAAAATGAACAAAATCTTCTGTTAGAATTAATTGAGGGGAAATTTTATGCCCATTATATGCTGTATATGTTCCGATATATTTAGTTTTTCCGTTTTCGGAAAATGCTACAAAACGAACATCTTCCATTCCCATAGATTCGCCTAGTGCATTAGGAAAAATTACACGCTCACAAATTGGTGCATTTCCATCGGTTACTACATCATAATTGGTGTCTAAAATATGAAACAACTCAGCTTGGGTAACTCCATCAAAAGTAGAAAATTTATTCATTTTCACTTTTTCCAGATAGTCATCATAGGTAAAACTTTCTTCAAAAGCATTCATTATAGATTGATCAAATTCGTTGAGAACTATTGTGTTTTTTAGAATATTACTTTTACTATAAACTTTAGACAATTCTTTATCCGAACAAGAAGAGAATCCTGTTTCTTTATCTAAAGTTATGTTTCCATTTTTATCAACAATTCCGCTTCTAAATTCGATAGAAGAAATATGTCCTTCTCCAACAGATCTTAAACTTAAAACAAAACGTTTTTCACCTTCCTCTAATCCATTTTGATTTGGATGTGCTACCATTGATGGATTAAAAAGTGCTGCGGATTGTATAGAATACTCTTTAGAAAAATAGGCACCTACTACCAAACTTCTGATTTCTGAAATTACTGTATTACTAGGAAGTTCTGGTTCTATTTTTTTGAAATTTATTTTTAAATAATGCTCAAAATTTCGATGTCGAAATTCAAAGTTTTTTTTAATTTCTTCATAAAGAGGAAGTAATTCATTTTCAGGAATAGATAAAACACTATTAATCAAACGGGTTACTCTTGTTATATTATTTGTATGAAGGCCCAAATCCAAAAAATTAATAATAACTCTTTTAGGATTCGCTTTAATCTGAATATTAGATCTGTTTACTTTCATGTGTTTATTCTTATTGTTTTTATTTGTCATCCCGATAACTATCGGGAGTGTTCGCTATTAATAATTCCTTTAGGTGACAAATTTTGGTTTGCTCGTTTCATTAATTTTTTTAATAATCTTGTTTATATATTTATTCTTTAATTCCTGAACTTGCCATACTTTGTATAAAGTATTTTTGGAAAAATCCATAGGCTATCATTATAGGTAATGCTAAAACTACTGCTGCTGCCAGTTTTACGCCCAACTGGCTTTCAGATCTTCCGCCTACAGAAAATAAAGTAACCATTTGAGGCATTGTCATTAAACTTTCATCTCTTATAACTATTAATGGCCAAAGCACTTCGTTCCAGGAATTCATAAACGATAAAATTCCTACAGTAACTATTGTAGGAATAATATTTGGAAATAACACTTGAAAAATAATTCTGATTTCACTACAACCATCTATTCTTGCAGCATCAATTAAGGCTTGAGGAATAGTCATAAAAGCCTGTCTAAACATCAATATTGCAAATGCATTTAACATAAACGGAATTATTAAGGCTGCATAAGTATCAACTAATCCTAATTTCACCATGGTTATATAGTTAGGAATCAAAGTAATTTGAAAAGGTAAAGTCATGGTGAAAATAATGATATAAAAAATTGCCTGTCTTCCTCTAAACTCCATTTTTGCCAACGCATATCCTACCATAGAGCAAAAAGTTATAACACCTGCTGTTGTTATTGTAGCTGTAATGATACTGTTAAAAAAAGCTTTGCCAATTGGAATTTTTGAAAACATTTGAGTATAACTATTAAAAGAAAAATCGGAAGGTAAAAACGTTAAATTTCCTATTTCACTCTCTGGTGCTAAAGATGCCACAACCATCCAATAAAAAGGATATAAAAAGGTTAATGATGCTAAAATCAACAAGGTGTATATTAATATCTTTTTTTTCATGATACTGTTTTATTGAATTATAATTAGTCCTCTCCTCGTTCTATATACTTTTTTTGAATAACCACTACTGCTAGAATTAACATTGCAAAGAAAAATCCTAAAGTAACCGAATATCCCATGTGGAAATATTCAAAAGCTTGTTTATATACATATAACACTGAAGACATTGTACTACTTAATGGTCCACCTCCTGTCATAATATATGGCTCTATAAACAAAGAAAAACCTCCTATAGTCGATAAGATTACCACCATGAATATTGTTGGGTTAATCATAGGTAATGTTATTTTTCTAAATTTCTGCCAATGGCTTGCGCCTTCAATAGATGCTGCTTCATAATAATGTGGAGGAACTGTTTGAAGTCCTACTAAAAATAAAATAACATAAAGTCCTACATTTTTCCATGTTGCCATAAGTGCAATTGAGCCCATTGCAATATTTGGGTCTATAAGCCATCCAACTTTACCTAAACCAATAGCAACTAACATTCTATTAAATAATCCAGAATCATATCCAAATAATTGTTGCCATAATATAGTAACTACAACTCCAGAAACGATTACAGGTAAAAAGAATGCAGCTCTAAAAAAACCTTTAAGTTTAATATTCTGATTTAAAAATTCTGCCAAAGCCAGAGAAATAATAATTTGCAATGGAATATGAATGATTAAAAACTTAAATGTATTTACTAGAGATTTCCAAAACATTCGGTCATTAAACATTTTTGTATAATTGCTAAATCCTGTGTATTCCATAGGTGAAATTATGTTCCATTTATGAAAAGTAAGCACTAATGAAAATAGTACAGGAAATGCTACAAATACAATAAAATGTAAGATATATGGAGATACTAAAATATAAGGAAGCCATTTTCTTTTCATCTGCGTATCATTTTAAAATAATTTTATTTTTAGTGCTAAAGACATAGTAATTATCAATCTCTTAACAAATTATCTACAGCTTTAGCCGCATCTTCAATAGCCTTTTCAGGTGTTTTTTTATTATAGATTACACAGGCTTCATATTCTTGCGATATAATATCAAATACTTCTACAATTACTTCACAATTATCAACTCCTTTAACATAGTTTGCTTGTTTAGCGAAAATTTTCACTTTTGGATTTTTATTTAAATAATCTTGAAATATTTCTTCCGTTTCAATATTTTTTCTGTTAGGTAGCTGTCCAGTAATTTCCAATAATTGTTTGTCTCCTTCTTTATCGATTAGTGTTTTTATAAAATTCCACGCTTCTTGTGGTTGTACGCATGTATTAAAAATTACAATATTCTTAGGATCCGCATAGGTGTAAATGGGTCCTTCATGATCTTCGGGCACTTGCATTGGGAAAAAACCAAATTCAAAATCATCACGTTGTTTAAATTTATCTACATGATTTATTTCCCAAGGGCCAGTCCATTTGGTAAATATATCTTCTGTAATAAATCGATCTTGTCCAGCGGATAATCGTTCTTTAGAATAATATTCTTTATTATAAAGCTCTTGCAGAAACCGAAATACTCCAATAGCATGTTCATTATTAAAAGCAGCCTTGTTGTCTTTAATTAGATGCCCACCATTGGAAGCAGCCAAATACAAAGGATAAAAATTAAAAAAGCGTTGATACCATAATACTTTTACTTCGGTATAACCAACCCATTGGTCAACATATCCATCATTATTCTTGTCCTTTTTAATGGCTTCTCCTGCTTTTAAATATGCATTATAAGTGTTTGGTAATTCAGAGAATCCAAAATCATTATTTAACCGTTTATTATAAATAGTCATGATTGGATTAATTTTCCAAGGGACTTGATAAATATGTCCATCATCTGCAGTTATTTCTTCTATGGTTTCTTGGCTACATCTTTCTTTAATGAATTCAGTAAACCCTTCTAAAGTATCCAAAGGAATTAAAACTCCAGCATTTGCATACATTGTCACACTTCCTTGCCACATATTGGCATAAATGTCAGGAGTTGTTTTTCCAACTACAGAAGCTAAAATGACTTCTTCACTTGATTGTCCTTCAGGTATAGGTTGAAATCTAATTTTAGAAGTTCCTTCATCATTCCACTTGTCTACAAAGTGTCTTGTGAATTCGATTTCATGCATATTGTTAGAAGACCAATACAAAAGTGTATTTTCATTTTCATTTTTTGATTTATTGCAAGAATAAAAAAGCAATAAAATCAATATTACCATTATGTGTTTTATGTTTTTCATATCTATTACAAATGATTTTATCTAATTTTACTTATTCTTGATACACTTTTATATAATCAATAATAAATTCTTGTGGAAAAATTGTATTGTCAACTTCAGGCCCACCAAAATTACCTCCTATAGCTAAGTTAACTATGATATAAAAAGGTTGATCAAAAGGCCAAATTTCTTTTGAATGTTTTTTTGGTGAGAATGTATAAACCAACTGATCATCTACATAAAACACAATTTTTTCTTTAGTCCAACCGACAGTATAAACATGAAAACCTTGTTCTATGTTTTCTATAATTGTTTTTCTAGTATTTATTGTTTCTCCAAAACTATCTGGAGTGTGAAGCGACGTGAAAATTGTTTGGGGTTCTTTACCAACATATTCCAAAATATCTATCTCGCCGCAAGCTGGCCAACCCACCTCAGAAATATTACTACCTAACATCCAAAACGCAGGCCACAACCCTTTACCAATTGGTAATTTAGCTCTGAGTTCAATCTTACCATATTGAAATTCTTTTTTAGCTTTAGTTGTTATTCTTGTTGAAGTATATAAAGAGTCTTGCTTCTTTGCTGTTATGATAAGTTTCCCATCTTTAAGCCGATGATTTTTATTAGTATATAATTGTAATTCATTATTACCCCAACCACACAAATTAGGACAACCATCTCCAACCTCATAATTCCAAATAGCTTCATTTAAAATATTGCCATCAAAATTTTCTTCCCAAACAAGGATTTTCTTTTTCTTTGTACAGGATATAGCAGTAAGTATGACACACATTATTAATATGTATGATCTTAACTTAACCATATTACTAATTTATAAATTCAAAATCTGCTTCTAATTTAGTATAAGAACTTCCTCCAATGAATACTTTAAAATCTCCAGTTTCTGTTTCCCATTTTTCATTGGTAGTATAGAATTTCAGCATTTCCTTATTAATGGTAAACATTACTTGTTTCGTTTCTCCGGGCTTTAAAGACACCATTTCAAAACCCTTTAATTCTTTTACTGGTCTAGTTATACTTCCAAATAAATCTCTAATATATAATTGACATACTTCTTTCCCTTCATGATCTCCAGTATTGGTAAGACTGAAAGAAACTTCAATCTTTTCATTTTCTTTAAAAGAGCTAGTGCTTAATTTAAGATTATCGTATTTAAATGTTGTATAACTTAAGCCATATCCAAACGGATACAGCGGTGTATTTTCTTCATCACTGAAATGTGACCAAAACACTAAATTGTCACCTGGATAGGTTGGTCTTCCAGTGTTTTTATAATTATAATAAATTGGAACTTGTCCAACATTTCTTGGAAATGTCATTGGTAGTTTACCGCTTGGGTTATAATCTCCATATAATACTTGTGCAATAGCATTACCGCTTTCAGTCCCCAAATGCCAAGCCTCAACAATGGCAGGGATATTTTTATCAGCCCAGTTAATTGTTAGTGGTCTACCATTCATTAAAACCAAAACAACCTTTTTGTTTACTTTATATACGGCTTCTAATAATTGTTGTTGAACACCTGGTAAATCTAAATTTGTTCTACTTCTTGCTTCACCACTCTGGAATCCATATTCTCCTAGAACCATAACTACAACATCTGCATTTTTTGCCGTATTAACTGCTGCTTGAAACCCTGAAGTGTCTGTTTCGTTAATTTCAGTTTCAAAGACAAAAGCTGGATTTCCTATTACTAAATCTGCTCCTTTTTTATGTGTTAATATATTTCCTTTATACTGTTGCATTCCTTCTAATACAGATATTGCTGTATTATCATCGGCAGCAATACGCCAGCTCCCTAAAGGACTATTCTTATCAGCTGCTAAAGGTCCTATCAATGCAATTTTTTGACCTTTTTTCTTTAACGGAAGTAAGTTTTTCTCATTTTTTAATAAAACAATTGACTTCTTTGCCATGTCAAGAACAGCTTCATGAATTTCTTTACTTCCTACCACTCTTTTTTCACGATCAACATCACAATATTTATAAGGATCTTCAAAAAGACCTAGCTCAAACTTAACTTTTAATATTCTCTTTACAGCATCGTCTATTAAATTCTCATTTACATTTCCTTCTGCTATTAATTCTTCTAAATGATTTACATATAAATATGATTCCATATCCATATCTGAGCCAGCATTTGCAGCTAGCATTGCGGCTTCTTTATCGTCTTTTGCATAACCATGGTTCTTCATCTCTACTATCGATCCCCAATCTGAGACAACAAAACCATCAAAATTCCATTTTTCCTTTAAAATATCTCTTTGTAAAAACTTATTACCTGTTGCGGGAATGCCGTTCAATTCATTAAAAGAATTCATAAAAGTTTTAACATCTGCTTGAATAGTGGCTTTAAAAGGAGGAAAAATTGTATTATACAATGTTGAAGTTCCTACATCTACAGTGTTATAATCTCTACCTGATTCTGAAAATCCATAACCAGCAAAATGTTTAGCAGTTGCAGCTACTGTATTTACCGCAGAAAGATCATCTCCTTGAAATCCTTTAACTCGAGCATATGCAATTTTACTTCCTAAAAAAGGATCTTCGCCTGCACCTTCCATAACTCTTCCCCATCTTGCATCTCTTGAAATATCGACCATAGGTGCGAATGTCCAATTAATACCACTAGCTGCAGATTCGGCTGCAGCAACCGCAGCAGATTTTTTAATAGCTTCCATATCCCAACTAGCAGCTTCGGCTAATGGTATTGGACTTATGGTTTTATAACCATGGATCACGTCAAAACCAATAATTAATGGTATCCCTAAGCGAGATTCTTCAACTGCTATCTTTTGAACTTTTCTAACCTCTTCAACTCCTTTCACATTTAGCATAGAACCTACCATCCCAGTCCGTAAATGGTCATACTTTTTCGCAGCATCACCTTCTTTTGGTGTTGGACCAGTAACATTCCAGAATCCATTGTATTGATTCATCTGTCCTATTTTCTCTTGTAATGTCATTAAGGATATTAATGAATCTACTTTCTCATTAATCTCATCTTTGGTATCGTATAATTTAGGACTCTGATTAGAATTATTACATCCTAATAAGGAAAGAATAACTATTACTATTATGATGCCTGCTTTTTTCAT
>Ga0164320_10000672_pt1 | contig 11650 bp, 9 predicted proteins | sample GuaBasSediGuay11_FD_113736 | JGI IMG/M metagenome (GOLD analysis project Ga0164320, IMG submission 113736) | Subseafloor sediment microbial communities from Guaymas Basin, Gulf of California, Mexico - Guay11, Core 4567-28, 0-3 cm | ecosystem: Environmental > Aquatic > Marine > Hydrothermal vents...
ACGACGAGCCCACCAGCGCCCCGCCGTACATGGCGATGGTAAACAGCAGGCCGCGCAGCCAGGGCATCAAATAGACAGCCTTGAGATATCGGCGACATCGAGGAACAGTGCGCGCAATTCGCGCAGCAGGGAAAGACGGTTGTTTCTTGTTGCTGCGTCGTCCGCCATGACCATGACATCGTCAAAAAAGTGATCGACGGGCTCGCGCAATTCGGCCAGCGCGGTCAGCACGCCGGCGTACTCGCGCGCCTCGAGCATCGGGGCAACCTTCTCCCGGGCGCTTTCAAGCGCTTTGGCGAGCGCAACCTCGGCGGGATCCGTCAACAGCTTTTCCTTGACGGTATCACCGCCCTGGCCCTCGGCCTTTTTCAGGATGTTGGCAATTCGCTTGTTGGCGGCGGCCAGGCTTGCGGCAGGTTCGAGCGTAATAAACGCCTGTACGGCAGCGAGACGTCGCGAGAAGTCCACGAGCGACACCGGGTTGCGCGCAAGTACGGCATCAAACGTCTCAGTCGCGAGGTCAGAGTCATGATCGAGAAAGTAACGGCGCAACCTCTCGCCGATGAAGGTGTACAGCTCAGTCGCGAGATCTGTGCCATCTTCAGTCGCCTTGGGCTGCGCTTCAATTGCGCTATCGAGCAACGCGCTCAGGTCCAGGTCGAGATCGCATTCGATGAGCACACGAATAATGCCGAGAGCGGCACGACGCAATCCGAACGGGTCGCGGTTGCCCGACGGCTTCTTGCCGATTGCAAAGACGCCGGCAAGGGTGTCCAGTTTGTCGGCAACGGCAAGAATCTGCCCGTCGACCGACGCCGGCAGCGCATCGCCGGAAAATCGTGGCAGGTAATGTTCGGCAATCGCCTCGGCGACGGCCGGGGGCTCGCCATCCGAGAGTGCGTAATAGCGCCCCATGATGCCCTGCAACTCAGGAAACTCACCCACCATGCCGGTAACCAGGTCACACTTGGCGAGCGCTGCAGCGCGTTGGACAGACGTCGAGTCGACGCCGAGAGCTGCGGCGATCTCTGCCGCCAGGATCGCGGTACGCATCGCCTTATCAAATAAGCTACCGAGCCCTCGCTGGTAGACAACCTCGCGTAACGACTCCTGTCTTGCTGCCAATGGCGTGCGACGATCCGCGTCCCAGAAAAACGCAGCGTCCGCCAGGCGCGGCCGAATGACGCGCTCATTGCCGCGCTTAACCTGCTCGGGATCTGTGCTGTCGAGATTCGCCACGGTGATAAAGCGCGGCAACAGGTCGCCGCTCTTGTCTGCAACCGCGAAGTAACGCTGATGGCTGGTCAGTGTCGAAATGACAACTTCCCGTGGCAGAGAAAGGTAGACGTCGTCAAAGGATCCTGTAATTGGTACGGGCCACTCCACGAGTGCGGTAACTTCGTCGTACAGCGCATCGCCGTCAACGACGCTGCCGCCGGCTTGTTTGGCCGCAGCTTCCACACCATCGCGCACAAGAGCTCGGCGCCGGTCGAAGTCAGCGATAACGTGGCCGCCCTCTTCGAGCGTCTGCAGGTAATCTGCAGGCGACTTGATTGTTATAGGGCCCGCCGAGTGAAAACGATGGCCTCGTGATTTGTTGCCCGTCGCAAGGCCCAGGACCGACGCCTTGATTGCCCTGCTGCCGTGCAGCAGCACAACCCAATGCACCGGTCGGACAAACTCGGCATCGCCGGCACCCCAGCGCATGCGCCTCGGTATTGGCAATGCTGCGAGCGCCTTCTCGACAAGGCCTGGCATGAGGTCTGCAGTCGATTGTCCGGGCTCGGTCACGTCACAGGACAGCCATTCGCCCTTGTCCGTGCTGATGCGGGAAAGTTCTGAGGCATCGACCCCGCACTTGCGAGCGAAGGCCCCTCCAGCTGCAGTGAGCTTGCCGTCATCGTCGAAGGCAACGGCAACGGACGGACCTTTCTGCGTTGTCTTACGGTCTGCCTGGCCGCGGCCCAACTGTTCGATCAACACGGCAAGGCGCCGCGGGCTTGCGTAGCCATGCACGCCGCCATGCTCGAGTCGTGCGTCATCAACCGAGGTCGTGAGCGCGTCGGCAAATGCCGTCATCAACGAACGTAGCGCTTTGGGTGGCAACTCTTCGGTGCCAATCTCGACAAGGAAGTCAGCGGCCCTGCTCATTTGGATTTCTCTCCGCCGCCGACAGACTCAATCATTGGGAACCCTAATGCCTCGCGACTAGCGTAGTAGGCCTCGGCGACCGAGCGGGCCATCGTGCGCACGCGAAGAATGAATCGCTGTCGCTCGCTCACCGAAATGGCCTGGCGCGCATCGAGTAGATTAAAAAGATGTGATGCATGCAGCATCTGTTCATAAGCCGGCAGCGCAAGACCAAGCTCGATCAGGTGCGCGTTTTCATGCTCCGCATGGTCGAACTGGTGAAACAGCTCGTCGATGTCTGCAACCTCAAAGTTGTACTTCGATTGTTCGACTTCATTCTGGTGATAAACATCACCGTACGTAATCCGGCCCAACGGGCCGTCGGTCCAGACGAGATCGAAAATGCTTTCGACGCCCTGCAGGTACATTGCGAGACGCTCAATGCCATACGTGATCTCACCGGTCACCGGCCTACACTCGAGGCCACCTACCTGCTGGAAGTAGGTGAATTGCGTTACCTCCATGCCGTTGAGCCAGACCTCCCAGCCGAGACCCCAGGCACCGAGCGTAGGCGATTCCCAGTTGTCCTCGACAAAGCGGATATCGTGCACCGTGGTGTCGATACCGATGGCGCGCAGTGAGTCGAGATACAGATCCTGGATGTCATCGGGTGACGGCTTGATGACGACCTGGTACTGGTAGTAATGCTGCAGGCGAAACGGATTATCGCCGTAGCGCCCGTCCGTTGGACGACGTGACGGCTGCACGTAAGCCGCACTCCAGGGCTCGGGGCCGATAGCACGCAAAAACGTTGCCGGATGAAACGTCCCTGCACCCATCTCTTTGTCATACGGTTGCATGACGACACAACCGCGCTCCGCCCAGTATTGCTGCAGCTTTAGGATCAGGTCCTGGAAGCTGAGCACTTCGGACGATTTTTGCTTGCTCATTGGTGAATTACCGGCCTCAAACCCGCGGAGTATATAGGAGGCCACCCCGCCGGGCGACAATCGTCGCACAGGCTCGAAACCGGCATATTTGTTGCCGGTATGGCTCCCTGCGGTCCGCTTTACTACCGGCAATAAACATCCCGCCCTCGGCCTCCCCGGTGTCGGGCCTGTGCGCTATTTTGGTGCGGGCGGATGGCGGTCCGCACGGTTTTGGTGCACAATGCCGGTGTGGTTCAGCGACGGTCCCATGAAAATCAATAAGTTACGTGTCGCACCATTTTGGCACGCTTTCTGCACTTGTACTAACTAACGCGACCCGGATGTTCCGGGCGTTTTTTATGCTTTAAGAGACTGGAGGAAAGATTCATGAAGCCCAAGGAGGTTCTCGGCTTGCTCAAAGACAGTGAGGCCAAGTTTGTCGATTTTCGGTTCACGGACACGAAAGGCAAAGAACAACACATAACAGTGCCCGCCCATACGGTCGACGAAGACCTGTTTGAAGAAGGCAAGATGTTCGACGGTTCGTCGATCTCTGGCTGGAAGGGTATCAATGAGTCAGACATGATCCTGATGCCGGACCCGGCATCGGCTGTTGTCGATGTTTTTTCCGACGAAACAACCGTCAACCTGCGTTGCAACGTCATCGAGCCGGCAACAATGCAAGGCTATGACCGCTGCCCGCGCTCGCTCGCCGATCGTGCCGAGGCATACCTGAAGTCGACGGGTATCGCCGACGCTGCGTACTTCGGTCCTGAGAACGAGTTCTTCGTTTTCGACCATGTTGCATGGGATGACTCAATGCAGGGCGCGTTCTACAGGGTTGACTCCGATGAGGGCGCCTGGAACACGGATCGCAGTATTGAAGAAGGCAATACCGGTCACCGCCCGACCGTGAAGGGTGGTTACTTCCCGGTACCACCTGTTGATTCATTGCACGACATCCGCTCAGCGATGTGTCTTGCGATTGAAGACATGGGCGTTGAGACGGAAGTGCATCATCATGAGGTTGCCACGGCCGGGCAGTGTGAAATTGGCGCCAAATTCAACACCTTGGTGCGCAAAGCGGACGAAGTGCAGATTTTCAAGTACGTCGTTCACAACGTCGCCCATGCCTACGGCAAGACAGCGACATTCATGCCCAAGCCGCTGGTCAATGACAATGGCAACGGCATGCATGTGCATCAGTCTCTGTTCAAGGACGGCGAGAATCTGTTCTCTGGAGACCTCTATGGCGGTCTTTCGGAAACGGCGCTGTTCTACATCGGCGGCATCATCAAGCACGCAAAAGCGCTGAATGCTTTTACGAACCCCGCAACGAACAGCTACAAGCGACTCGTGCCTGGTTTTGAAGCGCCGACGATTCTCGCGTACTCGGCACGCAACCGATCAGCGTCCATTCGCATCCCCTACATTTCGAACCCCAAGGGCCGGCGCGTCGAAGTGCGCTTCCCGGATTCCATGGCAAACCCGTACCTCGCGTTCGCAGCCATGATGATGGCGGGCCTCGACGGCATCACGAACAAGATTCACCCGGGCGACGCCATGGACAAGGATCTGTACGACCTGCCGCCGGAAGAAGAGAAGGAACTCAAGCTCGTTGCCTTCTCGCTCGAGGAGGCGCTTGCGGGCCTGGATGCGGATCGTGACTTCCTCAAGGCAGGCGATGTGTTCTCGGATGACCTGCTCGATGCGTATGTGGATTTGCTTAACGAAAATGTCACAAGGCTCCGTATGGCGACTCACCCGGTCGAATTCGACATGTATTACAGCCTGTAATCTGCAAAAAGTGTGAACCGGGCGGCATTTTGCCGCCCGGCCACTACCTCAATCCGACGTATTTGCTATGCTAACTCGATGGAAACACGCTCGATTCTCGTACTTCTCGGCCTGCTTGCGGCTGCCGCGGCCTCTGCGGACGTATGGCGGTGGATTGATGACGACGGCGTGGTTCACTTCTCTGACACTCCGCAAGCGGGCGCCGAACTGGTCGATGTGTCTGAATCGTCAAGAAGCACCGGCGCACGCCTTTATCGCAACACCGCCCCGAGCAGCTCGGATGACGCTGCAGCGGCGACCGAACAGGCCTTTAGATACGAGAGCCTTAGCATCAGCTCACCGGGCGCCGAAGAAACGCTATGGAACATAGAAGGTACCCTGAGCGTTTCGCTGTCGCTGAGCCCGGGACTGCAGACCGGCCACCAGGTGCGCGTATATTTCAACGGCGAACCGAGGATGGTGAACAGCACGAGCTTCACGCTCGACGAAGTTTATCGCGGCGTGCACAACATCCAGGCGGAGGTTCTCGACTCAACGGGTCGCCTGATGATTCGCAGCACAAGCAACCGCTTCTATGTTCAGCAGAACACGGTGCGCTAGACGGCAAGACACGCAGGCGCTCTGGCGACGACGGAACGCGCCACCCGGACCCCAAACGCATTCTTGACAGCCTCAGCGCGGGCGTCATCCTCGTCGATAACAGCCTTCTGATCGTCGACCTCAACCCTGCCGCGGAGAACATCCTCGGCATCAGCGTCCAGCGGGCGCGCGGCGAATCATTACTGCGCCTCGTCGACGACGAGCCCGAACTACGGGACATTCTGGGCCGCGTCCTTGAGACTGGCGATCACTACGCGAACGAATTGCGACTCGGCGCGACCGAAGTTCATGCAGGCGAGCGCATCGTCGATTGCCGGGTATCACCCCTCAGCGGCAACGATGCGGCATTGCTCGTTGAGATGACAGACGTCACGCGGCGCTCCAAAATCAGCCGCGAAAACGCGCTGCTGATTCAACACGGCGCAGGTCGACAAATGATTCGCCAGCTCGCGCACGAAATAAAGAACCCGCTCGGTGGTATTCGTGGTGCTGCACAACTGCTCGCCAAGCAGCTCGAGAGCGGTGAGCTCACCGAGTACACCGACGTCGTAATCAGCGAGACCGACAGGCTGGCCGGGCTCGTTGATACATTGCTCGGCCCGGGTGGCCCACCCAATAAGCAGCCGGCGAACATTCACGAGCTGCTTGAGTACGTCGTCCGAATTATCGAGGCGGAAGACCAGAAACAGGTCACCTTCAGTCGGGACTATGATCCGGGCCTGCCGCTCATTGACCTCGATCGCGACCAGGTCATTCAGGCGTTGCTCAACCTGGTCAGGAACGCTGCCGCGGCGCTCGAGGGCCAGGGCACGATCACGCTTAGGAGTCGCGCCGTTACCAACTTCACGATTGGTGACAAGCGCCACAGCGTTATTGCGTCAATCGAAATCGAGGATGACGGGCCGGGCATCCCGAACGATCTTCAGGACTCGGTGTTCTACCCGTTGGTCACAAGTCGTCCGGATGGCACCGGGCTTGGACTGCCAGCCGCACAGGAATTGTTGAGCCGTCATGGCGGCCTGATCGAATTCGAGAGCCGCCCGGGCCGCACCGTGTTTTTCGTTCGCATACCACGGCAACAATCGGGAGCTGGTTGATGGTTGACCGGCCCCTCAACGTCTGGGTCGTTGATGACGACCAGTCCGTGCGCTGGGTTCTCGAAAAGGCGCTGAGCCAGGCAGACATTGAGAGTCGCAGTTTCGAGCGCGCAGAGCATTTGTTGGAGGCTATCGCCCATGCAGAGCCGGACGTGCTGATCACCGATGTGCGTATGCCGGGGATGAGCGGCATCACCCTGCTCGAACGCCTGCGAACGAGTTGCCCGAACCTGCCTATCATCGTTATCACGGCGTATTCAGATCTCGAGAACGCCGTCGCCGCCTACAAAGGCGGCGCCTTTGAGTACCTGCCAAAACCGTTCGACATTGATGAAGCCGTCGACCTGGTAAGAAAAGCGGCACGCAAGAACGGTCATGCGAAAAGTGATGCGGTAGGCGCCGGACAAACAATCCCATCACTTATCGGACAGGCACCCGCCATGCAGGAGGTATTTCGTTCGATCGGCCGGCTGGCCGGCTCGAGCATGACGGTCCTGATTACCGGCGAATCAGGAACCGGCAAGGAGCTCGTCGCCCGCGCTCTGCACGAACACAGCCCGCGAGCGGGCAAGCCGTTTGTTGCATTGAACACATCGGCAATTGCCGCCGAGCTTCTCGAGTCCGAATTGTTCGGCCATGAAAAGGGCTCTTTCACGGGTGCCGATGCGCGCCGTATCGGCCGCTTCGAGCAAGCCAACGGTGGCACACTGTTCCTCGATGAAATCGGCGACATGTCGCCCACATTGCAGACGCGCTTACTGCGAGTGCTCGCGGAAAGCGAGTTCTATCGGGTCGGTGGGCAAAGTTCGATCAAGGTCGACGTACGCGTGATCGCAGCGACCAACCAGGACCTTGCACGCGCCGTCAAGGAATCACGCTTTCGAGAGGACCTGTATCACCGCCTCAATGTTATTCGTATCAATTCACCACCGCTGCGGCAACGGCGTGCGGACATTCCGCTGCTTCTCAACCACTATCTTGCCGAGGCCGCCAAAGAGCTTAAGGCGCCGGCAAAGGCAATCGATGGAGGTGCGATCGACATGTTGCGCGGTTACGACTGGCCCGGCAACGTGCGGCAATTGGTCAATGCGACACGACGACTCACCGTGACGGCACCGGGGACGGTCATTACGACCGAAGATATTCCGGCAGACCTGGGCGGCAATCAGCGATCACAACGTGCCGCGCAAGACTGGACGCGGAGTCTTGCAAGTTGGGCCGAACGCGAACTCAGCGTAAAGAGTGGTCCGCTGGTCGACACGGCGTTGCCGGAGTTTGAGAAGACGCTCATCCAGATAGCAATGAGCCAGACGAACGGTCACCGCCAGGAAGCGGCCAAGCTGCTCGGTTGGGGGCGCAACACCCTGACGCGGAAAATGAAGTCGCTGCACCTGGACTAGTCTGCCCAGCGGACGGCTTTCTTATTTCTATGGAATCATGGCTGCGCGGTCAATTCCCAGGCGTTGCCGTCTGGTTTGCCAATTCGTCCACGATAGCCAGCGCGCTGGGTGGAAATTCCGCATTTGCGCGGTGTCGGGACGCGATCACTGGATAGATTGACTTCATGTAGTACACGGTTACCGGGTTGTAGAATGAGAAATTCGGAACTTCACTGACAAAGTCCTGGTATAGCTCAAGCGCATCTTCTCGATCTCCGAGCACGTAAAGAATCAGGATAGCGGAAGGAGTCGAATAGACATTTCGCGCAGATGCATATTTTGCCCTATGAACGTTCGCTCGCGCTTCATCAAAGCGACCCTCAGCGAGGTCGGCAGTTGCCCTGATTGTCCAGGTCATGGCCAGATCCCAGCCGATCGGTTCCATTCCGGTGGCGCTTTCCGCCATCGCACGAGCCTCGTCAAAGCGACCTTCAGATACCAGTACCTGGGCATAATCTACGCGAAGTCTCGTCGATAAGGGGTTTGCATGCAGCGCATCCTTCAGCAACGTGAATGCTTCGGAGGGTCGATTCAACATCGCAAGCATGACACCTAAGCATCCACATGCCCCACCCTGGAACGGACTTAACTCGTTGGCGCGTTGAAAATAACCGAGACTTTTCTCCAACCGTATACGAGACTCTTCTTCACGCGCAGGAAAGAACATCATTTCTACTACTTCAAACTCACCCAATGCCCACCAGGCCTCAGCCATAGTCGGATCGAGCTCGAGTGCGGATTCTATGTGACCGCGGCCCTCCTCGTGCCGGTCAGCGCTCCAGTCCAGGACGACCGATAAGCCCTTGATGTAGTGTTCCCAGGCCGCGACCGGCGGTCGATTGGCAACCACCGCACGGTCAACTTCCGAATCACGCACAGCACCGGCGATAGAGGCAGCCACTTCGTCGACAACAGTGAACAGGCCGTCAAGATCGGATGCCAGAACAAATGGTCGTGCCCAGACCTGACCGCCCTTGTTGTCACTCATGGTAACCAGTACACGCAGGTTGTCGCCGTCCGCTCGAATGCTGCCGTCGACCACGTATTGGGCATTGAGTTCTTCCGCCGCCTCCGTAACCGATTTGTCTCTACTTTGGAAGTTAAGTACGGCGCCACGAGACACAACCGGGAATGCTTTAAGTCTTTGCAAACTGACGATGATCTCGTCCATTAATCCGAGGCTCAGGTGGTCGAAAGTCGAGTCACCGCTTGTTTTGACAAACGGCAGCACGGCCACCATTGGTCGATTCAGAATGGCTGCGGCTATGGGTGGCTCATCCGGATTGACCGGGTGTCTTGTAATGACGGAATATCCGAGCGCGATGACGAGTGCACCAACGATCAGGAAATTGAGGCGGCGGCCCGTATGTCCGCTGACCGACTTGTTGTGACTGACTTTCGAATCACGCTGGATGCCTTCCGGAGTAAGCTCGAATACCCAGGCAAAAATGAGCGCCAGTGGAAAACCGATGACAAGAACAAAAAACACCAGTCTTCCTACCCACTCAGGCAGGGTTAACAGCGGTATCAACACGTCCGCTAACTGCAAGATCAGCCAGCTAACGATGGCATAAGCGATCGCTACCCGGACAACATTACGTCGCCTTAACTCTTCCCAGACTGAAGCCATTTTTGATCCGTGAGTTTGAGAATCCGTGCGTTGTTTGATTCTACATAGATCGAGGCGCCGAAATACCGATTATCAGGTGTTGCATTGCCAATTGGAGATCGCGGTCGGGCCTTTCGAGACACATTCTCAGTGTCGGCTGGGGTTACAATTGGAGCGTGCCGATCAGATCGGCAACCGAGTCCATCTTGTGCCGCTCGAGATAAGCGGCAATACCCGCGTTGATCTTCGGACAAACGAGCGGGTCGTAGAACAGTGCCGTACCCACACCGACCGCAGAAGCACCGGCAATCAGGAATTCGATCGCATCATTTGCAGTGGTGATGCCGCCCTGTCCGATGATTGGCACATTGTGCGGCCCGGCAACGTCGTAAACCTGTCGCGTCTTCAAGAGGGCAACCGGCTTGATCGCCGGGCCGGACAGGCCACCGCGCACATTGCCGATGACCGGCTTGCGCTGTTCGATATCGATGGCCATGCCCATCAGCGTATTGATAACAGCGAATGCGTCGGAGCCGGCTTCGATACACAAGCGAGCGTTTTCGGCGATATCCGTCTGGTTGGGCGACAACTTCGTAATTATCGGTTTGTCCGTCTGCTCACGACAGGCAGCAACAACGCGCGCTGACATCTCGGGGAAATTGCCGAATTGCACACCGCCTTCTTTGATATTCGGACAGGAGATGTTGATCTCAATCGCGTCGATCGGTGAATCATCGAAGCGCTTCGTTACGGCCGCATAATCTTCGATTGTCGAACCACAAACGTTGGCGATGAACCGGGTTTCCCCGAAGTCGAGGCCGGGCAATATTTTGTCAACAACGGTGTCGACGCCAGGGTTTTGCAGGCCGATCGCATTGAGCATTCCCTGTGGTGTTTCGCAGACACGATGCGGTGGATTACCGAGCCGCGGTTCGCGCGTAGTGCCCTTCAATACGATTGCACCTGCGTCGCGATTAGAAAACCCTTCGACGCGCGTGTATTCCTCGCCGAAGCCCACGCAGCCAGACAGCAACACGATTGGCGAGTCGAAAGACAGGCCGCAGAAATCAACGTGCAGGGAATTTGATTTTGAGTCGGTCATCGGATGCGGCATTCTACGTTGTTGGAGCGCTGCTTGCAGCGCGACTGTCGCGGCGGCAAGCGCCGCTCCTACGATGCCTGGTATGTTTCACCTAATATTATACGAACCCGAGATTCCCCCGAACACGGGAAACGTGATTCGCTTATGCGCCAATACGGGTGTCGCCCTGCACCTGATCGAACCACTCGGGTTTGATTTGGAGGAACGCAAACTCAGGCGCGCCGGTCTCGACTATCGGGAGTTTGCTCGTGTGACTACGCACAAGTCTCTGGGCCAATGCCTGATGGCGCTCGGCCGGCCACGCGTATTTGCGCTGAGTACGCACGGAGCGACACGTCACGATGTGCCGGACTATCGCGAGGGCGATGCATTCCTGCTTGGGCCGGAGACGCGCGGCTTGCCGCAGGATGTGCTCGACGCACTGCCCGAGGAGCAGCGACTGCGACTACCGATGCAAAGCGGCAGCCGCAGCCTGAACCTTTCCAATACAGCCGCCGTTATCGTTTACGAAGCCTGGCGCCAGCTTGGATTCGAGGGTGGAAACTAAACTGCCAGCCCCCAACACAACCAGCACTAAGACTGGCGCAAGCCGGGACCGCCACCGTTCGACCTAACTTGGCTCCACATTGCTGTTCAGCCGGAACAGGTTGCCCGGGTCATACTGGCCCTTGATCTTGCTAAGCCGTTCGTACGCCGGACCGTAGTTGCCGGGCGCTTCGTCACCATCGAAGTCGATGTTGTCGTAGTAGCCACCGAGGTGTGGTTCGAGCGCCTTGTAGTAGGCGCGGGCCGCGGCGATGAGCTCGTCATCGGTTGCAGGATCATGTGATCCCGTAGCCATAACAATCATGATCTCGGCGTTGCGGTGCGGAAACGCCGTATCGAGCTCGCCAACCCGCTTCACGGCACCACCGGCGACGTGATTTCCAACAAACACGCGCGGATCG
>Ga0164320_10000673_pt1 | contig 11648 bp, 8 predicted proteins | sample GuaBasSediGuay11_FD_113736 | JGI IMG/M metagenome (GOLD analysis project Ga0164320, IMG submission 113736) | Subseafloor sediment microbial communities from Guaymas Basin, Gulf of California, Mexico - Guay11, Core 4567-28, 0-3 cm | ecosystem: Environmental > Aquatic > Marine > Hydrothermal vents...
AACAGCAAGCTGCCACGCGACGCACAGCAGACGATTCTCCTGATGCCGGAAGGCAAGGTGCTGACGCGGTCGCTGACCTTGCCGCTCGCCGCTGAAGAAAACCTGCGCGAAGTGCTGGGATTCGAAATGGATCAGCACACTCCATTCCAGGCGACGAAGGTGTATTACGACTCTATTGTTACGGGGCGTGATACCGATCGGCAGGAGCTGCACGTCGATCTTGTTTACTCCCCACGCAGCGACGTAGACGCATTGCTCGAAGCGACTCGCAAGTACGATCTCAACGTCGACGTCGTAACGAGTCGCGACCGTGACGGCAGCAATCTCAGTACAGTCAATTTATTGCCACAGGAATTGCGTCGCAGCCGCCGCGTGGGAATTCACCGGGTCAACATTGCGCTGGCGGCGCTATGTACATTGCTCCTGGCCGTGGCGATTGTTCTGCCCATTGCGCAGAAGAGCCAGGCGATGGTTCTTCTCGATGAGCATGTTCAAGCGGCTGCGGCAGAAGCACGCGACGGAAACCAGTTGCGGCGAGATCTCGAAAAAATGGCCGACGCGTCACGCTTTCTGTTTGAAAAGAAACGTTCGGAACTGATGGCCGTGCAACTAGTGGATGAGGTGAGCAAAATCTTGCCCGATCATACCTGGGTTACGCGCTTGGATGTTTCGGCAACCGAGATGCAGATACAGGGGCAGTCCAAAGCGTCCGCGTCGTTGATCGCCCTCATCGAAGCTTCTCCGCTTTTCGAGAATGTGAGTTTCCGCTCTCCCGTGGTGCAGGTTCCCGGCACGGATGAAGATCGCTTTCACTTGTCTGCGGACGTCGTCAGGAGCGAGGAACCATGATCGCGAAGCTCGACGCAAAACAGCAGCGACAACTCGCGATCAGCATTCTTGTGCTGGTCGTGATCGCCTTGTTGAGTGTGACCGCGGGCCCGGTCTGGTACGCCAACGCGTCGCGCCAGGCGGCACTGGACCAGGCGCAGGAACGCTTGCTGCGTTACCAGCAGATCGCGGCGCGCGACAAGGAATTGCTGCCGCAATACGAGGCCTTGCGACAGGTGCAGAAGTCGGCTGGCAATCAATTGCGCAGCGACACTGGGGCGGTAGCGGGCGCCGAACTGCAGCGCCGGGTGAAAGACATCACTGCAAATCATCAGGCGCAAATCGTCAGTACGCAGATCCTCCCGGTCGCGAGTGAGGAAGGATTCGTGCGGATCGCCCTCAGGGTACGCTTGCGCGGCGTTTTGCCGTCGTTGCTGCAATCCATCTACGACATCGAGACCAACGAAGTGCACATGTTTCTCGACAACCTGTCGCTGCGCAACAACGCAGGGGGCCTCAGGCAGCGGCAAATGCTGATTCGCCCGATGGAAGCAGAGTTTGACCTTATCGCCTACATGCCGGAGGAGTCGTGATGCGCGTCGACGTACTCAATCGGCCAACGCATGCCTTGCTGGCTACGAGTATCCTGCTCGCGCTCATCGTTGCGGTGCAATTGTTATTCCCAGCGACACCGTCCGTTGGCGGCTCTGTGGCAATGCCGGATGACGAAACCTCATTGCCGGAATTTGGCAGCGCGGCGCTCAATCCTCCAATATTGGCGGACCTCAGCGACATGCAGGATAGACCGCTGTTTTACAGTGGTCGCCGGATGCCGGAACCGCCGAAGGTCGAAACGCCCCCGCCGCCGCCTACGCCACTGCGATTGAAATTACAGGGCGTGGCGCTGGCTGGAGGATCGCGCGTTGCGGTGTTACGTAATCTCAGCAGCAACCTTTTGTTGCAGCTCGCCGAAGGTGACACTCATGATGGCTGGACGCTGGGCACGGTCAACTCAAACTCGGCCATATTCAGTCGCGGTGAGCAAACGACTGAGCTGCTGCTGGATCCTGACGACAGTGGCGGGCGGCGGTAGGTAGATCGCCAGCCTCAACCTGTCCGAAAGTACAGCAAGAACTACCCGGGGAGTGGGTGGTGTTTGCGGCCGGATTGCATACACTGACCTTAACGGACTGCGGATTCGAGGACTCCATGTGGACATCAAAAAACTCATAGCGGCGATACCCGTCGTATTTGCCCTCTCGCTGTCGCCGGCGCTTAATGCCAGCAACAATAGTGATGTTGAACGCGTCGCTGCCGAAGAGAAAGCCAGGAATTACTTCAGCAATCTTGAGGTCATCGACCAGGACGGCCAGACGCTGCAATTTTACGACGATGTCCTTAAGGACAAAGTCGTCGTCATCAACTTTATTTTCACCAACTGTCAGGGCGCGTGCCCACTCATGACGCAGAATCTGACAATGGTGCGCGACATGCTGGGTGTCGAATTGGGCAAGGATATCCACTTCGTGTCGATCAGTATCGATCCGGTTCGTGACACCCCGACCGCAATGAAAGAATTTGCAGGGACCCATCACGCCGATCAGGACGGCTGGCGCTTCGTGACCGGCAATCCGGACAATCTCAATCACATCGTTAAGCGACTCGGTCAGTACAACGAAGAGGTCGAGGCGCACTCGACCTTGCTTCTGGCTGCCAATGTACGCACGGCCCACTGGACGAAGATTCCACCGAATGTGCCACCCAATGGCATCGTCCAGCAGTTGCGCATGCTCATCGAGGAAGATGCCGCTGCTCCCTAAGTCGCGTTCGCTCCGAGTCGCATTAACCGGCACACTTTGCGTCGCCTTGCTGGGCGGGGCTGTGCAGGCTGGCGGTGACTTATCCGAGGCCGAGGCGCGCGGCAAACACATCTACACCAAAGGCGCGTCGCTCAAAAGTCGCATTGTTACAGCATCAATAGCCACGTCGGAAGCGCCGGTGTCGGCATCGATATTGCCTTGCATCCAGTGCCATGGGGTGGACGGGCGCGGTATCGGCGACACCAGCCCGGACATCAACTGGGAAGTCCTGGTCGACTCAGCTGGCCACGAACATTTAGAACGACGGCATGGCGCTTTCGACGCTGCATCCGTGGCGAAGGCGATCATCGCCGGCGTTGATCCTGCAGGCAATGATCTCGAAGCCACGATGCCCAGGTACGCGATGGCCGATGAGGATATGGCCGATCTGATCGCTTACCTCAAGCGTGTCGATTCGCAACTGGACCCGGGCCTTAGTGCGACTATTATACGCATCGGCACGGTGTTACCCACGGAAGGTCAGCTCGAAATCGCAGGTATAGCGATGCGCTTGGTCATCGAAGCCTATTTCGATTTCGTGAACGCTACGGGCGGTGTCCACGGTCGTAAGCTCGAACTGGTTGTTGGAGAGTGGGGAGCTGACGATACGCCGGCGTTCTGGCAGGCACAGGACATGGTATCCAGGGAACCGCTATTCGCGCTGATAGCCACCTATATCCCGGGCTATGAAGCCGAGGTGTCAGGCTTGGTCAACGAGCGACAAATTCCCCTGATCGGCCCCCACACATTATTGGCGAGTCGTGACAACGGCCGCTACGAATTCCTCCTGCAGGCAGGTCTTGCCGAACAAGCTGAGGCGCTTGTCGAGGCCGTGTTGAGAAAGGCGGTGCTGGCGCAGGCTGACCCACCGCACTTCGGCATTTTGTACCCGCGCCTGCAGGGTTTTGATGAATTGGCTGACGTGGCCGGCGAGCGCGCCGCACAACACGGCATCGAGCGCGTTGCCAAAGTGCCCTACGAGGCAAATGACTTCGATGCATCGAAAGTAGTCGAAACGCTCCGCAGCGCAGGATCCGAAGCGATCCTGTTCCTGGGCTCGGCCACCGAGTTTGTGGAGCTGGGCGCGAAGGCGAGTGAGCTGGGTTGGAAACCTACGCTGCTGGCGCCCGGCATTCGGGCTGAGCGCGGTGTGTTCGAGATGCCCAAGTCGTTTGCCGGGGAAATCTATCTGGCGTATGCGTCACTACCCACAGACCACACATCGGCCGGCAGCAATCTCTTCGAGGCGCTGCACCGGGATCGTGAATTCAATTATCGTGAAAGTGTCTCGCAGATAGCGGCATATTCTGCAGCACGCGTATTGCACGTGGCGCTTGAGGCAGCTGGCCCCGCGCTGAGCCGGGAACGACTCATCGAGTCTCTCGAGGGGCTGGAGAACTATCAGCCTGGACTCACGGCAGCGGTCAGCTTCGATCCAAATCGAAGGATGGGGCCGGGCGGTGCACACGTTGTGCACGTCGATCTGGCCAACGGTCGGCTCGACGGAGAGTCATTCTGGATTGACCTGGACTAACGTACTTCGTGCCAGCCTTTTCCGACTGGCGTCATCGATTCATTTTCGAGATCCAGGGTCATCACATGAGCGCCACGCGCACCGATGCGCCGGTTTGGTCCGAAAGTCAGCGGCGGGGTGACACCCGTTTCCCATTGATACATATCCTCAATACTCTTGGTCAAGCGCGTGCGATCGAGATCGCGACCTGCGCTGCGTAGTCCTTCGACGAACACCCTGGCCGCGGCAAATGCGGCGAGCTGTCCCTGGATATTTCCGGTGGGCAGGCCATGGCGACTGGCGAGTTCCTGATAATCCTCCCGGCCCTTTTCTGTGATATCGCTGGCCAGAGTCGGGTACGCGACAAAAATTTGTTGGTCAAACATCTTGGGCGCACCAAACAACGGCCTCGGCAAGAATGACGACAGCACATGAACTTTGGGAGTGAGGCCTTTGATCGCAAGCTTAACCAGTAGCGACTCCAGGTCCTCCTGAGCGCCGAAAAAAATGAGTGAATCGGCGTCGTTCTCGCCTATGCGCGCCGCGAGCGCCGCCGCGTTGGCACCGCCCGGTACGAAGCTCGCGGTCGTGGTGGCCTTATTGCCCAGGCGGCGCAACTGGTCTTCCGCGATGCTAACCAGTTCATCATGCTGGCCCGTATCGGGGCTCGCAATGAAGACGCGACCGGGCTCGCCCGCGTGCTCGAAAGCCTGATCGGCCAGCACGCGCACCTGCTCGTTGAAACCCGGGTACAAATAGAACGCTGCGGCATCCAATAATTCATCGCCCGGGTCCAGCGTGAACGGGCCGACGAGCGGTACCTTGTCGTAGCGCAGCATCTCCAGGAGTGCGTCATCCAGGCCTATCGTGTAGCCACCGACCAGTGCGAATACGTCTTGCTCATCGAAGACCGTTTGCAGGTTTAGAAGAGTCGCATCGGGCGTTGCCGCCAACGGCACGGTGACGAGTTCGATCTGCCGGCCGAAAACGCCACCTCGCGAATTCACATCGGCGAAATGGCCGCGTAACACCTGTTCCATTGCCTGCCCGAGCGCCGCGGCCCGACCCTTGACGGGTAACAGGCTTGCCACGCGTACGCGGTCCTCTTCGATGCCGGGATCGAGGTCGTGTTCCAGAACTTTCAGGTAGGCGACGAGATCAGCCGCGTCGTCGCCGGACAAGAGGTATAAAGGCATCGACTTGTCGAGCTGGTTATTGGCCGGATCGACGCCTGCGATGATCGATCTTGTAACGCTTTTTTCGTCGAAAGCCTCATGCCGCCGGCCGTCGTCGTGGACGTGACCGTAGGTCTTACTTAATTGGCTCCAGCGAACGTCCGTCGGGATGACGCCGCCTTCGGGTCGGCCGAGGCCGTCGTAGCCGTGGCAGTTGGTGCAGGGGATGGCGGCTGCAGGGATGACGGAGGCTTCCTCGCCGACCACCGCATTGATCATGGTGCCGCGAGAGCTCGTGCCCTCCAGGTAAATTTGTTTGCCGCGCTGTTCGGCTTCATCAAGCGCGTGCGCCGCTGGTGCCAGGAAGCTGACAAGACCGGCCGCAGCCAGACCTATGCGCCACGCGCGTGCGTTTGGGCGGCTAATTTTGGAGCTCACGTGTCAGCCACCCGCCTCGCGACGCTCCCTGAATTCATTGACCACTTTCATGATCCGGTCCGGATTCGGAAAGCCGAACATGCGTTTCCACTCGCCGCTGCGACCGTCGCCAACAATAACCATGGCCGGATGGTCTTCGAAGCTGACACTAAAGGCGCCGAGGCCAGTCAATACGTCGTCCATGGTGGATTTCGGCCCGGTCAACCAGGTCCAGCCTTTTTTGACGCGGTGCTTGGTTGCATACGCCTTGAGCCGCGCCGGTGTATCGCGCGTGGCATCAACGGTCATCGATATCATGACGACACCATTGCCGAGGTCGTCGCCGAGCTGCGTCTGCACCTGGGTGAAGAGGGCGGTCAGCACCGGGCATACAGTGGTGCAGGTCGTGTACACGAAATCCATGACGACGATGTTGTCGCCGACGACATCGCTGACGAAACGAACTTCGTCACCGTCCTGAGTCTGCAGCAGTGCGTCGCGCAGGTCGATGTCGGCAAATTCCGTTGTCGGCTCGGCAGCTTTTTCCTGCATCATCGCGCGGTGTTTGGCGTGCGGGTCTTCGTCGGACCAGGCCGCCGGACTTGCTGCCAGCAGCAGTGCCAGTACCGTAGTCGTCAGGTGTAATGTTCGCATGAGGTGCTCCTAGTCATCTTTTGGACCCAGCGGAATCATGATCTTGATATCGGCGGCGGCCGTCAGTCTTTCGATCTCTTCGCGCACGACCTGTTCGGCCTGTTCCGTTTGCACATGGTCACGCAATTTGTCGCGAATATCATCAAGCGCCAGCAATTCTTCTTCGCGACGTTCCTCGAGGCGGATTATGTGTACGCCAAAAGACGTTTCGACAGGGTCAGAGATCTCGCCAAGCTCGAGCGCGAAGGCGGCTTTCTCAAAAGCCGGCGCCATCTGGCCGCGGCCGAAGAGCCCGGTATCGCCACCGGTTTGTTTGGTCGCGAAGTCGTCGGAGAATTCCCTGGCCAGTGCCGCAAAGTCTTCGCCCGCACGTGCTCGCTCGAGTATCGGCAATATCTGCTCGCGGATGAACGCCCGGTCGTCTTGTTTGCCCAGGGGTTTCCACGTAATAAGAATGTGGCGTACGCGGACTTGCCCAGGCAGCGTCAGGCGGCGTTCGTTTTCTTCGTAGTAACGCTCGAGGTCCGCGTCGGACACCTCGGCAGCTTCCATGCGCATGCCGTCGAGGTAACGCTTGGCTTTCATCATTCGGCCGATATGTGTCCTGAATGTTTCCTCGGTAAAGCCCTCGTTTTCGAGCTTCATGCGGAACGCATCTTCACTGTCGAAAACCGAACGCAGTTCTTCGACTGATTTGTCGATATCCTCAGGGGCCGCCTCGACACCGGCCGCTTCCGCCGCTTGTGCGACCAGGGCCTGCTCGATGATGAGATCCATGGCTTCCTTGCGCAGCTCAGTCAGTAGACCAAGTTGGTCACCGCGCGCGGCTATAGCGACGCCTTTCGAGTTGCGGTACTCGACATAGAAACCCTGAAAACGCTGGTAGCTGATCGTCTCGTCGTTGACGCGCACCGCGTCTCCAGGGTAGATGCCTTGCGCCGCAGCGCTGCCGCTAGCTAGTAGCGCAGTCAGGATGAGAAGTTTCTTGATGGTCGTCATGATTATTTATTTACCCGGTATCGCTATGAGGCTGTAGAAGGGCAGGTCTGTGAAGTCGAGTTCACGAGACGGCACTCCCACGAAAACGTAATAGGTGGATGTGGAGTCGAAGTTTAGTGTCACCTCGTACATTCCCTCGCCAACCGAAGTCGCAGGAAGGGTTTGGCGTCCGCGTCCGTCGGCCCGGTAGTACAGGACCGATACGTCGGTCAGGTCGGCGACGGGTGCTTTGTCGCTCGCACTCGTCAGGACGAACTGGATTGTCCGTGGCTCACCGACGGGCACGAAACGGTCGGCCACCACGTATTCCACCTCGAGGCCAATGTCCTCTTCCTTGTTGGGATCTGGTCCGATGACGGCTCCAAAACAGTGCAGGAACTGGGGCGTGTCCATCATGAACGCAATATCGTATTCGCCTTCGACGGGAATCTTGACGCGGCCGCGATAAACGCCGGGTTCAACCTCCGACATACTGCGATCGACGATTTCGATGGCCCGCGTTTCATGCCCGTAGTTGCGAAAGCTCCCCATCGGGGCGCCCATGCCTTCCATGTAATAGCTGACCGTGCCTTCTGCCTGGTTAACGATATAGGCTGATGCGGCCTGCTTGACCGAGGGGATTATGCTGTCAGCAATGCTGATGTCGCCGACTGCGCCGGGTGGCCGCTGTCCAACCGGGATAAAAGTTGCGGGAGGTGTCTTCATCCGATCGAGCTCAGATAGCGGGATCAGCGCGACGTCCTGCGTGCCCAGCGAACGGATGTACGCGAAACTCGTTGTGAAATTAACCTGGTAGGGCTGTTTGCCGACCTCTATCGTGTGCGGCAGTCTGTTGGTTGAGGCATCGAGGACAAAGACCTTGTCGGTTGACGTACTTATCACCATGCCCCAGCGCCCGTCGGGCGTGAAGCGCATCGGTCCGATGCCCGGCTCGGCAGTGATATTGCCACGAATCTCGAGCTTGTCCGGATCGATGACCGTGATTTTTCCGGTGTCGACGTCTGTGACGTAGACCGCCTGACCGAGAGGCGAGAACGCGATCGACATGGGCCGGCTACCGGTTTTTATCTCCTTGACCTTCTCGAGCGTCTGGACGTCGATGACGGTCACTGTGCCGCCATCGCGGTTGGTCACGAATGCATAGCGATTGTCATCCGTGAACGCGATCTCGTGGTGGCCGGGCCCGGTGGCGATAAACGCGACGGGTGCAAGTTCTGCTGTGTCGATTATCGTCACGCCGCTGGTCGCGGCGTCGTCCGTGCTGTTGCCCACCCAGAGATAGCGTTGGTCGCTCTGAATTTCCACACGCATCGGCTGTTCGCCAGCCTCGATTTCGTGCGTGACCTGGAAAGCCTGCGTGTCAACCATCGCGACCTTGCCGGAAACCGGCATCGAGACGAACAGCCGCTTGTGGTCGTCGTTGAGGACCCAGTCGGCACCCGGCCGGGTGAGATTGATCTGGGCGAAAAGATTAGTGATACCCGTAATGCCGATGGCCGGATCGATCACCGAGATCGATGCGTCGCGGTTCATCACGAGCAGGAAATGACTGTTGAGGTCGATCATCGGCCGTATGCCGACAATACCCTGCAGATACGTGGCAACGCGATCCCGACAAGTCATTGGGCGGCCGCCCGTGGCTTCCCAGGCTTTGCCGAGGTCCATCCACGCAGCGGGGTAACGACCCTTGATCGGTTCCCCGGTACTGGCGTCGGTCACGCGAAATGTGATGTCCGCCCAGTCGCCGGCTACTGCAGGACCGGTTTTCTCGGAACGCAGCGGGCGCAATGCGAATTCGACGTTGACGCCTTCGCGTGAGACGAAATTGCTTGCGTTGGTAGCCGTTGCTACCGGTTCCGGTTCACTGCTGGCGCCGCATCCCACGGCTACCACCATGACGATGATGCACAGCCAAGCAAAATTCGTGATTCTTGCTTTCATTCGCATTGTGATCCTCCGCTGTCACTCTTGCTACGCCACTATGTGGCTTAAAGATGGCCCTGTAAACAGAAGGTGGAGCGGTCCTGGTGGACCGCTCCACGCTGTCTTTATCGACATCCGTGTCGATCAGGTTCCTTGCTACCTAGTTACCACCCCCACCTGTGTCGCCTTCGGCGCGCAGGATACCGAACATGCCGTTGCGCGCACCGCTCGGTCCGTAGTCGCGGTACAGGTAGTCGCCTGGTACACCAAAGGTGCCGCCAGCGTTAAACAGGATCGGCCAGTGTCCAAACACGTGGCCCATACCTTCTTCACCACCCATGTACTTGCCGACCGGATTCAGGCCAAGGGCTAGCGAACCGACAGAACTCATCTCACAAAGACCGGTGAGGCCCTCGCGTGCTTCGCCAGGACAGACATGCGGATCACGCTGCCAAACATGGCCGTGCAAGACGAAGGTTGCATCGCGGTCTGCAGAAGCACCGTTCAGCAGGAACATGCGGGCCGGATTGCCGGCTGGTGCTCTGCACACCGGTGTTGCCGGATCGCCCGCCTTACTCACGCCTGCAATCATCGGCACCGAGTTCGGCTCGAGGGTCGTCAGGCCATTCGCGAAGAACGCGTGCACGTTGGGAATGGCGCCGTAACTGCCCGGCGTACCGGCATTGCCGAAAGGCACGTCAGGATGCAACTTGAAGCGGAACCAGGATGGTTCAGTGCCGTAGTTGAAGCCTGCGTGGCCGCTGTCCTCGGCGCCTTCACGACCGAGTTCACCCTGGTTGACGTTGGTGACGGCTGTGCCATCTTGCCAACGCAGGTTGGCGATCCGGAACGCGACCGAGATGTTCTCGTCGTAGGTGCCACCGTCTCCGGCAAGACCAATGTTTCCGGCATCCACCGTCACCTGGGCACGCGTTTTGCGTGTTTCCGTGCCAGTGCCCTGGTTGTCCGCGACCGATTCGAGCTCAGCCAGTGCATCCGGCCAGGTCGAACCCTTCGGTTCGATGATAAGCGCGCCGTAGAGACCCTTCTGCGGTTGCTTCACACGGTCCGCCGACACCAGGTTGGTGCCACCGAATTCGACCGGTGTCGCACGCCGCGAGAAGTTGCGCGTGATCTTCTTGCGCTTGCCGCCAAGGCCCTCGTACACAGTCTCAATATGCCCTGCGTAGTAGCGGTAAGTGTGCTGGGCACGCGGTCCCGCCACGGTCGACTGCTGGTTGTTACCCACGACCACGCCATCGTCCTTGCTCATGTCGTACTCAACAAGCTGAGCGTGGATGCCGGCTTGGGCAGACGGACGGATCAGGTTGTTGTTAAAGAAGTGCATCTCGGGATCGATGGCCCCAGCCGTACGGCGATCGCCCAGAGGCTTAAGGTCGCCATTGCCCTCGAACATGTCGCGGTTGAGGACCCAGAAAACATCCTGCCAGCCGGCGAGATCGGGGATCTCGTCGAAAGCTATCTGGTCAACTGTGATCGGCGTGCCGTCGCTCGTCTGGAAGGTCTTGCCTTGCAGAATGAGTTTGTCGGCCTCGACGCGCTCAAACAGTGACTTCATCACGCCATTGTCGTCGTACCAGACAGGCTGTGAATTAGCCGTCGCCTGATCGAGGAACTTGTTATGCACAGTTACCTCGACACAATCACCGGCATTGGCTCTAAGGATCAGCGGTTCGACTGGTACGTCAGCCCTGAGCTGCAACGGGCATTCAGGATCCACATTGCGTTGGTTCCAGCTGCCGTCTGCCTTGAATTTCTGGCAGCGATCGTCGATGCCGTCTGCACCGTACAGGGTGTCAGGCGAGACGCCAGTGATGAAGCGTGGCTCAAGATCTTCGAGGCGCACGTACATCATGGCCGTCGGATCGTTGAGCGGACCCGCGCGCTCGGGGATAGTGAATCCCGGCGCACCGTCTTCGGCGGCCACAGTCGCTGCCGGTACCACCGTGCCACGCCGGTTGTAGACCAGCGTACCGCCGTTCGGATTGAGCGGACCGCCCATGTTGTCGGTGGGATTAAGGTTGGCCGGGATGGTCACGCCGAGATTGTTTCGCAATACCTTGTTGGCCAGCACGGCCGCGATGTCGTATTGCCGTAACGGAACTGCTCTTGGCACAGCTTTCCTGCCTTTGCCGTCCTTGAGTACCTTGCCATCCGCGTCCATCTCGTATTTCGGACACACACCGACGAAGTTGTTCTCATCAGTCATCTTGATTTCGACGCCAGTGATCGGGTTCTCAGGCAGCTCGACCAGGTCAC
>Ga0164320_10000674_pt1 | contig 11614 bp, 13 predicted proteins | sample GuaBasSediGuay11_FD_113736 | JGI IMG/M metagenome (GOLD analysis project Ga0164320, IMG submission 113736) | Subseafloor sediment microbial communities from Guaymas Basin, Gulf of California, Mexico - Guay11, Core 4567-28, 0-3 cm | ecosystem: Environmental > Aquatic > Marine > Hydrothermal...
ATGGGCCGTACCGAATCGTCAAGGCCTTCGCGCCTATGATCGTCGATTCAAAGGGCCGCATCAGCAATATCAGTTCGATGGCCGGAATATTCTCGCCGCCGACGTATGGCGTCTACAGCATGAGCAAACATGCACTCGAATCTTTTACCGATTCATTGGCGTTTGAAATGGGAACCGTTGGCGTTCGCCTCAGTGTTGTCGAACCGGGACCTTACAATTCCAAGGCCGTCGCATCGATGTGCAAACGACGCAATGAACAAGACTATGACCCGACGGGCTCTCTCTTTCCGGAGCTGGCCAAAGAGCTTGCAACCCTCTGTACTGGTGACACCGACTATGGATTTCCAGAGCCGGATGCAGTTGCCGATGCGGTGTTACACGCTCTCTTCTCTGAGCATCCTAACGAACGGTATCTCGCTGTGACTGATCAACGCCATGCCGAGGCGGTGATCCGCGACTTACTTAAAGACCTGCTCGAAGTGAATAGTAATGGTCATTCGTTCGGCCTTAGCCGTGATGAATTGATCATGATGCTTGATGAGGAACTGCATGGGCCTGAAGGCGATTAGGTCGTTTGCGTCGTAGTCAATCGGAATTCGCTTTCACACCTGATCTATGACCGCCGTCATCCGTTTCCTTTCGGCGTCGTCCGGCATGCGGCCGAAGGCTGCCTGAGCATTCTCTGCCATGTGGGCGGGATTGCTGGTCTCAGTCAGAACACAGGTGATGGCGGGGTTGGGGAGGATGTACTTGAGGGAAAACTGTGCCCAGGTTTCGCAGCCGAATTCTGCGGCCCATTCGGGTACGGGACGTTGCCCAAGCTTGTTGAAATACTCGCCGTTCATGAATGGTCGGTTTATGAGTACCGCTATTCCTTTATCCCGGAACATCGGCAGCATGCGGGCTTCCGCGCCACGCTCGGTGATCGAGTAGTTGATTTGTACGAAGTCTGGTTTTTCCCGTTTTAGAAAACTTTCAAGCTGCTCATAGAGGTTGTCGTTCGAGACGGTCACGCCGATGTAGCGCGCATGGCCTGATGCTTTCCAATCCTTAAGATTGGTCCACTGTGTATCGAGGTCGGTGAGACTAAAGACCTGCACCAGATCCAGAATCTCTCTCTTATACAAGCGCTGCGTCTCGCGAAACTGGTTGATACCCGCTTCCTTGCCGGTCTGATCGATCTTGCTGGTTATGAACAATGCTTCATGCAAGTCCGGCTGGCTGATTACCCGGCCGAACGCTTTATCATTGGCGGGATTCCTTGGCCATGTGTCCACTACGCTGCCACCGTTCGCGACGAGTGTTCGCAGCACTTCGGTGATGTGGTCCGTGCCTCTGTCAGCGATTTGGGATACCGGCTTGCTGGATCCGAGGCCAATGATGGGGAGCGACTCGTTGGTGCCAGGGATTTGGCGGGTGGGCATTTGTTGCTGGGCGAACAAGCGTGCGGGCCCAAGGCTGGAGAGTCCCAGCGCCGATACTGATGCGAGAAACGTTCGCCGGGTTGTCGTGTTTGTCATGGGGTTGCTCTCTTTGTTTGTGGGTCAGGCAACACAAATCGCGGAAATAATTGTAGGAGCCCGCCGTACGATAGATACACGTTCTGGATCCTCGTGATTATCCGTCTATCGGCACGGGCGATTTGCCTGTGATGATGATAAGCATACTGGTGATCGGCTTGGATTGATCATTTGTGCTGTAGCCGAGAATAGCAAACTCGCCCGCTGGGCGGGCTCCTACAAGATTATTGCGAATATTTTTCAGTGTGGGTGATTATGAAGGTTCGGCCTCTACTTCATAGAAGAAACGCAGAACGTCGTCAATTAGCGGTTTCCAGTTGCTCCAGTTGTGGCCTTCGCGAACCTCGATGTATTCCATCGGATAACCTTTGCTCTTCAGTACATCCCTCAACTTTCGAGTCGCTGCCGTATTGTCATTCGGCTTGCCTGTGCTTAGAAATATTCGTAGCGGCAGAAGTGGCATTTTCTCGTACGCTGACAGCAATTTTGGCACCGGGTGGTATGCCGGTGACTGCATGCCAATGCCGGAAAAAGTATCGAATCCGAATAAGCCGAAACATGCCGAGTTCAGGCCGCCGAAAGATAGACCCAGTACGGAGCGCTTTTCGCGATTCCGGGCAACCGGGTACTGTTGCTCGATCTCCGGGATCAGTTCATCACGATAGAATTCCAGGTATTCCTTGTTGCAAAAGAACTGCGCATTACGGCGATTGTCATTCAGCTTGTCGGGATCGCGAGCATCAACAAACACGACGACAACGGGCTCGATTGCTCCTGAATTAATCAGGCGGTTCAGTACGCGCGGCACTCCTCCCTGCTTGATATAGGACTGGCCATCTACGACATAGAGAACCGCCAGGCCCTCCTGTGACTCGTAACCCTCCGGCAGATAGACGCGATATTGAAGGTTATAGCTCAGAGCGTCACTGGCGATTCTCAGGTTGGAGGTCAGCGTCCCCCCGGCGTAGGCGGTGCCGGTGGTGAGCAGCAATATCGCGATGAATGTCTTCACCTGCAATTCGAGCGCAATCGTTCAAAATGGTTCCATAGTTTCAGGCAGTTAATCTGAATCTGTACGGCCTCTTTGCATCCTCTTTAGCGTAGTCGATACCTACCCGTGGGCCGATGACTATCTTGTTGTCAGCAACATCCACAGCCTGGTCTTCGATCCAGATTCGATCGCCCGACAGGTCCGTACTGGAATCGCTGGTCATAATCCCTAACGCCTGCGCGAACAAACCGGGACCGCCGAGCAGGTTTTTGTTCGGGTCTGTTTTTCGTCGTCGTTCAAGCATCAAACTGGTGCCGGACAACGGTTTTCCCGCACGAATCAGGATCGCGTGTGGAACGCCCTTCTTATTTGTCACCACGTTGAACAGATGATGGATGCCATAGCACAGGTAGACGTAAGCTACACCGCCGACGCCGTACATCGGCTCTGTTCGTTTGGTTCTACGATCGCCGTAGGCGTGACTCGCTTTGTCGGTGACGCCTGCATAGGCTTCAGTCTCGGTGATCAGCGCCGTCGTCAGCGTGCCATCGATTCGCGTACAAACAACCTTGCCCAGTAGTTCTCGCGCTATGCCGACAACATCGTTTCGCAAATAGAATGATTGCTCTAGCTTCAATTTCCGTAATCAGTCGATCTGAGTACTGTTCCTGGCCTTGCACCGGTCATCTCACCATTCAAGAGTACTGCTTCTCCCGCGACGAAGACGTGATGTGCGCCCTCAGCGTATTGATGTGGGTCATCGAATGTCGCTTTGTCGATTATGGTTGCAGGATCAAGCACCGCGATGTCGGCAATCGCGCCGATCGTGATTCTTCCCCTGTCTGCAAGACCAATCCGGTCAGCCGGCATCATGGATATCTTGTGAATTGCGGTATGGAAAGGCAGCGTATTCTGCTCACGCACGTAGTAACCCAGCAGGCGGGAGAATGTGCCGTAGTTTCTCGGGTGCGGGACTCTGTCGGAAGGGCCTTCTATACCACCATCTGACGCCGTCATCGTTACCTTGTGACGCATGATGCGTTATACATCTTCTTCATTGATTGCATGGAACACCGCACTGCAATTGCCGGCCTCGACCAGCTCCATGAGCAAGTCCGCGGCATTTTCTTTGCTGATTGATCGTTCCTGCTGGCGCAGAATCTCTGACAGATTCCGGCCATTAATTGTTTTGTCGTGCGGGCAGTTTGATAACACGACGTTTGCCGGGTCATTACCGCCACGATCGGTTTCAATGTTATAGACAATTGCGTCTTTCACCCGCTGTCTCTCTTCCGGATCGCTGAGTCGGGCAAGCAATGCGTCACGACCGCCATCAAGACTCCAGCCAGGAAACAGAATGGTCAGGCTGGTCGAGGATGCGGTGTATGGATACTGATCAATCGAAACGTCAACACCACGTGCCAGTGCTTCGTTGACCATTGCCAGTGTCTCGACGGACTTACCCCACATTGGTGCACCGACAATCTTGTGGTGGGTTAACTGAGTTGGCAGGCCGCCTTCTTCACCGATGCGGATCGTCTCTGCGACACTCTTTAATATTTCGAGGCCTTCCTGGCGCATGTGGCTGATGTAGATACCATTGTAGCGAGCCGCAACTTTGGCCAGTTCAATGACCTCTTCTGTTGTCGCAAACCGGCCCGGCGGATAAATCAGGCCGGATGAAAGGCCGAATGCACCTTGTTGCATCGCCTTTTCGACCTCACCACGCATTTTCTCAAGTTCTTCTTCCGTTGGCGGCCTGTCATCTTCGCCAATAACCAGCGCCCGGATCGAACCATGACCGACGAATGTCGCAAAATTGATGGATGCCGGATTCGCCTCGATCGCAATAAATGTGTCCACTATCGGTAACGGAGAGCCGCCATCAGGCCCTCCGACTACCGTCGTTACGCCTTGTCGGATCAGGTTTTCTGCATCTGGCCAACGAAAAATCCCGTCTCCCGGTTCGTCGCGAACGGCATGACTGTGGATGTCGACAAATCCAGGCACGACTGCGAGGCCTGTAACGTCCAGTCGCAAATCCGCCTTGTGCTCCTTCAGGTCTCCGATCACGGTGACCCGGTTATCGCTTATACCGACATCGGTGATCACGGCCTCGGCATCGTTGCCGGAATAAACGAATCCTCCAGCCAATATGACGCTCAGATTTTCTTCGGGCGGCTCAGCGTCAGGGGCGCATCCGCACAACGAAAGAAGAGCCAGAAGTAGAAAAGGATAGCGCGTCATATAATTCACCAGTCTTTCGTGCCGGCGTCGGCAACAATTTTTTTTAGCCCAGCAATCCTGGTGCCAGATACAAAGAGATGATGGTAACGATAACGATCCCGATGATGTTCAGCAATACGCCTGCCCGTACCATCTCCGGGATGCTTATCATGCCGGTGGAAAATACGATTGCGTTTGGTGGCGTTGCTACCGGCAGCATGAAAGCACAGCTTGCCGCGATAGTAATGGGGACGGTCAGGACGATAGGCGGGACGCCTGCCTGGACTGCCATAGCGCCCATTACCGGTAGCAGTGTCGCTGCGGTTGCGAGATTACTGGTCAGTTCGGTCAGGAATATAACCATCGCTACTGCAGAAATCACCAGTGCTGCAATTCCCCAGGCATTAAGCGGGGCAAGGCTTTCGCCGAGCCACAGTGCCAGTCCCGAGTTGGATACAACAGCTGCCAGACTGAGTCCGCCGCCGAACAAAACGAGCACACCCCAAGGCAAGCGGCTGGCATATTGCCAGGTCATAAGTTGCGGTCGTTCGCGATTGCCGCTTGGCAGCAGGAAAAGCAGAAGCGCTGCTGTCATAACAATTCCTGCGTCAGATACGCCGGTAATACCGAGCCAGCCGGTGATTGGCTTTCTTAGCATCCATGAAAAAATCACTGTGCCGAAAATGATAGCCACGCGTTTTTCCGGTGTCGTCATTTCACCGAGGTCTTCACGCATTGTGTGCAGGTGATCGCGAACCGCATCGCTTTCCGGTATGTTCACCGGGAACAGGACTCGCGTCAGCAATAGCCATGCAATAGGCAGCATCAACATGCTTACTGGCACACCGACGAGCATCCACCGCGCAAAACTGATTTCAATACCGTAGTTCTCCGCCATGAATCCAACTAACAACGCATTCGGCGGCGTACCAATCAACGTTGCCAGACCACCGATACTTGCCGAATACGCAAGGCCGAGCAACATGGCGATTTGAAAGTCGTGCCGTGCTCGCTTTGACAAGTCCGGAACGTTATCAGTTATCACAACGACCACTGAGAGCACGATAGGTAACAACATCATCGTTGTGGATGTGTTTGTCATCCACATACTGAGCATTGCGCAGACCAGCATGAATCCGCCAATCAGCCGCCGCCCGTCGGTACCCGTTCGATCCAGAATTGCCATCGCAATACGACGGTGAAGGCTCCAGCGTTCCAACGACAGCGCCATCAGGAACCCACCGAGATACAGATAAATAATCGGGTTCGCATAGGGGGCTGCTGCATCTCTCAAGGTCGCGATTCCGAGTGGTGCAAAAATGATAAGCGGGAGAAACGCTGTTACCGGAACCGGTATTGCCTCAGTCGCCCACCACACCGCCATCCACAAACCGATAGCAGCAGCACGCCAGGCTTCGGTCGGCATGACCGTTTGCCATTGGTCTGTCAGGAGCATTAACAAGAAAATAGTCGGGCCCAGCACACGCCCAACTATTTGGTGGGTCTCTAACTGCTGGTTATCCGACGGTTCCGCTGATTGTGTGGAGTCGCTCAATGACCTCATCCTTCGAAAAAAAGGGAGCACAAGGCTCCCTTTCTTACACTGAATTAATCTGGAAATCTAATCTAAGATCCACATAGTAGATCACGCCCAGACCTTCAGAGATGTCTACGTACAGAACACAAACAACGATGGCGGGCATTGCCCGCCACCGGTTGTCGATCGCCTGACCTTATCTAAGCTGTGCAGATCTGCGATTGCGTGCGTCGTAGACGCGAGCCGAGTCGCAACTGAGCAAGTGATCAAACAACCTGCCGCGCGTTACGAAACCGAGTCCGTTGCCCAAGCGTTCGTAATCAGCGCCAAGCTCGGCATGATTCGCAAAGCCCTCAATCCACTTGAAACTGAACTCCTCACCGCCACCGCCCCAGACCGGATACCAGTGGAAAATTCCGGCAGTGGAGCCAGCATCAGTCAGGTACTGGGACCATTTGGCCATTGCCGCCCCGATCGCGTCGAACGATGCGCCTTCTTTGTACGAGCAATCAGAAAACGTCAATACTGCCGTGCTCGCAGGATCACCATCCGGCAACGCTTTATAGTTAACTGAGGCAAAATTGCTGTGCCCATTGCAAGTAAGGACCTCCGCAAAATCATCTGCTATACCATCGTTGTCCGCACGCCAGGCATCGGCAGTTTCGCCCATTGCAATAGCGTTCTTCGACGCGGCCATCCAGATCACATCAAATTCCTGGTTAGCGCCAAAGTAGTTCGGCGATAACGTCCAGGCCGCATAACTGTCGTTACCCTTACTGTCCATGTATGCGTTCCACTTATCAACAACATCATTAAGGTCACCGGAGTCTTTTCTGTCGTTGTAGGTACAGGCGTACAACTCCACTGGAATGATAAGCATTCCATCGTCCTGAGCCAGCGTCGATCCGGTACCGACGAACGTGACCAGGCTAGCTGACATTATCGTTAGCAATATTTTTCTCATGTCTTTTTATTCCTTCTTATTTCCAAGAATGTTGCGATCCATAGGGTCCGAATTGTCACCCATAACAATTAGTATAGTGAAAATCCGACAGATTGCCGGGCGGCCTGTGACAATTAGCGCATACAAAACGGGCGGTGAGGCATGCTCACCGCCCGATCGAGCAGACCGAATGGTCTAGTTGTCAGGTAGCGTGTTTACAATTGTGCTGCCGGTATACGACCGTGCCACATCACAATCGAGCAAGCCATTGAACAACTCACCACGTTTCAAATACGCCTGTTGGTCTCTGTTCCATTGAAAATTATTGCCAAACGCTTCGATGCTTGCATAGCTGTTGGCCAACTTGAAATCGAAATCTTCATCACCATTGCCGTAGCTTGGAAACCATACCCACATTCCACCAGGCGAGCCCGTAGCATTGCGATACTCGCCATATTCTCTTAACGCGCCGATCGCATCCCTGGTGCTGCGTCCATCTGCAACGTTGCAATCATTCACTGCTAACACGAATGAATCCGCTCCATCACCAGGCTGCATTACATTCAGGCTGGTGAACATTGACGAACCACCGCAATCTGCCGCGTCTCCCAGCGCTGCAATTTCGTCGCCCGCGGTCGATATCCATTGAGCCATGTCCTTGCCCATACTGGTGCCACTCGTCCAGACGCCGATTGTTACGAAATCGAATTCCTGATTACCGGCAAATAACGGATTTAGCTGAAACGATGCATATGGCTCGCTGTCATTATCTTCCATCCACTTCGCCATCTTCTCCGTTGCTTTGGCATAGTCACCGCTATCCTTGCCATCCTGGTAACTGCAAACCGAGATCTCGATCGGCACCAGGTCCGGCACGTCTGATCCATCCTGTGCGAATGACAGTCCTACCCCGGACAGTGTCAGCAAAAGCGATGCAGCAATAGTTAAAAGAATCTTCCTCATCCTGATATTCCTCTTATTGATTGTTGTTATGGTTATTCACCGGGTGCCAATAGCGACACCCATAACTATCAGTATAGTTAACGACCGGCTGATTGCCGGCGGAATGGGAATATTCACGAGTCTGCGCAGGGCAGATCTTTGCCAGAACGGAAACTGTTGTCAGGCTACGTTGGCGCGCGGCAGGATTTGATCCAATTCGACCATAAGCTGGTCAATTTCTGCAATGGAATTGTAATGCACTGGGCCGATCCGAACGGCACCACCCGCGTCGTAGATATCAAGCGCTTTGGCCGGTTCCACGGCATAGACATGACCACTCCAGACGAAAATGTTCTTCGCAGCCAGCGCCTCGGCGATGCTGTCCGGTGATCTGCCGTCTACAGTAAAAGAGACCGTTGGTACACGTCGCGCCAGCGAATCAGCTGCTGTAATACCCTGCACTCGTACGCCCGGCAATCGCTGCAAGCCCTCGATCAAGTGACTGGCGAGGCCCGTCTCGTACTCGAACAGAAAGTCCATTGCAGCGTGCACATGCATGCGTCGTGCGGCGAAGCTCTCGTATCTCCAATGATACGACTGCGCCATGTTTTCGCCGATCCAGGCAAGGTAGTCGACAGCGGCCGCGGTCCCGGCCATGCCCTCATGGCTTTGCGTGCCTGTCTCAAAACAACCTGGTATTTCGTCTGTCGCCGGACGAACCTTGTAGGGCTCCAATTGTTCCAACAACTCTCGTCTGCCCCACAGAATTCCCTGATGTGGACCGAAAAATTTGTAGGCAGAGCAAACGAGAAAGTCACAACCCAGGTCCTGCACGTCAGTGGATATGTGCGGTACTGCCTGCACTGCATCAATATAGGTCATGGCGCCAGCTTCCCGGGCCCGTGTGCAGATCGCCTTTACATCGTTAATCGTGCCAAGGAGGTTGCTCGCTGCGCCGACACAAACCAACCGGGTTTTGTCCGTCAGAACCTCATCGAGTACATCAAGATCAAATTCGAAGGTCTCAACGTTGAAGGGCAGCCAGCGAATCTTCAGGTTGAGGTCCTCTGCGAGCAATAACCAGGGAGACACATTGGCATCGTGATCCATGCGCGAGAGAACAATCTCGTCTCCCTCTTTTAGCAACCTGCCAATCGATCGTGATATATGCAGCGTTAGCGTCGTCATATTCTGACCAAAAATGATTTCGTCAGGTGACGGTGCGTTCAGCATGTCCGCCATCGCAACACGTGCCTCGGCAATCAGGTCATCGACCAGAACAGAGGTACGAAAGTAGCCATGAATATTGGCGTTTGCCTGCAGCAGGCAGTGACTCATCCTGTCAACAACGAAACGTGAGACTTGCGTACCAGCGGGATTGTCGAAATAGATTCTTGATTTGTCGTCGTCCAATACCGACAAAGCCGGAAATTGGGCGCGTATGGCATTCAGGTCGTACTGCATCTGGAAACCTGCTGGAATAATTCGTTATTAAGGCTGGAGGGCCTGATAGTTGAGCGACGGATTTTGCACGTACTGACGACGGCAAAGCAAGTGATTATTCCTATCCGTTTCCGCCCCATTTTTCCCGGTGAGCATCTTCCGCGCGTTGCCGGATTTTAGAGTGCCGGCGGGTCAGAAGTAAGGAGTTAGGATCGCAAATCTCAGCCTTGATGACACCAAGGTCGTAAGCCGCATCAAACAGGCTTGGGTACCAGCGTTCCCAGTTTGGCAGGAGCTCTTCAACCTGTTCGCGTAGATTCATTAACTGAATGTATACGACCTCACGTGTTGTGACAATGACGCGAGTAGTGGAATTGCAAAACGGTTTGCTATATGCGCGAGACGCGCCTTTATTGGAGTTAGTTCTGAATCAGTCTTCGAGCATCTTGCCAACCATCATGACTGCAAATAACAGCATTGCACCGAAAATTACGGTCGTATTTTGCGGCAGGCTACTTAACGGAAGATTGTCCAGGCCACTCATACTACCAGGCACAATCATCAGCAATTTAGGAATTGCACTGGCCAGCTGCAACAACGGCTTCGCAGCAATCAATGTTCCAACTGTGATGGCGACAGGCAACGCCAGTCGTCGCACCCATATACGACGGCGTACGCGTGACACAACCTTTACAGAAAAACCATCATCCTGCACAGGTTGAGACCTGAACAATGACTCAAGCTTTAAATCTGTATCGTCTTTTAGTCTGTCAGCCATATTTATGATCATCGATGTCAAAACTTTCCCTGATTTTTTCCTTGCTGCGATAAATTACCGATTTAACAGTTCCAATCGGCAGATCCGCAGCGTCGCCAATCTCCCTGTGCGACAGCCCGCATGCGTACGAGAGAATCATTACTGCTCGTTCATCATTCGTCAAGACCGCGAGGAACTTGTCGAGGTCTGAAATCTCGTCTGATTCCTCGGTTTGTCGACTGCTGCGTGCATCCGCGTCATGTCCTGCTTCTTCCAGTATTTCGTTGTATCGCGAAGATTTTCGTTTCGATTGCAGAAAAGTGGTGTAAGCCACTTTCAGCAACCACCCGATAAATGTCCCCTTACCACTGTAAGTATGTAGCTTATTCCAAGCGTGTAAGAACGCGTCTTGCGCAAGATCATCAGCGAGTACGGTATCACGCGTAAGCTTACGCAAAAAATTGCGTACCTGCGACTGATGGCGGCGCACAAGTTCACCGAATGCAGCGGGGTTCTGCTGCGCCACCACCTGCGCGACAAGCTCATGATCGCTTGTCTCTTCTGCGCCAGAGTTTACGTTGATTGTGATTACTCTTTTTTATCGCCATACCAATACATCAGCAAAAAGGCGAGTCCTATAGAGAAAGGCAGGGACGCACCGGCGAGCAATCCGCGTAATGCTTCGGGCTCCGGTACGGCAAAGCCGATAAGGACCAGGCCGAACGCCAAAGCGAGGAAAATAACACCACGCCTGAGATCCCTGTCTTTGGGCGGTTCCTTGTCGCCCAGCCGCTTGATAAATTCCGGGCTCAGTTCGGTGCCTTTTTCAAGGGCAAGACGGATCGTCTGTTGCGTATCCGCTCTGGTTCTGGCTTTGAAATAGAAATATACGATTGTGACCACCGCAATGCTCAAGAACATAACGGTCGGTATTACTATGCCTTCGTCCATCATTCACTCCGATTAGTGTGTCAGCGCAGTATTGCTGCAATTCATTATTCAGATGCGTTTCATCGGCGCATTGGATGCAGCAATCGACGGATTTTCACTATTAAATTACTTGTTTATTATCAACAACCTACATCTTACGTGACTACGCCGAGGGATTCGATGGCCTTCTGACAATGGGAATTGCCCGGCTCAGGCATCTTGATCGCGCCACTTCTGAAGAAATTCAGCTTCTTTGTCCGCGCTCAATCCCGCCCGCAGCTTCTCGGTGCGATCTTGCGGCAGCGTCTTCCACCAACTGATCGTA
>Ga0164320_10000675_pt1 | contig 11613 bp, 11 predicted proteins | sample GuaBasSediGuay11_FD_113736 | JGI IMG/M metagenome (GOLD analysis project Ga0164320, IMG submission 113736) | Subseafloor sediment microbial communities from Guaymas Basin, Gulf of California, Mexico - Guay11, Core 4567-28, 0-3 cm | ecosystem: Environmental > Aquatic > Marine > Hydrothermal...
AAAACGAGCCCGGCAGTCCGTCGATTGCTTGATGAGCACGACCTGGATGAGACCATGGTAATAGGCAGCGGCAAGAACGGGCGCATTACCAAGGCCGATGTGCTTGCGTTTCTCAAGTCAGATGACAGCAGCAATGTCACGCCGGGAGATCCGACCCCCGCTGTTGCCGACGAAGCTGGAACCGTCGGGCTGGAGCGAACCGAACAACGCGTACCGATGACAAGATTGCGAGCTCGGATCGCAGAACGCCTGATTGACGCACAGCAAACAGCCGCGATGCTAACCACATTTAATGAAGTCGACCTGACGAAGGTCATGTCACTGCGCAGTCGTCACCGCGATCAATTCGAAAAAGATCATGGTGTGCGTCTGGGCTACATGTCGTTTTTCGCCAAGGCAACAGTTGAAGCGCTGAAGAGGTTTCCGGTCGTCAACGCGTCGATTGAAGGCACCGACGTCATCTATCACAACTACTACGACATCGGCGTAGCCGTGTCCACGGAACGCGGACTCATGGTGCCGGTAATTCGTGATGTGGATCAGATGAGTTTCGCGGACTTCGAACGCGAACTTGGTGAGATTGCGATGAAGGCACAAGCTGGCACGATCGCCATGGAAGATCTGACCGGTGGAACATTTACGATTACCAACGGCGGCATTTTCGGCTCGATGATGTCGACGCCAATATTGAACCAACCACAGAGTGCCATTCTCGGCATGCACTCTATTCAGAAACGACCCATGGTGGTCAATGATGAAATTGTTGTGCGACCGATGATGTACCTGGCGCTGACCTACGATCACCGCATTATCGACGGTAAGGACTCGGTACAGTTTCTTGTTGCTATCAAAGAACTGCTCGAGGATCCGGGTCGCTTGTTACTACAAATTTAGAGGCTTTTATGAGCAAGAGTTACGATGTTGTTGTTATTGGCGCGGGGCCCGGTGGGTACATCGCTGCAATTCGTGCTGCACAACTTGGCATGACCGTCGCGTGCATTGACGAGTGGAAAAACAAGGATGGCAAGAACGCATTCGGCGGCACCTGCCTGAACGCGGGCTGCATACCGTCGAAAGCCTTGCTCGAGTCGACGGAGCTGTTCCACAGGGCTCAGCACGAATTTAAAAAACACGGTATCTCGACTGGCGACGTTGCTATGGATGTTGCCACTATGCAAAAACGTCGTGCGAGCATCGTGCGACAGCTTACAGGCGGCATCGCAGGCTTGTTCAAGGCGAATAAAGTTGATGGCCTCGTCGGTCACGGGCGCTTGCTGTCGGGCTCGAAAGTCGAGTTCACACCAGTAGAAGGTGACGTCGAGACTATCGACGCCAAAAACGTAATTCTTGCGGCCGGATCGACACCGATCGAACTCGGCGTCGCACCTTTCGACGGCGACAAGATTGTCGACTCCTGGGCCGCCCTGGAATTTGAATCGGTGCCGGAAAGCCTTGGTGTGATTGGTGCCGGAGTTGTCGGCCTGGAACTCGGCAGCGTGTGGGCCAGGTTGGGTGCGAAGGTCACGATTATCGAAGCCATGGATGACTTCCTGTTCATGGCGGACCGCGATGTTGCAAAGGTCGCAGCGAAGGACTTCAAGAAACAGGGGCTGGACATCAAACTGGGCGCGAAAATGACGTCGGCACAGGCAAGTGCCAACGGCGTAACTGTTACTTATGAAGACGCTGCGGGCACGCAAACTCTCGATGTCGAGAAACTCATAGTCGCAGTTGGTCGACGTCCGTTCTCTGATGGTCTGCTCGCAGATGATGCGGGCGTTACCTTAGATGAACGTGGCTTTGTCGTTGTCGATGACGAGTGCAGGACATCCGTTAAGAACGTATACGCAATTGGCGATTGCGTGCGCGGGCCGATGTTGGCACACAAGGCGTCTGAAGAGGGTGTAATGGCGGCCGACCTGATTGCTGGTGAAACATCTGAAGTGAACTACGACGTCATTCCTTCGGTGATTTACACAGCGCCGGAAATCGCCTGGGTTGGCAAGACCGAAGAAGAGGTCAAGTCCAGTGGCCGGTCTTACAAGACCGGTTCATTCCCGTTCGCCGCGAACGGCCGCGCGAAAGCGTTGGAACAAACCAGCGGCATGGTCAAGGTGATTTCAGCGGAAGACGATGACGAAATTCTCGGCGTTCACATCGTCGGCCCGATGGCCGGTGAGCTGATTGCCGAGGCAGTTCTGGCTTTGGAATTTTCGGCGAGTACCGAAGACCTGCAACGCACGATTCACGCGCACCCGAGTTTGGCAGAAGCCGTGCACGAAGCCGCCCTTGCTGCCGACAAGCGCGCTTTGAATTACATCAATCGCTAGGTTTCTTCTTCCAGAAATCAGCGTTTTTAATTCCCAGAGCTTCCGGGTCGAAAGTGTAATTCTCGACCCCTGCTTTGCGCTGTGCTTCGTAGTCCTTGAGCGCCTTGATCGCGGGCTTGCCCATGAAGAACAGTATGAGAATGCCGATGATGTTCAGCCAGGCCATCACGCCAACGCCGATGTCGCCGAGACCCCATGCAAGATCCGCGGTTCGAACCGTGCCGTAGAAGACTGAGCCTAATAGCAGGATCTTGAGGATCGTCAACTCCCCGGGGATTTTGAACGTACGCCGAATGTACGCGACGTTCGTCTCTGCGATGTAGTAGTACGCAAGCAAAGTGGTAAATGAGAAGAAGAACAACGCGACCGCCACAAATGTCTTACCGAAACCGCCCATGACACTTTCAAGAGCGTACTGCGTAAACGCCGGGCTGTTCGCCAGTACATCGGTAGACAAGACGCCGCCACTTACTGCCGCTTCAACACCGGTCACGTAGTACTGGTTTGTGATCAGAATCATGAAGGCCGTGGCGGAGCACACAAATAAGGTGTCGATGTACACTGAAAAAGCCTGCACGAGACCTTGCTGCGCCGGATGCGCCACTTCGCAGGCGGCGGCGGCGTGTGGGCCTGTTCCTTGCCCGGCCTCGTTCGAGTAAACGCCACGCTTGACGCCCCCGCCAATTGCAGCGCCAACACCCGCCATCGGCGTGAAGGCATCGCCAACAATCAACGCAATAATTCCAGGCAACTCAGCAATGTGCGTAATGACGATACTAAGTGCCATCAACATATAGCCAAGCGCCATGAAAGGCACAACCACCTGCGTAACATGAGCAATTCTCTTAACGCCACCGAAGATGATGATGCCAAGAATGGCAACCACGACGATAGCCGCGGTGAACTTGGTGTAGCTAATGTCGCCGAAACCGGTTTGTAGCAATCCCGAGCCACCAAATGCGAGTTCTGCTGCATTGCCAATGCTGTTCGACTGCACGGTCGGCAACAGCACGCCAACTGCGATAATTGTCGTGATCGCGAAAATCCATGCGTACCATTTTTGGCCCATCGCTTTTTCGATGTAGTAGGCAGGTCCACCACGAAACTGACCCTCGTCTTCTTCTTTGTAAATCTGGCCAAGCGCGGATTCGACGTACGCGGTCGCGGCACCCAGAAATGCTACGACCCACATCCAGAAAACAGCACCCGGTCCACCAAAACCAATAGCGGCGGCGACACCGGCAATGTTGCCGGTTCCTACACGACCGGACAGTGAAACAGACAGAGCTTGAAACGAAGAAATGCCACGCTCGGATTCCTTACTTGAGAACAGCAGGTGAATCATCTCTCTGAACATTCGTACCTGCACGAAACGCGTAAGTATCGAAAAGAACAGTCCCGCAGCGAGACACAAGTAGATGAGCGCCGGACTCCAGACGTAGCTGTTAATCTGATTGACGATTTCCTGCATGCCGTTTCCTCTTCTTGTTGTTGAGCACGGGCGCGTTGGATAGTAACCGAATTATGGGCCGATATGGCCCGAGTAAGGGCTAATCCTGACTTCCCCGGCCGAGCCGGCACGCGCTATAGTGGCTAAATCCTTGATCGGGAGTCTGACGATGACATGGTGGGCATGGATGATCCTGGGCGCGGTTCTGCTTGGTGCAGAACTTTTCGCCGTAGACGCACAGTTCTATCTTGTATTTCTCGGCGTATCAGCCGCCCTTGTTGGTCTGGGAGGGCTGTTCGGCATCGTTACGCCTGAATGGGTGCAATGGCTCGCGTTCGCGGTGTTATCGCTGATGTTCTTCCTCACTTTCCGGCGCACGCTGTACCAAAACATTCGTGGTGGTGGCGAGGAGTACCCTGACTCGTTATCCGGCGACACTATCGAGATTACAGAAGACCTGTCGGCAGGCGCGGAAGCGCGCAGCGAGTATCGCGGAACATTGTGGACGGTTCGAAATGTCGGTGATTCGTCGATCGCGGCCGGTAGCCGAGCTAAAGTCGTGGAAGTCGACGGCTTAACACTGAAAGTGGACGCTGAGTAATGAGCGTCGGAGACATGCTAATGGATACATCACTAATCGTTGCACTGGTGATTACGCTTGTAATTGTCATTGTTCTTTTCAAGACGGCCATCGTGGTACCGCAGCAGAATGCTTTTGTTGTCGAGCGACTTGGCAAGTTCAATCGCAAGCTCGACGCCGGTTTTCACATTCTGTTTCCGTTCATCGACAAGGTTGCATACCGGCACACGCTCAAGGAACAAGCTGTCGATATCCCCGAGCAGATTTGTATCACCAACGACAATGTCCAGGTTGGCGTAGACGGCGTGCTGTACATGCAGGTTCTCGACCCGGCACGCGCTTCTTATGGTATCGGCAACTACATGTTTGCCATCTCACAACTGGCACAGACCACATTACGTTCGGAGATCGGCAAAATCGATCTGGATCGTACATTCGAGGAGCGCAGTACGATCAATGCAAATGTGGTTCAGGAGCTCGATAAAGCGTCGGACCCTTGGGGCGTCAAGGTCTTGCGTTACGAAATCAAGAACATCAATCCGCCGCATGATGTCCTGAGCGCGATGGAAAAACAGATGCGCGCAGAGCGAGAGAAGCGAGCAGTCATCCTGACCTCAGAAGGTGTTCGTGACGCCAAGATCAACGAGGCCGAGGGTGAGAAGCAACGCGTCATCAAGGAATCTGAGGCCGCCAAGATGCAACAGATCAATGAGGCTCAGGGTGAGGCAGAGGCCATTCTCGCTGTCGCTACGGCAACAGCAGAGGGCTTGACCAGAGTTGCAAACGCGGTGATCGCTCAGGGTGGTTCTGAGGCAATGCAGTTACGTATTGCGGAGCAGTATATCGGTGAATTCGGCAATCTCGCGAAAACGGGTAACACGTATGTTATTCCGGCGAACCTCGCAGATTTGACCTCGATGATGGCCCTGGCCACCGATATCGCCAAGGGCAAGTCAGGCGCGGCGACCGGCTAGCCTCTCAACTCAGGCCTTGCGTTTTGCTGAGACCACGTTCGAGAGTTGCTCGAGCCGGGTTATCGCTGTACTCAAGGTTGGCAGATCGCGTATTTCGATGCTGATGTCCATGACGGTTTGCATCGTTTTCTTGTCGGTGTGACTCGACAGACTAACGACGTTCGCGTCTTCGTCCGCGAGGACGGTACTAATGTCGCGAATAAGTCCGTGGCGATCATGCGCCCGTAATGTCAGGTCAACGGGGTAGGTTGCCGATTCTGAATCACCCCAGCCGACTTCGATGATGCGTTCCGGATGACGTTTATTCAGGCCCAGGAAATTGCCGCAGTCCTGACGATGAATGCTGACACCGCGACCTAGAGTGATGTAGCCAACAATGGCCTCGGGAGGTACCGGACGGCAGCAGCGCGCGAAATTGCTTAGCAGGCCACCGATGCCACTAACGGCATCAGCGTCGGTCTTGCTGCTCCTGCGCTTGCTGGCACGCCGCGGCCGGATCTTCTCCGGCAGGCTTGTGCCGCGCAGATTTTGCAGTGCGGTGGCGACGGCAGCTGAAGTGAGATCGCCGGCACCCAGAGCGACACAAAGTGTGTCGGTGTTCTTGTGCTTCAACTGCTTGGCAATGTCATCGGTGGCAACGTCGCGAACGTTCAGCCGTGACAACTCGCGGTCGAGAATTTCACGACCCTGGCGTTGGTGCTGATCGCGATCCTGTTGGCGAAACCAGTTGCGAACCTTGGCGCGGTTGCGTGCGCTCGCCAGATACCCCAGCTTCGGGCTCAGCCAATCACGGCTCGGCTGTGACTGTGAACCGGTAATAATTTCTATCTTGTCGCCATTCTGGACGTGGTAGCTCAGCGGTACGATTCGACCGTTCACCTTGGCACCGCGGCAGCGATGACCAACCTGAGTGTGCACGTGATAGGCGAAGTCGAGCGGCGTGGCTTTCGCCGGGAGTTCGACGACATCGCCTTTGGGGCTTATCCCGTATACGCGATCCTCGAAGACGTCGTCGCGAATCTGAGCCAGAAGGTCTTCGCCGTCGCCCGACGGGTCCAGAAGCTGTCGTAGGAAACGAATTTTCTGGTCGAACGCAGCCGGCGAGCCGCCGCCTTCTTTGTAACGCCAGTGTGCGGCGACGCCAAGTTCAGCCTGGCGGTGCATGTCGTGTGAGCGAATCTGTATCTCGACGGTTTTGCCTTCGGGACCAACGACCGCGGTGTGCAGTGAACTGTAGTCATTGTCCTTGGGATTCGCTATGTAGTCATCAAACTCACCAGGGAGGTAAGACCAGAGATTGTGGACACAGCCCAGGGCCGCGTAGCAGTCTTTTACGTCGTCGACGAGCACCCTCACGGCGCGAATGTCGTACAAAGAGTCGAGGCCGCTGTCTTTACGCTGCATTTTTCGCCAAATACTGTAGATGTGTTTCGCTCTACCGGATATTTGGGCGCTGATACCCTGCTTTTTGAGTTCTGCCTGAAGCGTCGACTGCACGGTCTGCAGGAAACTCTCGCGTTCGACGCGCTTCTCCTTTAGAGCTTTGGCGATGCTGGCGTAGGTGTCCGGCTCGAGGTAACGAAAGGCGAGGTCCTCGAGTTCCCATTTCAGTTGCCAGACACCCAGGCGGTTAGCCAATGCTGCATGAATTTCGCGCGTTTCGATTGCGACCGCGCGTTGCTCCTCTCTCGAAGCGTGCTTCGCCTGCCGCAAACGAAACAGTTGTTCAGCGATGCGTACGAGGACAAGCCTTACATCGGAGACCACCGCGAGCAGCATTTTTCTGAGGGCTTCCGATTGCTTTGTTGCAAGCGCTTCGCCGGGTTGCCATCCGGCCGCCAGCGAGAAGCTCCCAAGCTGAACCAAGTCGAGAATTATTCTAGAAAGATTCGATAACTCACTATTTTCTAAAGACTTAATTGTTAGCAATTCATCACGAACGAGCGGGTAGATATGCACGGCGGCGAGCAGTTCTTCTGTCAGTCCCAGAGATTCCACGATGGCGGCGATTTCGCGGCCCTCGGCAATTGCGCCGGTTACGGCCGCAGACGTCGGCAAAGCGTCGAGAAAGTCACGCGTAACGCTCAGGATGTCGGCCTGAGCGGTGCTGTTGACAGGTTTTTCGGTTTCGGATGAGGACATTTCGCGCAGGTTTGTTTGGATGCCTGTCTATGCAATAACCGTTATCATACGCGCAGATTTTGACCCGGGCGTTACCGGGTTTTGCTTGGGCGAAGCAGGGGAATATGGCAGGACACAGTAAATGGGCGAATATCCAGCACCGCAAAGGTGCCCAGGATAAAAAGCGCGGCAAGCTTTTCACCAAACTTATAAAAGAGATTACCGTTGCGGCGCGTATGGGTGGTGGCGATCTGGATGCAAATCCGCGCCTGCGACTGGCGGTGGACAAAGCGAAGTCTCAGAGCATGCCGAAAGACAACATCGAGCGGGCTGTCAAACGCGGTTCCGGGGATCTCGACGGTGTTGATTACTTCGAAATCCGCTATGAAGGCTATGGCCCTGGCGGCACAGCTGTGATGGTCGATTGCCTGACGGACAACCGCAATAGAACCGTGGCCGAGGTGCGGCATGCATTTTCCAAATTTGGTGGCAATCTCGGTGCCGATGGCTCGGTCAATTACCTGTTCAACAATGTCGGGCAACTGTTGTATCCGGCCGGCAGCGACGAAGATGCGGTTATGGAAGCCGCGATCGAGGCAGGTGCGGAGGATGTTGTCGTTGAAGATGATCACTCGATCGAGGTTTTGACGGAACCCGCGGAATTTGAAGCCGTGCGCGACCAGATGGTTGCTGCCGGCTATGAACCGGAAAATGCCCAGTTGACGATGCGTGCGTCGACCAGTGCAGAACTCGAAGCTAAAGAGGCCGCGTCGATGATCAAGATGCTCGATTTGCTCGAGGACCTTGATGACGTGCAGGAAGTGTATAGCAACGCCGATATTGCCGACGACATACTGGCGCAAATCTGAGGCAGCCATTGAGCACTGCAGCAAACGACAAACGGCGCATACTCGGAATCGATCCCGGATCCCGATTTACGGGTTTCGGTGTACTCGATTTTGAGGGCGATCAGCCGGCCTATGTGGCCAGCGGCACGGTCAAAACCCCGGATGGCACGTTCCCGGAGCGCCTGAAAAAAATATTCGACTCGGTGAGCGACATTGTTGAGCAATTTCGACCGGACATCGTTGCCATCGAAAGCGTATTTATGGCTCGCAACGCTGGTAGCGCCCTCAAACTCGGACATGCAAGATCAGCCGCCTTATGTGCCACGTTCGCGTTCGACGTGGAGGTGTTTGAGTATGCGCCACGCGAGATCAAGCTCGCGGTTGTCGGAACCGGTTCGGCGAGTAAGGAGCAGGTCCAGCATATGGTGGTGTCTCTATTGCAACTGGATGGCGAGCCAGCATCCGATGCAGCGGATGCGCTTGCGGCTGCAATTTGCCACATCCATCGAAGTCGGCTGCAGTCGCAGCTCAGTAACGCCAGTATCATAGCGAGCATGCGATGATTGGCTCACTTCGCGGCAAACTGACCGCAAAACAGGCACCGCAGATCATTATCGAATGCGAAGGTGTCGGGTACGAAGTCGAGACGCCAATGTCGACGTTTCTTGATCTTCCGGCGCTGGGCGAAAACCTGTTTCTGCACACACACCTGCTGGTGCGTGAAGATGCGCAGATCCTGTACGGCTTTGCATCGGTGCAGGAGCGCACGTTCTTTCGCACTTTGCTTAAAATTTCAGGCGTTGGCGCCAAAATGGGCCTCGCCATATTGTCAGCGATGAGCGTTGCGGACTTTCAGCGCTGTGTTGAATACGAAGACGCCGCGTCATTGGTGAAGATCCCTGGTGTTGGCAAGAAAACGGCGGAACGACTGATTATTGAGATGCGCGATAAAATTGATGCCACCGCAGTAACGTCCGGCACACCCAAGGTTGCCGTCGCAGCCAGTCCACGCAGCGAGGCAGTCGATGCGCTTATCTCTCTGGGCTACAAGGCAAGCGAAGTTAATAAGCTGATTGGCGCCATGGATGTCGATGGCCAATCCGCTGAAGACATTATTCGACGAGCACTCAGGCAGGCGGCGCGCTAACAAATGGCAAGTATTGAACACGACAGATTGACCAGCGCGGAGCCACGGTCCGAGGATCGTGCGTTTGACCGCGCCATTCGCCCGAAGACACTGGCCGACTACCGCGGACAACCCGACGTTAATAAACAAATGGGTATCTTCATTGAGGCGGCACGGCGCCGTAGTGAAGCGCTGGATCACGTACTGATTTTCGGTCCGCCGGGTCTTGGCAAAACGACGCTGGCGCACATCGTCGCCAATGAGATGGGCGTCAATTTGCGGCAGACATCTGGTCCGGTCCTCGAACGGCCTGGCGATCTTGCGGCAATTCTGACAAACCTCGAGCCGAACGATGTCTTGTTTGTCGATGAGATTCATCGTCTGAGTCCGGTTGTCGAAGAGGTCCTGTATCCGGCATTGGAAGACTTTCAACTCGACATCATGATCGGCGAGGGCCCGGCCGCGAGATCGATAAAACTCGATGTGCCACCATTTACATTGGTCGGGGCAACAACCCGTGCCGGTTTATTGACCTCACCCCTCAGAGACAGGTTTGGCATTGTGCAGCGATTGGAATTCTATTCAACGCTGGATCTCGAAGGGATTGCATCGCGAACGGCGGGAATTTTGAACCTGTCAATTGAAAGCGCGGGCGCCAGCGAAATTGCAAGGCGATCGCGCGGGACTCCGCGCATCGCAAATCGACTATTGCGCCGCGTGCGAGATTTCGCGGAAGTGGAAGGCGACGGCGTGGTGACGGGCCAAATCGCGATCAGCGCAATGGATTTGCTGCGGGTCGATCCCAGCGGTTTCGATGCCATGGACCGACGATTGCTGCAGACCATTATCGAAAAGTTCGACGGTGGTCCGGTTGGCGTCGAGAGTCTCGCGGCGGCTGTTGGTGAGGAGCGCGGCACGATCGAAGACGTCATCGAGCCCTACCTGATCCAGCAAGGATTCATGATGCGGACCGCGCGCGGCCGTGTTGCGACCAAGAACGCGTATTTGCATCTGGGACTGAAGCCCCCCAGCAGCGAAAACCCGACGGAACTTCCGCTTTTCGATGAAGACTGAACCCTTTGAATGGCCCGTACGCGTTTACTACGAGGACACCGACGCGCAGGGCGTTGTGTATTACGCCAACTATTTCAGATTCATGGAGCGTGCCAGGACGGAATGGTTGCGGGCACTGGGTGTCGATCAGGTAGCGATGATGGAGCAGGAGCGACGCATTTTCGTAGTCACTGAAACAAAAGCCGAGTTTGTCACGCCCGCGCGGTTCAACGACCAGGTTGTTGTAACGGCGCGTCTTGCGGGATTGACGCGCGCGACATTCGAAATCGAACAGAATATCTATCTCGATAACCTGGACGGAGCCCTGGTGTTGCGAGGGAGCGTGCGTGCCGCATGCCTCAACGCCGATACCCTGCGACCTACTCGTGTTCCGGCATCGATCTTTGAGGAAACAACATCATGACATCAGATATGTCCGTCGTCGGTTTGCTGCTGGAAGCCAGCATGCCGGTGCAACTTGTAATACTGCTGTTGATATTGGCGTCGCTGATGTCGTGGAGCATTATTTTTACCAAGCGGCGTCTGCTGCGGCGAACTACTGACGCCTCGGATGATTTCGAAGCCAGCTTCTGGTCCGGCGGCGATCTGAATGCCCTGTACAACAGCGCGACACGCGATCGGGCAGGCAATATCGGTATGGCGAGCATGTTTGAAGCCGGCTTCCGTGAGTTCAATCGCGCGTTGCAGCAGGGCGACACCAGCGCCGACAAGGTTGTGGAAGAATGTCGTCGCGCAATGCGGGTTGCGCAAATGCGTGAAGTTGACCGGCTCGAGCAAAACCTCGCAACGCTGGCAACGATCGGTTCGACGAGCCCCTATGTCGGTCTGTTTGGCACGGTCTGGGGCATTATGAATGCCTTTATGGGATTGGCGAATGTGCAGTCGGCGACGCTTGCTGTCGTCGCTCCACCTATTGCCGAGGCCCTGATCGCCACCGCCATGGGCCTGTTCGCCGCGATTCCGGCGGTCATCGCGTACAACCGTTATGCCGACAAGGTCGTGCGGCTCGAGTACCGCTATGACGGCTTCACGGAAGAGTTCTCGAGCATCCTGCAACGACACGCGCGCAACAAGAAGGGAGTGTGACATGGCCACGCCTTTGCAAAAACG
>Ga0164320_10000676_pt1 | contig 11607 bp, 8 predicted proteins | sample GuaBasSediGuay11_FD_113736 | JGI IMG/M metagenome (GOLD analysis project Ga0164320, IMG submission 113736) | Subseafloor sediment microbial communities from Guaymas Basin, Gulf of California, Mexico - Guay11, Core 4567-28, 0-3 cm | ecosystem: Environmental > Aquatic > Marine > Hydrothermal vents...
AATATTTTTATTTCAAAATTATTTTGAAATACGGATTAAAATATGCACGTTATATTATAACTCCTTCAGCGCACTCCAAAGAACTTCTTGGAAAAATCTATGAATTACCTTACGAGAGAGTAAGAGTAATCCATAACGGTGCAAACACTCTGAAACTTATAATGAAAAATATTGAGCGTAAAGTAGATAATGATTTTATTCTTTACCTTGGCAGAATTAACAGGATGAAGAATATACAAGGCATATTAAAAGCGTTCGATAATGTATCTTCGAAAATTGAACAAAAACTGTTAATAGTTGGAAATGATGAAATTGAATTGAATAGGGAGATTCGCCTGGCAAAATTACAGGAGAGTACAAAAAATAAAATTGTATTCAAAAAGAATATAACAGAAGATGAAAAATGCAAGCTAATGAAAAATGCATCACTATTCCTATTTATATCGCTTTACGAAGGATTCGGTTTACCGCCAGTTGAAGCTATGGCTTGCGGATGTCCGGTTATTGCTTCGAATAATTCAAGTCTTCCGGAAGTGTGCGGCGATGCTGCTTATTATGTTGATCCCAAAAATCATATTGAAATAGCAGATGGGATAATGAATGTACTTAATAATGAAGCTTTGAGGGACAGAATGGTAAGCAGAGGTATCACCAGGTCATTACATTTCAACTGGTCTTATTCGGCTAAAGAACATCTCAGGGTAATAGAGCATGTTATTTTGCATTCACAATTTCCTGTTGAAGAAAAATACCAAAGAATATTACCTCTCATAAAAAATGGTGTGAAATCATTTGGACTGGAAGTTACTAACTGAATAGGATAATGATAAGTTATAAATATACAAGTAATTAAATCTTTCAAGCGGTGTTTATTATTATATAATAACTACTAAGAACTTTATTCATACGAAGAAGATGATTCTCCTTGGCTAAGCTATTATCTGAATTCCTTTTCAGGAAATTTTAGTTCATTCCTGATTTTCTTCGGATTTAGGATTGCTCTTGCGCCTTGAATATATTAATGAAATAACCATTAACACTCCTGCAACCAGTAAAAACGAAATTATTTTGTACATCGTTTCAGAGCTGGTTATGCCAAATACAAGCAGGTAAACAACAGTCATCAGCAGAGTACCTAAAGCCATAAGTCTGTACTTATTATTCTTTAGGATTGAACTTAATAAATAATAAACCATAGCCAAACCAACCCAGGATATCCCAACAAATTCGCTGGGGAAAATATGATATAATGAGTACGGAATAATAAAGAATGAAGTTAAAAGGTATGCTACCCGCATTTGATCTGTTTTTAATTCCAGTCTTTCTCTTTGCCAGTTTAACACCCCTGCACTCACAAGTGCAACAATACCAAAGCTTAAACTTTCTACACCAATTGTTCCCTCAGAAACCATGTAAGCTATTAGAACAGCAATAAAAATTATAAAATTTGCCAAAACAATAAATTTTGATCTGAACCAGAGGGCAGTAGATATTACTAGAAGAGATTGCCAGCATAACCAGATGAAGAAGGACGGGGCACTAAATGTAAATATTATTGCTACGCTAAGTGCAGAGTAAGCAGTCATTGCATAAATAAAAGTAGAATATTGACTTTTTACCCGAACCCAGTATGCAATTGAAATAATAATTGATAATAAAAAAGCCGTAAAATGAAATAATCCGGAATAAGCCGGAATGTTTGAAACAGTAATTATTAAAAACAATCCGTAACCTCCAGCAGCATTAAGAAATGAGCTTAGAGCTACGTTAAATACTTCCGAATCTTTATCTGATCTTAAAACACATCCTAAACTGAACACAAAAAGATACACAAGTATAAACAGAACATTTACCTGAGGTGATATAACAATTTGCAATGCATTACCAAAGAATGGATTATTTAAAAACCAGAGAAGATGCGCGAAGTAAGTAAGGACAATTCCATAAATTAATAATCCCCGCCAGGAATACTTTAATGTGAGATAAACTACAAGCGCCGACAAGAGTATAAGCGAAATAAAAAATAAATATGCATTGCTATTAATCATAGCAGTTACATAAGCTAATAAAAGCGCTATGGCAGTAAGATAAACTGAATCCCGTTTAACAGCTATAACAAGTGATCCAGCAGTTATCAATGCAAGTAATAACATTTCAATTTCTAAGCTGCTAACTAATTGTACTCTGCCAAAAAAGTGAAGACGCAGAGTAGTTAGATATGAAATTATTATACTACCGCCAACTGCATAGCCAGTAAAATGTGCAAAAGATTTTTTTAAAGACGTTGATGCTATAAGAACTACAACTGTCATCAGGTAACCGAAAGCAATTGGAAATCCTATAGATAATCCTTTAAGTGGAAAAGTAAGGAAGAAAACCATCCCGATGATAAAAGCTACAATAGCAACTTTAGGAATCCAGTATTCCCCGATCCTGATTTCTAGATCTTCATCAGTAACAGGTTTAACTACTGCTGGTGTGGGTTGTACTTCATCTTCACCCGTTTCCGGTTGAATCTGCAGTTTGGTTTCAACCTGTGATAGCCGGTTTTCAATATTCTTTAAACTTTTTAAGATACTCTTTAATGCCGAGTTCTCAGATATATTATCCATTTGTATTTACTAAATAAAAGTTATTTTTGTGAAACAGAATTTATACTTTTTTCTTTTCAATATCTTTTATTTTTAGAAAAAGTGCAACGGCGAATAGAATGAAAACAACAGTTGCAATTGCAAATCCTTTTCTTCTCGAATGGTACTCATCCAATTCCTTTTCTGCCAGATTAATTGCTTCTTTAATAACTGTAATTCCTTCTGCACTCTTTTCTTTAACTTTTTGCAAATCGAATGTATGAACAAGAGTTCTTGATTCAATAAGTTTTTGCCTTCCTTTCTGCAATAAGAATCCAATATCAATATCGTTCATCCCTTTAATACTAACATCTGTCGATAGAGCACTTGCCGAATCGTGCAGTGATATTAACCCGGAGATGTGAATTTTTATTTTTTTTGCAACATCATATCCGGTATCACCCTCTTCATGACAATTAACACAGAAAGCTTCTTTGTTCACTCCCACCAATTTATTGCTTGTTTTTTGTACGGCGTGATAACCATGGCATTGTTCACACCCATGAAAATCAAGCTCTTCAAAAGCGCTTGCCATTCTTGTCCGTCTGAAGAACTCCATATTATTTACATGGCAGCTTCCACAGATAAAAGTAACATAAGTTAACCCTGGTGGTGTTGCCCCATGATTGCCATGGCAATCATTGCAAGCTGGTGCTCCGATATCTTTATGTTCTATTAAAGCAATTCCATGAACACTTGCTGCAAATAGTTCATATTGGTTTGATGGTATATCATATGATTTCATATATATAGCATTGCTGTGGCACTTTCTGCAAGTTTGAGGAACATTAAGCGGGTAGACTGACGAGCGAGGATCAATAGGAGATAAAATGCTATGCGATGTATGGCAATTACTGCACACTGCCACTTTTTTATCGTCTTCTAATAATTTCTCTCCATGAACGCTCGTATAATATTGCGATACTTGATCGGTAGCCAAACCCGGATGAAAATCCCTCATAAAAATCGGATCAGAATGGCACTTACCACAGAATTCAGGAGTCTCCTCATGCGATGGAACTCCAACGAAATTATTTTCCTCACTCATTGCCACATCTTCATCATCTGAAGTAGGGTCTCCGCCATGGCATCCGGCGCAAGACAATCCCTTTTGTAAATGAATATCAAATTCCATGTAATCAGCAGGCATTAACTCCAGATCCACATGGCAAGCGATACATTGATCGTCTTCAAATGAGGCCTGGGGCGGACCTGATTTAGCAGCACTGGTATTTATTAAAAAAGCTGACAGAATTAAAAGTAAAAATGCATGCTGTATTTTTAATTGAATGTACTTCATTAATTCCTCACTGGTTTTTTGATATTGATCTCAAATACGCAAATAAATCTTGCATTTCTTTAATTGATAACTCTGGCCATTCATCGTTTTGAATTATTAAAAGGTCTTCCATACGAGAGCCATGATTCCACATCCTTTGCAGAATCTTAATTCGTGAGTTAAATGATTTCAGGTTAGATAAATCAGGACCAACATTTTCATTTCCACTTTCGTGACAATCTGTACACCCTTTGTCAATAAATACCAGTTCTCCCTCATCAACATTACCCGGTTTATCTTCAAAACCAAGAAAATAAAGATATGCTATCAGGTCAGCCATTTCGTTTCCCTTGAAGTCGGGATACTCGATAGCATTTTCTTTCATATACTCTATCATAGTCGGACTGTGATTCCACATTTGAGCTGCAATTTCAGTTACACTTTTATTCAAATTCAATTCTGTAAGATCGGGTCCGGTTTTTTTCTCATTGTCTTCTACTATATGACAGCTGATGCAGCCCTTCTTTTTAAAAACCAGTTTTCCTTTAGAAGGATTACCTGGAGACATCCTTATTTCGGTTTCTGCTAAAGTTGCCTGCCTTATGTATGCAGTTAAATCAGCGATATTATCACCAGTTATTTCAGGGTAATTCATATTCAAATCGTTCATTTTTTCCTGCATCGAAGGACCATGATTCCACATTGCCTGTGCCATATAAAGCGGTGAAGAAAACTGCTGCAACTCTGCAAAATCAGGTGCAACATTTCCACCGGTAACCTGATGACATTTCATACAGCCCTTTGAGTTTAAAAGTTTTACCCCGTTAGAAACACTACCAGGTTCATCAAGATACTTTAGTTAAAAAATGAAATATATACGATCCAGCATTTCTTTTTCACTAAAGCGTGGTCTTTCAAATTTCAGCTCGCGGAATTTTCTATTCATTTCAGGAACATGATTCCAGATTATAGAAGCCATTTCCAAAAAACTGCCGTAATATTTTTGTCTTGTCAGGTCTGGTCCTAGTGTACCACCGTAACCACTTAATGAATGACAGACGATGCAGCCTTTTTCTTCAAAAACTATTCGCCCATCCAATGGATTTGTGGGTAACTTTAATTCTTGTGCCGGTATGCTTGTTGCAAAGATTAATATTGTAATAGTCAAATAAACTGATGATCGCATTTTAATCCTCAGAATGATTTTTCAAATTACTGGTGTTTTTTTTAAAGCCGAAGTACGCATAAGTAAGTATGCATGCTAATGTGATAAAAACCGGGATAGCGACTAAACTAATTCCTAATGAAACTCCAGGTGCATCTTGAAGTTCAACCGATATTGATATAAGGTTAATTATCCAGATGATAATTCCTATTACAAAAATCCACATTGCTAAAAAACTCACCAACTGAGCCATAGCTATTATTTTATTTTGCATTGAGTTCATTTTTTCTTGCCTCATTTGTTCAAACAGATATTAAGCACATTTAAGAATATATTATTTAGAACCTGTCTCCTTTCCCGGTAAATAACTGTGCACTCTTTCCTCAACTTCTTTAATTCCTTCTTCTCTACCTTCTTCTATTTCCCAAATTGAAATGAGAGGAAAGAATTTTGAAAAGAGTACAAAACCAAGTATAAATACAGCAATGCCCCCAAGGAAGAGCGACCATTCAACAAGGGAAGGAATATAAATCCCAATTGGAAGCTCCATTCTTGGATTTGCTAATGATGGGACGACAATATTCAACCGTTCTAACCACATTCCTATTACCACTGCAATAGATGCAATAAGTATTCCAGTAATGGTTTTAAATCGTTTAATACTTAAAATAATTACAGGTATAATGAAATTCAATAATAACATTCCCCAGAAAAATAATGCGTAAGGACCGGTAAACTTATAATGAATGATTTCCATCTCATGCGGCTCTGAGCCGAAAATTCCTGTAAGGAATTCTGAAAACGTGAAATAAAACCAGAGTAGAGCCATAATTAGAAGAAGAGTACTCAAATATTGAAAGTGAATTTTTTTAAGATAGTCCTCAAGATGAAAAACTTTTCTGGAGACAATCATTAAAATTAATAATACTGCTATTCCCGAAAAGATTGCTCCAACAACAAAATAAGGACCGAAAATAGTACTGTGCCAACCTGGCTGAAGAGTCATTGAAAAAATGTATGAAATTACAGTGTGAACTGATATTGCAATTGGAATAACCATTATCATCAGTATGCTGATTGCCCTATTAAGCACTTTCTTTTGATGTTCAGTACCTTGCCATCCCCATGAAAGAAAACTGTAAAACCAGGTAAGTTTACCACCTTTATCTCTAAGTTTTGCAATATCCGGAATCATGGGTAAATAAAGGTAAACAGTGCTTGCTGTAAAATAAGCAGTAATACTTGTAACATCCCACAGTAAAGGAGATTGTAAACGACCAGAGGTGAAAATATTTAATACCCGATCCGGTCGTCCCAAATCCAGGATGGGATGAAGTCCTCCAATTGCCAAAACAATTGCAGTGATCACCTCAGCCATTCGGGTAATAGGTCTTCGCCATTCTGCTCTTGATAGTCGGAGAATTGCAGAAATCAAAGTGCCTGCATGGCTGATACCTATGAAGAAGACAAAGTTAATTATATAAAATCCCCAGGTAATTGTTTGATTCATGCCGGTAACACCAAGCCCAAACCAGATCTGGGTAATATACATTATCAGTGCCCATAAAATTATCAGCATTAATATGCCTACAGTAATATAGAATCCTTTCCCCGTTTCATAAATTGGGCGAAATAGTGGTGCATCTAATTCATTTTCATACTGAATTTTTTTTGGCATATTCACTCCCTCTTCTGTAGATAAATAACTTTTGGTTCAGTGCCTAAATCTTCCATTTCTCTATATGCGCGGGAACTCCTTGAAAGATTATAAACTCTGCTTTCTTTATTTTCCAGATCGCCAAAATCAATAGCATTAGCAGGGCAACTTTCCGAGCATGCAGGTAGATACTCATTATCCAAAATTTCACGCTCATCGGAATCCGCATCTTCTTTTACCTTTAACAACCGATGAGCACAGAAAGAACATTTCTCAACAACACCCATCATCCTGAGTGATACATCCGGATTAAAACAGTTTTTAAATTCGTCAGGCCATTCAGGTTCTAACCAATTGAAAACTTTTGCTGTATAGGGGCAAGCCACCATACAATAACGGCATCCTATACAACGGTGATAGATTTGTCCAATTAACCCTTCTTCGTTTTTATAAGTTGCATTAACAGGACATACTTTTGTGCACGGCGGATTATCGCAGTGAAAGCAAGGTTTCGGAAACCGTTTAACTCGAATATTTGGATATTCACCTTCATAAATTGTAATCATATCCATCCAGAACATTACTCGTCCATCATTAGCTTCTTCCGGGCTAACGATTGCAATATTATTTTCAAGCTTACATGCAGCTATGCAATCACCACATCCGGTGCATTTGTCCAGATCAATTACCATTGCCCATTTTGGCATTCTGTTTACTCCTTAAGTTGCCAGCGAAATAGTTATTTTGGTTGCCTGAAGTGCCGGATTACCATTTAAAGAATCATACAGGTTCTTCATTACAGAATTTGGATTTACACCATGTCCTTTAGCATATCTCCCAAAAGAAGTGTGTCCTAATCCGAAGGGGATAGCAACTACGTTAGGCATCACAACAGGATTTACTATCGCCTTTAATTTTATACTTCCTGTAGATGACTCGACCCATATATAATCTTCATTAGAAATTCCATAATCTTTGGCAGTTGCCGGATGAATTTCTGCCCAGGTGTTCCAGGATTGATGAGAAGTATAACCGAACATTTCTTGCATCATAGGTTGATTGGAAGATTGCCCGTTCCGGTTTGTAAGTAACTTGTAGGTTGTTAGATAAAGTGGCATATGTTCATCAACCGGAACTGCCTCGTAGTGAGGGAGATAAACCTGGTCTCCACGTGCATTGATATTTAATTCACTTAATACCAGTTCTCTGTTTTGATGTGAATCATTACCTTTCATGAGAACAAGCTCATCAGTCCATTCTTTTAGTAGTTGAGAGTAGAATTCAAATTTTCCTGATGAAGTTTTAAATATATTTTTAATCCCTTTTTCTTTTTTAATCGGATTCCACCATCCACCGTGCTTAGTTATTAGTTTCCAGAACTCATCAAAAGAATTATATCTTCCAACCTGCCATCCTCTTTGCTGTAAATACTCTAACCAATCTCCCTTCAAACCTTCCGATATAATTGCTCCTTCGCCCGAACGGTAAATTTTTTCCACCCGGAATTTTATTTCTTTCTCAAAATTTTCAAATGGTAAAGAGCCCGAAACAGTTCCCCCTATTTTGTCACCTAATTCGATAAGAATATTGGCAGAATTCCTTGTATCGAATAATGGTTCAATTACCGGTTGTTGAATTCCAACGTGATTAAATCCTACGGAAGGAATATTCGAGTATTCATCCCACTTTTCCAGGAAGGTATGATCCGGTAAAATAATATCGGCATATTCGCTTGTTTCGGTTAAGAATGAATCGAAACTAATTACTAAAGGAATTTTCTTTAATGCCTCTGCAAGATCGTGATGATTTAAAGCGTTAAACAGAGGATTTCCTTTGTATAAAAAGAGGACGCTAACCGGGTATGGATTATCTGATAAAATATTTTTAGTAAATGAATTTATCGAGAAGTCCATTATCTTAAAGGATGTATTATATGTGCACCCTATTGGTGGCTGCGAGTTTCCTTTAACAGCCAGCTCGTCTTCCTGAACCCGTGGCAATTCAGCCAATGGCGGTTGATCTGTGAAATAGAGTCCTCCTTCTTTCCCAAAATTTCCTAACAGTGCATTCAAGCTGTGAATAGCCATTTGTGAATATGTACCATTTGTATTGTCTGCACTTCCCTGATCACCTAAAACCAATGATGGTTTGTTATTGCCCAATTCTCTTGCGATTTCAAGTATAGTTTCACCAGGTACACCGGTAATTTTTGAAACCTGCTCAGGATAATAATTTCCTATAACGTTACTTTTAAATCCAAGATGAGTATACCCTTCATTGTCAACCCAATCTTCAAATCCAAAAGTATGTTTACTGACAAATTCATTATCATATAATTCTTCCCTGATTAGAATATAAGCCACACCGAGTGCAAGTGCACCGTATGTTCCTGGTCGTATTGGTATCCAACGGTCTGCATTAATAGCAGTGAGACTCATTCTTGAATCAATCTGAACAAAACGGGTTCGTTTTTTTTCAGTTAATTCTTTAAGATGAGTGTATAATTTTGTGTAATAGATGGGCGAATAGCCTTCCTCAAGAAAATTCGAACCGAAGCTGAGTACGTATTTTGTATTAAGAAAATCGTAGGATGGAATTTGCTGTGTACCTTGAAGTAACAGGTATGGCACCGAATCATTTTTTACCGAGGGATATTGATAATAATTTGGTGATCCGTATGCTTTCATAAACTGTGCAATATGTTCACTCATTAAACTATTCTGTTCACTACCGTCAAGGAAGGCAACCTGATGAGATTTATTATTCCTTCTTTGTTTAATTAAAAAATCAGCAATCTTTTGAAGAGCTTCCTCCCAGCTAAGTGGTTCCCATTTGTTGCTTCCCGGAATGCCTATCCTTTTAAGGGGCTCTTTAATTCTATCAGGATTAAACAAAACTTCCAGAGCACTATGTCCCGATGGGCACATTCCTCCCTGGTTTACCGGGTAAAGAGGATTACCTTTTATGTAAACCGGAATATCATCAACTAATCTTACTTTAATTCCACATCCTGCAGGGCACTGCCCGCATATAGTATTTTTCCAGGTTTCAATACCTAACCCTTTTTTTGCTAACTCAATTAATCTTTCGGGAACATCAATTACCTGATTGCAGCCGTATGTGCCAATTGCTACTGCGCCGGAAACACCGCCAAGCAGTTTCAGGAATTCTCTTCTTTTAATCTCCATTTAATGCTCCTAAGTTAATATTAACGATGACACGACAGGCAATCAAACGTTACTTTATACTGTTTATGACAATCAATACAGTTGTCCATTGTTGGTTCCCAGGATGGGTAAGGTGCAGGTGATTCTAACTCTTCAACATTTCCGTGACAATTTGAGCATTCCAGATCACCAATGGAAACATGTCTTCGATGAGAAAAATAAACATGGTCTGGTACCGAATAAATTTTTTGCCAGGGAATGTGCTCTTCCTCCTCAATATACTTGAGAAGTTTTATTTCTTCCGGGGAATCAGTGAATGGTTCATCAGAATGACATTCCTGACAAATTTCAATGTTTGGTATCATTGCAGAAGACATTGTTTCTACAGATAAGTGACAATCTATACAAATAAGATCAGCTTCTTCAACGTGTATTTTGTGATTATATTCAATTGGTTGAACAATAGTATGGCGAGTACCAAAGACTGTCCAGACAATCATTAAGACAAAAATAGCAGATGAAGCAATTACAAATAGTCTAAAATTATGTTTAATAAATTTCCGCATTGCGGATCGTCCTTAATTTTTGTAAGCAATATTATAAGGGCTTCATTGCCAAAGATGAAATATGGCTTGTATGAAGGCCAGGATTTTTCACTTTTAAAATGCTCTCTTTACTTTTCAGAGTATCTTATTCCAAATAACCTATTATTGTCATAATTACAATAAAAGCTACAATGACTATTCCTATTATCGTCATCAGTTGAATCTTTGCGCCGGCTTTTTCTTTTACTTTTATAAAAGGCACCAGCATCCATAATAAACCGGATAATCCGAATACAAAAACGCCTAAAATTTCGCCTTCAATAAAAAGAACATGTGCTGGAATATATTTTAAGGTTTGAAACATGAACATAAAGTACCATTCCGGTTTTATTCCCGCTGGTGCAGGCGCAAAAGGATCAGCTTTTAATCCTAGCTCCCACGGGAATATAAGCGCAAGGAAAATTAAAATGTTAAAAACAATAATCCATAGCAGTGCATCTTTCAATACAAAGTTCGGGAAGAAAGGTGTGTATCGTTTTTTTTCTTCGGGAATTTTTTTGAAGCTTGCCGGTTCATGCATGCCTTGCTTTTGTACAAAAAACAAGTGCATCACAAGAAAGATAGTAGTAATTAGTGGTAATATAGCCACATGTATTCCGTAAAATCTTGATAGTGTAGCACCGGTTACATCCTCGCCGCCCCTTAAAACTTCCTTTATTGTATCACCTATGAAAGGAATGACTCCGGCAATGTCTGTTCCTACCTTTGTTGCAAAAAAAGCTAATTCATTCCAGGGAAGCAGATAACCGCTGAAACCGAATCCCATAGCTAATAAAAGTAATATCATTCCTGAAACCCATGTTAATTCCCTCGGTTTTTTATAAGCTTTTGTAAAAAAGACGCTGAACATATGTGCAAATGCAAAAAGAATCATTAGATTGGCAGACCAACTATGAACATTGCGAACTAACCAGCCGAAATTGACTTCTGTAATAATAAACCGAACACTCTCGTAAGCGCTATCTTCACCCGGTTTGTAGTACATTAAAAGTAAAATGCCTGTAATAACCTGCACAATAAATAAAAAGAGAGTAATCCCTCCTAAATAATAGAAAAACGAGAACTTGTGAACAGGTACTTTTTTATGTTGAATAAAAGTTTTTA
>Ga0164320_10000678_pt1 | contig 11597 bp, 8 predicted proteins | sample GuaBasSediGuay11_FD_113736 | JGI IMG/M metagenome (GOLD analysis project Ga0164320, IMG submission 113736) | Subseafloor sediment microbial communities from Guaymas Basin, Gulf of California, Mexico - Guay11, Core 4567-28, 0-3 cm | ecosystem: Environmental > Aquatic > Marine > Hydrothermal vents...
AATGACACGTCAGTAACGAGTATTGCGGTCAGCCTGTTATTGATGGCCGCAGTCTTTCAGGTGGCCGATGGCGCACAAATCGGCGCGGCGGGTGCACTGCGCGGTTACAAAGACACGCGCCTGCCCATGGCGATAAACATCTTCGCGTACTGGGTGTTGGCGTTCCCGCTCGCCTACCTGGCCGCAGTGACCTACAAGTCACCGCCCAGCTATGTGTGGGGCGGCTTTGTCATCGGCCTGACGACGGCAGGAATACTGCTGACCTGGCGTTATGCACGACTATCCAAGAGTGCGCTGTTAACTGAATGAAGCGTGCCGTCGTTTCGGCTTTACTAGGTGCACAAGTAGCGAGCTGGCATCCAACCTGTTAGGTAATCGCGTCTATACACTAGGTTGAATATTCGCGTTAAGGCGGAACAGGTTCGTCGGGTCATACTTGTTCTTTATCTCGACGAGGCGCGGATAGTTCTCGCCGTAGTTACCCCAGGTCTTCTTTTCGTCGTCTTCATTGAGGTTGGTGTAGAAGCCCGACATGTACGGCTGCATTTCATAGTAGTACTCGCGGACTGCCGCGATCTTCTCATCGTTCTGCGCCGGATCTTCGCCGATATACATGACGCCGAAGTTAAACGCCGCGCTGCGATGTACGTAAGCGGTAGCATTGGGCGCAATCCTGGCGGTCGCACCGCCCATGTGCTGAAACCAGGAATTCACGGCACCGCGGTTGGCGTAGTCAACGATAATGTCGATCAATTCCGGAGTGAGTTCGTTCAAGAAACCTGATTTGAGATAGTACTGTTTGCCAGGCCCAAGATAGCCATCGGCGCCGGTTTGCACGTCGTGGTAAGCGAACGGCGCGAGCTCACCGCTCTTGAAGCCCGGAAATGCGAGCATCGGCGCAAGCGCCTTCTCGCCTGCCGCGTGATCGCCGCACCAGGTAACACCGACAATGGCAAGTGTCTCGCCGTTTTCACCTGCGCCCGGGGCTAGCTGTGGTTCTATATTAGCCTCGTCAGGCAGGGTTTCGTGAAGTTCGGCGAAGAACTCGAGAAAGGCCTTGTCGACGCCGTAAGTCAGGCTGCCGCCGTACACGGTCGGGTTGAATGGATGCAACCGATACACGAATTCCGTAGCAACACCGAAATTACCGCCGCCGCCACGCAAGCCCCAGAAAAGATCCGCGTTCTCTTCAGCGCTGGCGCGGACGACATCTCCGCTAGCCGTGACGACGGTAGCCGCCAGCAAGTTGTCGACCGCCAGGCCCATCTTACGGTCAGTACGACCGACGCCACCGCCGAGAGTGAATCCCCCGGTGCCAGTGTGCGAAACGATGCCCGTCGTCGTCATCGTGTTCTGTGCCGAAGCGGCGACGTCGATATGACCAAGTAAACAGCCGCCATCGGCTCGAATGGTCATCGTGCCCGTATCGACATTTGTCGAATGCATTTGCGACAGATCAATCATCATGCCGCCATCACTGGTCGACTTGCCCGGCATGCTGTGACCACCGCACTTGACCGATGCCAACAGCTCGCGCTCACGGGCGAAATTAACGGCGTTTACGACGTCATCGACGGCGGTACATTGCACGACCATCGCTGGTCGCTTGTGGTCGAACATGCCATTCCAGACCTGTTTGGCGGTCTCGTAGCCTTCGTCAGCCTGGAGGAAGAGTGAGCCTTGCAGGCTATCGGCGAGTTCGGCCACGGCAGCGGATTCAATCGACAGCTCGTCGCCGTGCATCGACACGGCAGAAATCGACAGACCAGGATCGCTCGCTTGCTGGCGTGCGCCGCAGGCTGAAAGACTCGTAGTAATCGCCGCGGCCACGGCGGATTGGCAGAATGTGCGTCTTTTCATGGGAACCCCCTTCCCGTGCTGGAGCTTGTTGTTTTCTTTAGTCTAGCCGCCCTGACCGAAATCGGGGCTGTCTCCGGAAAGATATTCGTCTTCTTCGGGGGTATTTTCGCGTCCCAGCAGCTTATTGCGGTGCGGGAAGCGGCCGAACTGCTGGACGATGTCGTGGTGGAGTTCGGCAAACTGGGCGATGGTCTCGAACGTCTCGCGGTACGTGGGTGACACAGCCTCGGAAAGGCGGTTGAAGATAGCAACAGCCTTTTCCTGAACTTTGCGGGACTCGGAATGCTGCAGGGGCATATAAAAGAACGCCTGCTGGATCGGCGTCAGGCCCTTGTCCTTTTTCTCCATCGCGCCTTCAACACACAGCTTGATCGACGCCGAGTCCATTGCGAACGCGTCCGCGGTATTGCGGTAGATGTTGCGACGGAACTGGTCAAGCAACAGAATCAGGGCGAGTCGACCGTGTGGCTGCTCAGCCCAGTGATCGAGCTTGCCGGCACTGGCCCGGCCAACATCGTCGGAAAAGTCTTTTTTGCACTCGAGATCAAAGACTTCGTCCTCGCCAAACCAGATGTCCATGCGGTGGTCGATCTGTGGCGCTGACAACTCATGCTCTTTGAACCAAAACCCGATGATGGCATCGATGCGCTGCTGGTCCTGGTCAGTGATCGTCGTGTCCATACTCTTTCAGCCAAGTTTTACCGATAATTCAAAAATTTCGTATGCTCACAAATGCGAACCAGTTCACGATTTGGGCGGCAAGCGCCGTTTATGGTCATGTCTGTCCGTAGACTTTAGCAGATGATGACGATCCAGACTTTCAAACTCGCTCGCCATGCGGCCACGACCCTTGTGTGTCTTGGGCTGCTCGCCTGTGGCGATCCTGCCGAGGGTCCCGAAGCGGCATTGCGGGCTTGGGTACAGCAAGGTCATGAACTCGCCGAAGCCAAGGACCGTCGCGGACTCGTTGACATGATATCGCCGGCCTACACCGACGCGCGTGGCAACAGCCGCGACGATATCGGCAACCTGTTTCGTATTTATTTTCTGCGCACGCAATCCGTGGCGCTCATTACAAATATTGAGGAATTGAATGTGTACGGTGACAGCGCCGGCGAGGTCTTGTTGTCGGTCGGCATGGCCGGAACGCACGATGGCACCTTCGGCTTCAGTGCCGATGCGTACCGCTTCGAGATGGAATTCGAACTGGATGGTGACGAATGGCTCCTGATGTCCGCCCGCTGGGGCGAGATTGGCGAGGAGCTGCACTAGTCCGACGGGAGGCTTGGCATGAACAAACTACGATCTGCAATACCGATGCTGGCGACACTATGTCTGCTGATGGCCTGCGCGAGTACCAGTGACCTCATCAGTGCACCGGGCGTCAGCTTGCGAAATGTGGAGATAACGGACGTCGACTTCTCCGGTCAGACGTTCCTGCTCGGCTTCGACGTCACCAACCCCAACCCGTTTCCCCTTCCTGTCAGCACGGTTTCTTATGCTGTCGAACTCGACGGCTATCGTTTTGCAAGTGGTTCGACCGTCGGTGGCTTTACAGTACCGTCTTCGGGCGATGCCGAATTTGCGATTTCGGTGGAGATCGACCTGATGAAATCGGCACCGCAGCTTCTGTTCATTGTTCGTGACAGCGTGAAGCGCGACATTCCCTATACGCTGAGGGGAAAGTTCGGTCTCGACATCCCATTGACCGAGCCTGTGCGCTTCGTCACGAGCGGTACCATTCGTATGCAGACGGTCAGCCGGCAGGCGTTGAAGATTCCCTGAAACGCTTGGTTACGCGCGTAACCATAGGCCAGACCAACACGCTGCTGCGCACAGTAGGTCGAAAAGCTCGAAAATTCGCCAAATTCGGCCGCACTAACCCGGAGTATTCGCCGCTCGGATGAGCCCTGGCATATACTTACGGGTTCGGGCAGCACCGGCGGTCTCCTCCTGGCAGCCCAACCTGGCGTATCGAACGCCATCTCAAATGAGAACTTCATCGGGGCGCGCGAAACGCGTGATCCTCAGGGCGTTTATGACCGAGCGACAAGCGAATGGTCTCTATGACCCGGCATTCGAGCGCGACAGTTGTGGCTTCGGCCTGATTGCAAATCTCGATGACATGCCGAGCCACTGGGTCGTCGAAACGGCGATCTCCGCGCTCGCTCGCCTGACGCATCGTGGTGCCGTCGCGGCGGACGGTAAAACCGGCGACGGTTGCGGCCTGCTGATCAAGTTTCCGAAGACATTCATGCGTGCGGTTGGTGAGGACATGGGGTTCGCACTTAACGAGCGATTTGCTGCGGGAACCGTGTTCCTGAACCAGAATGCGGCAAAGGCAGAAGGCGCGCGGCAAACAATCAACACAGCCATTGCCGAGATCGGTCTCGAGATCGTCGGCTGGCGTGTCGTACCGACCGATCCGTCGGTGTGTGGTGAGCAGGCGCTTCGGACACTGCCTCAAATCGAGCAGGTGTACGTCAACGCGCCTGACAACATGCCGCGTGGACGTTTCAACCGGCGCCTTTTTCTCGCGAGACGACGCGCCGAAAAGAGAATCGGCGAAGGTGCTGCTTACATCGCCAGCCTTTCGTCGGTGACGATCAGCTACAAGGGCATGATCATGCCGGGCGCATTACCCGAGTTCTATCCTGACCTCAGAGACCCGCGCCTGGAAACATCGGTGTGCGTGTTCCACCAGCGCTTCTCGACGAACACCATGCCGCAGTGGCGTCTCGCGCAACCGTTCCGCTTTCTCGCACACAACGGCGAGATCAACACGATTCAGGGCAACCGCAACTGGGCCCAGGCGCGTGCCAAGAACTTCATATCCGACAAGCTTGATGACATTTCTGATCTCGACCCGATCATCTCGCTGATAGGTTCAGATTCATCGAGCCTGGATAACATGCTCGAGGTCATGCGCGCGGGCGGTATGGACGTGCTGCAAGGCATGCGCATCCTGATGCCGCCGGCATGGCAGGCTGTGGACGACTTCGACCCGGACGTGCGCGCGTTCTACGAGTTCTTCGATTGCCAGATGGAACCCTGGGATGGCCCGGCGGGCATCGTACTTACGGACGGTCGTTACGCCGCGTGTTCTCTTGACAGGAATGGTTTGCGACCTGCTCGCTACGTCATAACCAAAGACCGGCACATTACGATCGCGTCTGAAATCGGCGTATACGACTACGACGAAAAAGACGTCATCAGCAAAGGGCGCCTGGGTCCCGGCGAGATGCTGGCCGTGGATCTCGTCAACGGCGTGTTGCTCGACAACGAGGACATTCACGACATTCTCAAGACGCGCGCGCCGTACAAGAAGTGGCTCAAGAAAGGCGTGCGTTACCTCGACTCCGAGTTAGTCGACACGCACATGGCTGCCGAGCCGTTCGACGAGCAGACACTCGCGACCTATCAGAAGACGTTTAACCTGACGCGCGAAGAATTGAACGATGTCGTTGCAGTACTGGCAAAAGCCGGACAGGAAGCCGTTGGCTCAATGGGTGACGACACACCGATGGCTGTGCTGTCTGAAAAAGTCCGCTCGCCATTTGACTACTTCCGCCAGCAGTTTGCACAAGTTACGAATCCACCAATCGACTCGCTGCGCGAACGTATTGTCATGTCTTTGCAGACAAACATTGGTCGCGAATCAAATTTGTTCGACATCGGCCCCGAGCACGCGGAACAGGTCATCATGAACTCGCCTGTGCTTTCGCAGCGCAAGCTAAGGCAATTGTTGAGTGATGATCTGTACGGTGACAGTCATGCCTTCATCGCCCTGAATGTCGATGACGAGCTGACGTTGCCCCAGGCGCTTGACCAGATCTGCACCGAGGCCGAAAAGGCCGTACGCGACGGCAAGCTGATATTGATACTCAGCGACCGCTACCTGGAACAGGGCAAACTCCCGGTACATGCCCTGCTCGCGACTGGCGCCGTCCATCATTATCTCGTCAGTCTCGGTTTGCGCTGCGACGCGAACATTATCGTTGAAACAGGTGTGGCCCGAGACCCACATCACTTCGCCTGCCTGATCGGTTACGGCGCGACCGCAGTCTATCCCTACCTGGTTTACCAGTCGCTGCACGACATCGCGCAGCGCGGCAACATCGACAGGCAACAACAGCTCGGACGTCGTTACCGGCGTGGTATTCGCAAGGGTCTGTTCAAGGTCATGTCGAAGATGGGCATCTCGTCGATATCGAGTTATCGCGGCGCACAGTTGTTCGAGATCGTTGGCATGCACAACGAGGTCGTCGAACGCTGTTTCCGTGGCACGACATCGAGAATCCAGGGCACAGGATTTGCCGACCTCCTGGAAGATCAACGGCAGCTCGCGGAAGAGGCATGGAAACCTCGCATTCCGATCACGCAGGGCGGCCTGCTCAAGTATGTGCACGGTGGTGAATACCATTGCTACAACCCCGATGTCGTATCGACACTGCAGGCGGCGGTCCGCAGCGGTGACTTCGAGCGCTACCAGGAATACGCGAGGCTCGTCAACGAGCGTCCGGTTGCGACACTGCGGGACCTGATGACCATGCAGCCGGCGGGTCCGGCCGTGCCTCTCGATGAGGTTGAGCCTGTCGAGGATATCCTGCTGCGTTTCGATAGTGCGGGCATGTCGCTGGGCGCGCTGTCGCCCGAAGCACACGAAGCACTGGCCATTGCGATGAACCGCATCGGCGGTCGCTCAAACTCCGGGGAGGGCGGCGAAGACCCCGCTCGCTACCGCACCGAGCGTGTATCGAAGATTAAACAGGTGGCGTCCGGTCGTTTCGGTGTAACTGCGGAATACCTGGTCAACGCCGAAGTCATTCAGATCAAGATTGCTCAGGGCGCCAAGCCGGGTGAGGGCGGGCAGCTGCCCGGGCACAAGGTCAATGACATGATCGCGCGGCTGCGCTACGCGAAGCCCGGCGTCGGCCTGATTTCGCCACCTCCGCATCACGACATCTATTCCATCGAAGACCTCGCGCAACTGATTTTCGACCTGAAGCAGGTCAACCCAGACGCGCTCGTCTCGGTGAAGCTGGTCGCGGAGCCCGGCGTTGGAACGATCGCCGCCGGCGTCGTCAAAGCGTATGCCGACCTGATCACGATCTCGGGTTACGACGGCGGAACGGGCGCCAGCCCCTTGAGTTCGGTCAAGTATGCCGGCAGCCCATGGGAACTCGGGCTGTCAGAAGCGCACCAGGTATTGCGGGGCAATGACCTGCGCCACAAGGTCCGGCTGCAGACAGACGGCGGCCTGAAAACCGGCGGCGATGTCATCAAGGCCGCGATGCTCGGCGCAGAGAGTTTTGGTTTTGGCACAGCACCGATGGTCGCGCTGGGCTGCAAATACCTGCGTATCTGCCATCTGAATAACTGCGCGACCGGCGTTGCGACGCAGAACAACATCCTGCGCAGCGAGTACTTCACCGGTCTGCCCGAGATGGTGATCAACTTCTTCCGCTTCGTCGCCGAGGAAACCCGGTTGCTCATGGCAGAGCTCGGTGTGCGCAGTCTCGACGAGTTGATTGGTCGCGTTGATCTTCTTGAACCGAAGGACGGCGCGACCGAGCGGCAGTCACGTCTCGACTTGTCGCCAATTATCTCTGACGCAGGACTCGCGAAGGATGTACCGCAATACTGCACAGACCTGCGCAATGAACCGTTCGATAAAGGCGAGCTGGCTGAAGAAATGCTGGCGACGGTCCTGCCAGCTATCGAAGGCAGCGAAGGTGGCAGGTTCGGTTTCGAAGTTCACAATTTCAACCGCTCGATCGGGGCACGCATTGCCGGCGAAATTGCCAGGCAACATGGCAACGAGGGAATGCGCGATGCACCGCTCGACATTTCCTTGCGCGGTACGGCCGGGCAGAGTTTCGGCGTGTGGAATGTGGCGGGCCTGAACATGACATTGATTGGCGACGCTAACGACTATGTCGGCAAGGGCATGGCGGGAGGACGACTCGTTATCCGGCCGCCTGAAGACGCCGGATACGTCGCCAGGGAGACCGCGATCATTGGCAACACCTGCCTGTACGGTGCAACCGGTGGACTGCTGTATGCCGCGGGCACGGCAGGCGAGCGATTCGGTGTTCGAAATTCCGGCGCAACAGCGGTCATCGAGGGCACGGGCGATCACTGCTGCGAGTACATGACCGATGGAGTTGTGACCGTGCTCGGTCCGACCGGTGTCAACTTCGGTGCGGGCATGACGGGTGGATTCGCGTATGTTCTCGACATAGATCGCCGTTTCGTCGATCGCTATAACCACGAACTGATCGACATTCATCGCATCACGCCGGAAAGCATGGAAGCACACCTGCACCACCTGCGGTCGATGATCATGCAGCATGTCGAAGCCACCGGCAGCGCATGGGGTGAGCAGATTCTCGATGACTATCGCACGTTCCTGCCCAAGTTCTGGGTCGTTAAACCCAAGGCCGCTGAACTCGGGTCGCTAATCCAGTCCCTGAGGCAAGCGGCATGACAATAACTGTAGGAGCGCTGCTTGCAGCGCGACAGGGCTAGAGAAAGTGTCTAAACACCCTCTGCAATTCCTCGAAATTCCGCGCCGCGATCCGGAAAAGGAAGCACCCGAAGAACGCATCAAGCACTTTGGCGAAATCTACGGTCATTACGATGGTGCCAGTGCGGCGGCACAAGCGGGTCGCTGCCTGTCCTGCGGTAACCCCTATTGCGAATGGAAATGCCCGGTGCACAACTACATCCCGAACTGGCTGGACCTCATTGAGCAGGGCAAGTTATTCGAGGCAGCGGAATTGTCACACCAAACGAATTCCCTGCCGGAAATCTGCGGTCGTATTTGTCCACAGGACCGATTGTGTGAGGGCGAGTGCACGCTGAACAACGGCATCGAGGCAGTTTCGATCGGCAATATCGAGAAGTACATAACCGACGAAGCGTTGGCACAAGGCTGGCGTCCGGACATGTCGCACATCACGGATTCCGGCAAGTCGGTGGCTGTCGTCGGTGCGGGACCGGCCGGGCTCGCTGCGGCCGATGTGCTGACCAGGCAAGGCATTCGGCCGGTGGTTTACGACGCCTATCCGGACATTGGTGGTTTGCTGACCTACGGCATCCCACCGTTCAAGCTCGACAAGCAGGTCGTCTCTAAGCGCCGCGAAATTCTCGAAGGCATGGGCGTGCAGTTCGTACTGAACACACGAATAGGTGACGACAAACCCTTTGCAGAGTTGCTCAACGAGTACGATGCGGTGTTTCTCGGCATGGGCACCTACAAATATGTGCGCGGCGGCTTCCCCGGTGAAGACACACCTGGCGTTTACGAGGCACTGCCGTACCTGATTGCCAATGTTTATCGCGAACTTGGCTACGAAGAGCAGCCGATCCCCTACATCGACATGGCGGGCAAGAATGTCATCGTGCTCGGTGGTGGCGACACGGGCATGGATTGTGTTCGCACAGCGATTCGTCAGGGTGCGACGAGCGTACGCTGCGTCTATCGGCGCGACGAGGAAAATATGCCCGGGTCACGGCGCGAAGTTCAGAATAGCAAGGAAGAAGGCGTCGAATTCCTGTTCAACCGGCAACCGCTCGAAATCGTCGGCGAAGAGAACGTAACGGGAGTCAAAGTCGTGACCACTGAGCTTGGTGAGCCTGACAGCTCAGGTCGCAGGCGGCCCCAGCCCATTGCTGGCACTGACGAAGTGCTCGAGGCCGATGCCGTCATAGTTGCGTTCGGGTTTCAGCCGAACCCGCCGGCGTGGTTTGAGGACCATGCAATCGAAGCATTACCGAGTGGCCGCATCCGTGTCGCGACGCATGGCGAACATCCGTTTCAGACATCAAACCCGAAGGTATTTGCAGGTGGCGACATGGTGCGCGGTTCCGACCTCGTCGTCACCGCCGTCTTCGAAGGCCGCGAAGCGGCAAAGGCAATCGCGGACTACCTGGGCGTATAAACATGCTACGGCGGTTTGATAATGCCAATGTTTGCTTCTCGCCAAGAGCAACCGCCGGGCGGGTAAGTCAACAACGGTATGATGTTTCATAATTTGCGTGCTGCGCCCTCAATAACCGCTCCGTCGGCAATGTCCAATGATGCGTACTCGATATTCCCACGGACCCGGGCTGTACGCATTAGTTGGAGATGACCAGTAGCGTAGACATTGCCGTGAACAACGCCGGCAATGAAAACGTCGACAGCTCGAACGTTGCCGTCAACTTCTCCGTCTTCCAATATGCTGACCGCGGTGCCAGAGTCTTCGCTGCCGACTACATCAAGCCCAACATGCCCGTGAATGTGAATGCCACCGGTAAAGCTCAAAAAGTTACTATCAACGTGAGTTGAGTTTCCAATCAGGGCTGTTACCTCTGTCTGTGTTCTTGTTTTTTTCCTGAAAAATCCCATGGTTAGCTCAGGTTGATTATCGAATATCTTCGTCTTTTTGAACTCGACACCCTAAGGAGTATGATCTTCTGAGCGGAATTTGAACAATAACCGCCGACCATCCAATCAACATGCCCCACAAAGAAGGGCACGGTATCGACTGATAAATGACCAATGCGCCATATCGAGACGATCTGAACAAGATCGTCATTCTGAATCCCAAGGGCGGTTGCGGTAAGACCACGCTGGCGATCAACCTTGCGAGCTACTTCGCGCTTCGCGGCCCTACGCCCACGCTAATCGATTGCGATCCCAATGGCTACACTGAACAATGGTTGGAGAGGCGACCGCCGGGTTGCCGCAAAATTAAGGGCATCGCCAGCGACGAGTTTGTAATGCATGGCAATCGTAATTGGCTGTTTCGAACGCCGAAGGCAGCGGGGGCGGTCATCATCGACACACCGGCCGCCATTGGTCGACGCGAAATTTCTGAGTTGACCTATGACGCTGACTGTATTCTGGTACCTATCCTGCCTTCGACTTTTGATGTCCAGGTTACAACCAATTTCATTGCCGAGCTCTTGCTCCTCACCGACTTTGACCTACCGGTAGCTGTTGTCGCCAATCGCACGCGACAAAACACCAGGAGCCTCGAGATGCTAATGCGAATTCTGGCAAACCTGGAAACTCCAACCATAGCGGTACTGCGCGACAGCCAAAATTATGTGCACGCCGCCGCTCACGGCTTGGGCATATATGAAATGCCGCACTTCAGAGTGAGACAAGACCTTGAGCAGATGGATCTGATTATCGATTGGCTCGATCAACAGCTGATGAGAACGTTTGAGCCAGCGCTAATATCACGAGTCAATCTCTTGCCAAGACTATTCGCGTCTTCAGCTTTTGGTCACTCGCAGCCAGATTGAGTGGCCCCGGTCGCTCACAGAAGGAACGAGTGGCTCCTTCGAAAATTACAATGTGTAATCTGATCAAGCTCTTCTTGAAGGGTAATTCACGACCGGTACGCGAAAATTACAATGTGTAATTTGGTCAAGCCCTTGTTGTTTAAGGGAATTACCGAAACGCCCTCTTCCCCATTACGCAAATACTAGTGATTTCTTACAGATTGTAGTTAGGCTCGATCAAATAACGCACTGATCACAAACGAAAAAAGGCGAATCGGAAGATTCGCCTTTGTATACATTATGCGAAATCGACGGCTAATTTTTGGCGCTTTCGTATGCGGCGTCTACATGCTCAGCGAAATTTTCTCTTACCCATTTTCTGGCATCCGCCCAAAATGCTTCCCCATACACAGCCGGGAATTCGGCTGAGTAGGATCTATTCCATCCATACCATTGAT
>Ga0164320_10000681_pt1 | contig 11576 bp, 10 predicted proteins | sample GuaBasSediGuay11_FD_113736 | JGI IMG/M metagenome (GOLD analysis project Ga0164320, IMG submission 113736) | Subseafloor sediment microbial communities from Guaymas Basin, Gulf of California, Mexico - Guay11, Core 4567-28, 0-3 cm | ecosystem: Environmental > Aquatic > Marine > Hydrothermal...
CGGTTCACGCCCAATAATCCGCTGATCCTCACCGATTTCGCCGCCAACGTAACCACGGCCTCGAAGGAAGAACTCCAGGAAGTCCTGGAGAGCGGGGTACTTGCCGAGCGTATGAACCTGGTGCTGACGCTTATCAAGAAAGAGCTGGAAGTCGCGAAGCTACACGCCAGCATTCGCGACCAGGTGGAAGAGAAGATGGGTGCGCACCAGCGCGAGTTCTTCCTGCGCGAGCAGCTCAAGGTGATTCAGCAAGAGTTGGGGATCTCCAAGGATGACCGCACGGCGGAGACCGAGCGGTTTAAAGAGCGCGTTGCCGCCTTGGAACTGCCCGCGCAGGCGCGCAAGCGAATCGACGAGGAACTGGATAAATTCTCCGTACTGGAGACCGGTTCACCGGAGTATGCGGTGACCCGCAATTACCTGGACTGGATGACCGGCCTGCCGTGGGCAAAGTGTTCAAAGGACCTGTTGGATCTGCGCCGGGCGCGGCGCATCCTCGACGCGGACCATGATGGCCTGGATGACGTCAAGGCGCGAATCATCGAGTTCCTTGCGGTAGGCAAACTGCGCGGCGGCATTGCCGGGTCCATCTTGCTGTTGGTGGGACCGCCCGGCGTAGGTAAGACTTCTGTTGGCCGTTCCGTGGCGGCCGCCCTTGGACGCCAGTTCTACCGTTTCAGTCTCGGCGGTATACGCGACGAGGCAGAGATCAAGGGGCATCGGCGCACCTATATCGGTGCCATGCCGGGCAAGTTCATCCAGGCATTGAAAGAAGTTGGCACCGCTAACCCGGTCATCATGCTTGATGAGGTCGACAAGATCGGCGCGTCGTTTCACGGCGATCCGGCGTCGGCGCTGCTCGAAGTGCTGGACCCGGAACAGAACATGGCCTTCCTGGATCACTATCTGGACGTGCGTTTTGATCTCTCCCGGGTACTTTTCATTTGTACCGCCAATCAACTGGACACCGTTCCCGGGCCGTTGCTTGATCGCATGGAAGCCATCCGGCTGGCCGGCTATATCGCCGAAGAGAAGATCGAGATCGCGAAGAATCATCTCTGGCCGCGGCAGTTGGAGCGTGCGGGGCTCGGCAAGGGCCGAATCCGGCTGGCGGATGCGGCGTTAAGGAAGATCGTCGAAGGTTACGCGCGCGAAGCGGGGGTGCGGGGCCTGGACAAACAACTCGGGCGTATCGTGCGCAAAGCGGCGGTACGCATCGCCCGGGGTAACAAACGGCCGATCAGCGTCAACAGCCGAAATCTGGAAGATTTTCTGGGCAAACCCATCTTTACCCGGGAGGAATTGCCCGCCGGCATCGGTGTCTCCACCGGGTTGGCATGGACCGCGCTTGGCGGGGTTACCCTGGCCATCGAGGCGACCCAGGTGCATGGCAAGGCGCGGGGGTTCCAGCTCACCGGCAGACTCGGTGAGGTGATGCGCGAGTCAGCAGAGATTGCCTACAGTTTCGTCGCCGCCCACCTGAAAACCTTTGGTGCGGATCCGGAATTCCTGGATTCGGCCTTCGTGCATCTGCACGTACCGGAGGGGGCAACGCCGAAGGATGGTCCCAGCGCCGGCATCACCATGGCAACCGCCCTGCTGTCTCTGGCACTGAACCGGCGCATACCGAGCCGCCTGGCGATGACCGGCGAGTTGACGCTAACCGGGCGCGTGTACCCGGTGGGCGGTATCCGGGAGAAGGTCATCGCGGCGCGGCGGAGCGATCTGAGCCAACTGGTGCTGCCGGAGGCCAATCGCCGTGACTTCGAGGAACTGCCGGCTTATCTGCGCAAGGGCTTGAAGGTGCACTTCGCCCGACATTACCGGGATGTGTACCGGGTGGTTTTCGGTGGCTAGATCTTAACGACGCCGCGCGATCACTTATCCGGCACGGGGCGTGAAACGAATCGTCCCCTGGGGCGGTCGCTTGCCGCCGTCGACGGTGCTTGTGCTACCCTCGGTTGAGTAGAGATTTCTGCTACGCTTTTCTATGCATTACGCTAATGCTTGGCGACACCCGCTGACGGGGGTAGGCGTCAACCGATAAATATAGAAAACAACAAGACTGGAGGAGTGAAAAATGGGTAAATTGAAATTATTTCCGGTAGCCATTGCTTTGATTGGCGTGGCCCTGGCTGGGTCGGTGCAGGCAGGAAAGACGCTTGATGCAGTTAAGGCGCGAGGATATGTGCAATGTGGCGGCAGCACCGGCCTGCCAGGTTTTTCCGTTCCCGATAGCAAGGGAAATTGGGCCGGGATCGACGTGGATGTGTGTCGCGCGGTTGCCGCCGCGGTTTTGGGCGACGCTAAGAAAGCCAGGTTTACGCCGCTGACCGCAAAAGAGCGTTTCACTGCTCTGCAGTCCGGTGAGATTGATGTCTTGTCGCGCAATACGACGTGGACCCATACCCGCGATACCTCGCTGGGGCTGAACTTTGCCGGCGTCAACTACTATGACGGCCAAGGCTTCATGGTATCGAAGTCCCTGGGCGTGAAAAGCGCCAAGGAACTTGATGGCGCATCAGTCTGCATTCAAGCCGGTACCACGACGGAGTTGAATCTTGCCGACTACTTCCGCACGCAAGGCATGAAGTACAGCCCGGTGGTGTTCGATACCTCCGATCAGACTATCAGCGGCTTTGCTTCGGGGCGGTGCGACGTGCTCACGTCCGACCAATCCCAACTCTACGCGTTGCGCATAAAGCTGAAAGACCCGAGCAGTGCCGTAGTTTTGCCCGACGTCATCTCTAAGGAGCCGCTAGGCCCGGTGGTTCGTCAGGGCGATGACGAGTGGTTCAACATCGTCAAGTGGGCACTGTTCGCCATGGTGAACGCTGAAGAGATGGGGATCAGCTCGAAGAATGTGGCAGCCAAGAGGAAGAGCGACGACCCGGGCGTACAGCGTCTGCTGGGTGTTTCGGGAGATACCGGCAAGAAGATGGGATTGTCCAACGACTGGGCGTTCAACATCATCAAGCAGGTCGGTAACTACGGGGAAATATTCGAGAGAAATGTCGGCAAGAACACGCCGCTCGGCATTGCTCGTGGTTTGAATGCGTTATGGAACCAGGGCGGCATTCAGTACGCGCCGCCGGTTCGCTAAAGATCGGCATGTCCAAGCCCCTGGTCCGGGCATGAGTTTGCGCCCGGGCCAGGGACACCATCCAATAAGAATTTCAATTCGTTCCGTCCGAAAGATCGGGGGGTAATTGCCGATGGCGGACGATGCTCGGACAAAGCACGCCGAGAATTCCGGCCAGGTACCGACAGAATCAAAATGGAACGATCCGGCGTTTCGCTCCCTGGTTTTCCAGGCAGTGGCTCTGCTGGGGCTCGGCTGGTTCTTGTGGACGATTTTTGACAACACGTTAACCAACATGGAGAGCCGGGGTATTACCACCGGCTTCGGGTTCCTGGAGAACCGCGCGGGATTCGGCATCCTCATGAGCCTGATCCCCTACGAAGAGACCATGAGTTACGGTCGTACGTTCGTCGTTGGCCTGCTCAATACGATTCTGGTTTCTTGTCTTGGCATCATCATCGCCACGGTACTTGGCTTCATCATCGGCGTGGCCCGGCTGTCGAAGAACTGGCTGATCGCGAAGATGGCGCTTGTCTACATCGAAGCGCTGAGAAATGTTCCGCTGCTGTTGCAGATTTTTTTCTGGTATTTCGCCGTCCTGCAGGCACTGCCTTCGCCGCGCAAAAGCATGGATTTGGGGGAGCTGGCGTTTCTCAACAATCGTGGCGTGTATGTCCCCGGCCCTGTATTTGAAGACGGCTTCGGCGTCGTCGTGGGCGCCATCGCACTCGCCATTGCCGCCACCGTATACATCGCCCGCTGGGCGCACAAACGCCAGGAAGAAACCGGGCAGTCGTTCCCGGTATTCTGGGCCGGCATCGGCCTGATATTCGGTCTGCCGTTTCTCGTGTTCCTGATCATGGGTGCTCCCCTGAGCTGGGAGGTGCCGGAGTTGAAGGGGTTTAATTTCCAGGGCGGTGTGCGCGTGATTCCCGAACTCATGGCGTTGCTGTGGGCGCTGTCCATGTACACCACCGCGTTTATCGCCGAAATAGTTCGCAGCGGCATTCTCTCTGTAAGCCATGGCCAGACGGAGGCCGCGGGTGCGTTGGGACTGCGCCAAGGCAACATATTGCGGTTGGTGGTTATTCCCCAGGCAATGCGGGTGATTATTCCCCCCCTGACCAGCCAGTATCTGAACCTCACCAAGAACTCGTCGCTGGCCACCGCCATCGGATATCCGGACCTGGTCTCGGTATTCATGGGGACGACGCTTAATCAGACCGGCCAGGCGGTGGAGATTGTGGCCATGACCATGGCGGTCTACCTCACCATCAGTCTGACGATCAGCTTCTTGATGAACTGGTACAACAAAACTATGGCGCTTAGTGAGCGTTGACGCGTGAAAACTTTCGAACCCGTCGAAACGATGCCGCCACCGCGGTCCACCACCGGAGCCGTCGGGTGGATGCGCGAGAATTTATTCTCGTCGCCCTTGAATATCGCCTTGACCATACTGGCGGCGTACATTCTGTATACATTGGTACCGCCCATCATCGAGTGGGCATTTCTCAAAGCGGACTTTGTGGGGACCAGCCAAAAGGACTGTGAATCCGGCGGCGCCTGCTGGGTATTCGTCGGCAATCGGTTGGGCTTCTTTATTTACGGTTTCTACCCGGAAGCGCTGCGTTGGCGTGTCAATACTTGTTTTCTGTTGCTGGCCATCGTGCTGGTCCCGCAGTTCTTTGAGGCCATCCCGGGGCGTAAGTGGCTGGGACTGTTTGGCCTGACATTGTTCCCGATCATTGTTGGTGTACTGATGCTGGGCGGGACCATGGGCCTTGAGCATGTGCCCACCAACAAGTGGGGCGGCATTATGCTGACCCTGGTGCTGTCCTATGTGGGCATCGTGGCGGCATTGCCCATCGGTACGCTTTTGGCGTTGGGCCGGCGCTCGGATATGCCGGTGATACGTACCATCTGTGTCGTCTTTATCGAATTGTGGCGGGGTGTGCCCCTCATTTCGGTGCTGTTCATGGCTTCGGTGATGTTGCCGCTATTCTTGCCCGAAGGCGTCAATTTCGACAAGCTGCTGCGCGCACTGATCGGTATCGTAATGTTTCAGTCGGCGTATATGGCCGAGGTCATCCGCGGTGGGTTGCAGGCGATCCCGAGCGGCCAGTACGAGGCCGCCGACGCGTTGGGATTGGGCTACTGGCGCAAGATGGGGCTGATCATTCTTCCCCAGTCATTGAAACTCGTCATCCCGGGCATCGTTAACACCTTTATCGCCTTGTTCAAGGACACCACCCTGGTGTTGATAATTGGTTTGTTCGATATTCTCGCGACCGTGCAGGCGACCATTGTCGATCCTGCCTGGAATGACGTGGCGACCGAGGGATACGTCTTTGCCGCCCTGTGCTTCTGGGTGTTTTGTTTCGGAATGTCACAGTACAGTCAGTCCCTTGAACGCAAGCTGGAGACCGGTCACAAGCGCTAGGCGCTGGCCGGGATAAGCCGGAGACAATTATGAGCGACGAACGCCCAACCGAACACGTGACCGAAGACAAACTGCGTGCAGAACACCAGGGTCTCGAACATCAGGTAGCGCGTGAACGCACCATCGAAATCCGTGAGATGAGCAAGTGGTATGGTGAATTTCTTGCGTTGCACGATATCAATATGACCGTGCACAAGGGTGAACGCATCGTGGTATGCGGGCCGTCGGGGTCAGGCAAGTCCACCATGATTCGCTGCATCAACCGCCTGGAAGAACACCAGCAGGGACAAATAATCGTCGATGGCGTGGAGTTGACGAATAACCTGAAGAATATTGAAACGGTGCGCCGCGAAGTTGGGATGGTGTTTCAGCATTTTAATTTGTTCCCGCATCTGACCGTTTTGGAAAACTGTTGTCTGGCGCCCATCTGGGTGCGCAAGGAACCGCGTGCGGATGCGGAGGCGCGCGCGCTTGCACTGCTCGAGCGGGTTAAGATTCCCGAACAGGCGCTTAAATATCCAGAGCAGCTCTCGGGCGGACAGCAGCAGCGCGTGGCGATTGCAAGGTCCTTGTGCATGCAACCTAAGATCATGCTGTTTGACGAACCAACCTCAGCTCTGGACCCGGAGATGATCAAAGAAGTGCTGGACACCATGATTGAACTGGCCGAGGAAGGTATGACGATGGTTTGCGTGACCCACGAGATGGGTTTTGCGAAGACGATTGCTGATCGCGTCATATTCATGGATGCGGGGCAGATTGTGGAAGAGAACGAGCCGCACGAATTCTTTAACAATCCGCAAAACGAGCGCACCCAGTTGTTCCTCAGTCAGATTCTGAGTCACTGAGGGCGGATGCTAAAGGAGGAGAAACGACATGAAGCTCCGGAAACACTCCAAGAAAGTCGCCGGGCAAATCGCCTCTGCCCTACGGCTAGATTTCAACGCAGAGCAGCGCCTCGACATCATCAATATTATTGAGAAGGAACTGATCAACGTGGTGCTTGAGGCGCGCAACAACTGCGCCAAGGCGGCCCTGTCCACCAAAACCCCGCATACGGACTTGGCGCATGAAATCTCGCGCCGGATACAACGCGCCAACGAGGTGTTGATCACCAATCTGAAAAGCATGCGCTGAAAGGCTTTGGCCCAGTGATTCGGACCATTTGATTAAACCTTCATCGTCTCATGGCCGCGGTGAGCAGTCCCGCGCCGATGAGAAATCCAGCCCCGGTACGATTCACTAGCTTCAGCGTCTCGGGTCGTTCGAATCGCGACCTCATTCGTCCCGCCAGCACGGCCCATGCCGCCACGTTGGCCGCAGCCAACGCTAGAAACGTAGTCTCCAGGATTACGAACTGCTGCAGTGCGGGTACCGCGGGGTTCACGAACTGCGGAACGAACGCAACGAAGAATGCGATGCTTTTTGGATTTAGTGCAGTAACGATGTAGGCATTCCAGAACATCGCCGCCTTCGACTCGGCCCCGGCGATGCCCTGAAGTTCGTCAAGTTTTGGTTCGACCCGCCACAGTTTGATCCCAAGCCAAATCAAGTATGCGGCACCGGCTAACTTCAAAAGAATAAACAATGTCGCGGACGTCGCCAGAATCGCGCCGGCTCCGAGCAAAGAAGCGGTCATTGCCGTGAAATCTCCTAAGGTCACCCCGGGCACTGTTGCCCATCCTGATGCGTTGCCGCGACCGAGGGCGTAACTCATCACCAACATCACGGTCGGACCTGGCACTGCCAGCAACACGGCGCTCGCCACGACAAAAGTGATCCAAAGCTCTAGGGACATTTCGAATTGCGGATATCTCAGTTACTGAGCGGCTTTGGGAGACCAGGTCGCCGCCAGTTGCTTGGCTTTGGTCAGGTGGGCCGGGTCCATCTTCTTTGCGGCCATATCCCGTCGGCTGGCGCTTTTGTGGTCACCGCTGGCGGCGGCCAGTTCCCACCACTTATAAGCCTGCACCGGGTTTCGTGGCACGCCGGTGCCCTCCCAGTACAGCCTGCCTATCTCGCCGAAGACGTCCTTGTGTCCCTGTTCTGCCGCTGCCAGAAACCACTTTGCGGACTGGGCGGGGTCCTGGTCTACACCTCGTCCGTCGCGCAACATCTCGGCGAGGTGGTGCTGCGCATGTCTGTTTCCCTGCATCGCGGAACTGCGGTACAGGTGGGCCGCCTGGACCAGATCCTGAGGTACGCCGAGACCGGTTTCACATAACAACGCTAGATTGTATTGGGCACCGGCATGGCCCCGCGCGGCTGCCTGGCGGTACCAGTTGGCGGCGGTTTGCAGATCCTTGGGGACGCCTTGACCTAAGCGGAACTTGTTTCCCATTTCCGCCATCTGCGCGGGAGCGGCGTAGAGCGCGACATCGTCGGTCCGCGGGCGACCATCGGCCCCGACGATGGTGGCATTGTTGGTGGCGCTTTTCTCTGCATCCCCCCACCAGCCACAGGCACGAACGTCCTCCATGATCGCGCTCGCGAGCAGCGTACCGAGCGTCAAACCGAGCACGGCCCATGGGTTGCCGCGCGAGGGGCGACACTGGCTTTTCATATGGAGCGGCGAGTTGTTGTTTGCGCGCATGGAAACCTAGCCTTGGAGCGTGATCGGTATATAAGGAAACGCAAATATAACATTTTCCGCGGTCGGACTCCCGTGGCTACGCTCAGGGCTCCATCCCCCGACGCAGGGGTGCGTCCTGGACTTGGGCATATTCCAACATGGAGCCGTCATAGACCTTTATCTTGCCAAAGCCCAGGCGCCGCAGACTCAGGTAGGCGCGGGCCGCCCGATGACCGGAGGCGCAATAGAGAATCACGGGTTTCTCTTTCGAATCAATGCCGAACTGGGCAAGGCTCGCGCTCAGCTTGTCGGCATCCTGATTAATAAAACCGTTGCCGAACTGTACGGCTTGGTCCCAGGGCCACCAGTACGCCCCGGGGATGTGGCCGCTACGCGGCACGCGGGGTTCGCCGACATATTCTCCTTGAGTGCGTACATCCAGCAACAAAGGGCCATCGGCACCTCTGTCCCGCACTGCCTTCAAGTCTGCGAGATTGTCGCGTCCGAGCGTTCTACCCGGCTGGTACTTCGTAGGGGTAATGTGCGTGGGTTCCGTTTCCACCGGGCGTCCGTCGAGTATCCAGCGCACCAGTCCGCCGTCCAGGACCGACACACGGACGTGGCCGATTCGCTCCAGTTCCCAAAACAGCCGCGCTGCATTGAGTCCGCCCATGTCGTCGTATACCACCACATGGCTGTCGGCGGTGATGCCGAGAACACCGAGAATCTCAACCATCCGGTTAGGGTCCACACGGAGGCTCACACCCTTGGGTGTATCCCGGACGATGGCGTTGTAGGGAAGCCGAACCGCGCCGGGGATATGAAAACGTCGGTATTGCAGATCTTCCACCGACATATCCACTATCCGCACGGTAGCTTCTTTGAGGCGGGTTTCCAGCCAGTCTCCATTAACCGTGGCAGGCTCCGCCCCGACCGATCCAGCGGCGAACAGCAAGCAACCGAGAAATAATTGTGTCAATCGTCTTCCCATGAAACAGCTCTCCAGTCGTTGTCGCCCGGTGTACCCACGCGTTCGCAATTAAAGTTGGTAACGTTCCATCACGTAACACAGGCAGTCTTGCCTGATTACCCGCATATCCAGTGTCAGCATGGAAGGAATAAAGGGCCGGCAAGTAACGATTTCGTTGCCACGGCGCAGGAAATACTTTTCGCCCACTTCGCGACCCTCCTCATCAATGACCACGAGACGGCCATCGAATTCCGGATGCACACGGGCGATCACGGTCCCCGTGGGCAGTTCACGAAAGTTCATGCTATCCAGATCGTCTGTGAACACGAGGTCCGTATCCTCGCCAGCGAAGCCAAGGCTGACGTCGTCCGGGACCTTGACGGTGGCGACCGTGTGAAACAGTTCCATGTCGCCTTTGTGCACCGGGTGTTCGGGGAACTTCGCGAGATGCAGGCACGCATCGAGGAATTCCAGCACGTGCTCCAGCCCACTGGTGGTTCCGGGCTGCCCGCATTCCAGGGTGACTGCAGGGCAGAATGCCGAGAAAGCCCGAGACTGCACCGTATCCGGGGTGGTGAAATAAACGGCTGTGCGGGCGAAGCGCGCAGCCAGGTTGAGATTGGCGGCGTGTAAGTGATTGACACAGGCGTAGTGCGGATTGCGCCCCGTATTGTTATGCACATCGATACTGGCGAAAGGTTTGATGTGGCGCATTATTTCCACTACTTCGCGCATGGTGCGGTGTTCGGGTGTGCCCTCACCGCGCCAGATGCGATTGAAATCCGGTTGCCCGTCCAGAGTTCGCAGCCCAAAGCGAGCCGCCTGCACGTTACCGACGAAAAGACTGAGTGCACGCGGTAACGGATAGTCGCCGTGACGCTTGAGTAGCGCACGTGCCGCATCCCAGCCTGTGTTCTCGTTGCCATGCAGCAGCACAGACACGAACAGTGGCGGTGAGCGACGCCCCGGGAGGTGGATGAGTGTCGGGCCATCCAGATATTCATGCAGCCGATCAGCCGCCGCCTCCAGAATTCCCCGGGGCAGGGTGTCCAGCAGGGTGAGTTTTGCCGCCGGGCTCATAGCCGCCACTCGTGGACTGGCGCGCCTTGGAGTTGATTCTCCAGATAGGCGGCGGTCAACGCGGTGGTGTCCTGGCCATGGGCACGAAAATAGTTTCGTTGCCAGCGTGCACCGGATCGGCCGGTCTTAACCCGGGCGCTGATGATGCCGAGATAGTGATCGATGTCCGCCGGATCAACCTCCAGACGCTCGAGTCCAAGCCGCGCACGGGGTATCAGTTCCTCGGTAAGCAGCCTGCGCACCGAGACCCGACGCCCGTCTCTCCAGACGATGCGTGCCTGCAGACCATGTTGGGCGGCAAGATAGAAATTCGCTTTTGCCCGGGAGCACGGAATATCCCGCTCCGCCTCCCGGTTGCGGGCGAGCTCTTCGAGCAGACCGAAAAACAATGCGATGTTGGCGATGGTGTCCACAATACTCGGACCCGCCGAGATCACTCGATGTTCAATTCGCAGATGTGGTTTGCCGCTTTCGCCAATGTCCACCAACGGGCGGTTCCATCGCCAGATGGTTCCGTTGTGAAAACGCACATGGCGCATTTCCGCAGCTGGCGCCCGGGTGCTGGCAGGTACCAAGATGGCGAAGCGGTCAAGGTTCTCACGAAAACAGTTCATCAAAGAATCCTGCACGTAGGATTCACCGAAAAAAACACGGTCTGCAGGACTCGTGGGGTCGTCGTCCATGTGCACCGAGACGGATTGTTCGAAAAGCGGGATGCGGGTCTCGTCCCACAGCGCCTTGCCGCACAGGAAAGGTGAGTTGGCGCAAACGGCCGTGACCGGGGCGGAGATGATCTGCGCGGCGTTGTACATGCGCACGGCTTCCGCCTGGGTGACCTGCCGGTGAATCTGGGTGGATGTGGCCGCGGATTCCAGCATGACATCCCCGTGTGTGAGGCGCAGTTGCTCGGTGCTCCGGATGCCCACTTCCAGCGGCCGATCGCCGCGCAGTCGCATGATCTGATCATTGAGCGCCCCGAAGCGCTGCATGGCCGACATGTTATCCAGGCAGAGATCGGGCTGGCGAATCGTCGGCAGAATACCGATGAGTACGGGTTGGGCACCGAGTTCTGTCGCCGCCGTTCGACATTGCGCCATCACCTGGTCGAGTTCGGTTTCCATGCTCTGCAGCACACCACCGCGCAGTTGCCGCGGCGTGGAGTTGATTTCCACGTTGAACTTGGCGAGTTCAGGAACCACCATCGGGTTGTCGAGCCGCTTGAGAAACTCCCGGTTGATGCAGGCGGGGCGCAAGGATTCGTCCACCAACCAGATTTCCACCTCGAATCCGCCGCGCGGTGACCGGGCCGAGAACCGTTCATCACGGAACCACTGGCCCAGATGGGCGGTCTCTTCGCGTATTCGCGCTCCCAAACGCGGACATGTATGGTGGGAAACTTGGTCTAGCTCTATTCACTGTCCCATTGCCTATC
>Ga0164320_10000682_pt1 | contig 11576 bp, 12 predicted proteins | sample GuaBasSediGuay11_FD_113736 | JGI IMG/M metagenome (GOLD analysis project Ga0164320, IMG submission 113736) | Subseafloor sediment microbial communities from Guaymas Basin, Gulf of California, Mexico - Guay11, Core 4567-28, 0-3 cm | ecosystem: Environmental > Aquatic > Marine > Hydrothermal...
CGATGTCGAGCGGATTGCCGGCGGCATCATCGACTATCCGCAGCAGGCTGCCGTCGCAGGCGATGCGGCGGGCAGTGTCCGGCGCGAGGCGCGGTCCGTGGTCGAGTTCTCAGCGGCCGGCGTCGCCCGCGGCCAGCGTTTCCGCGGTAACGTGGACAACCACTTGATAGCGCTCGGCCGATGGCTGTGGCTCGGGGCCGTGGCGCAGTACGGTTTCCGCCATTGTCGTCAGGGCGTCGGCGCGGCGTTGCGCGAACCGATCTTCGTTTTCGGACGTTACCGCGGTAACGTCATTCGCTGTGTCGGCATAGCCCCCGGTGTATTGCGCGTCATACAAAGGGACGCACACCATACTGCTAAAAATAAGAGCGCTTGAAAATCATTGCAGAAGCCATTGAAATTTGCTTTTGTTCTCAAATTAACTACAATCGTAGCGATATTGAGAACACTAAACATCTTCGATGACAAAGCAGCCCATAGACTTTCTGTTCAGCCGCTACCGACGCCAGGTGCTGGCCGTGTTATTACTGCGCCCGGATGAAAGGTTTCATGTGCGAGAGCTGGAACGGCTGACCGGGATATCGGCCGGTTCGCTGCACCGTGAATTGAAAGCTATGGCGCAGGCAGGGTTGCTGGTACGAGAACGGCAGGGCAACCAGGTATTTTATCGAGCTGATCAATCCTGCTCGATCTTCGAGGAACTGGCGTCTATTTTCCGCAAAACGGTCGGACTTGGAACATTGCTCAAAGACGCGTTGGTACCTCTAACCGCCAGGATTCAAGTGGCTTTCGTGTTTGGTTCGCTCGCGGCAGGTAATCAGCATGCCCATAGCGACCTGGATATTTGTATACTCGGGGACGTTGAATTGCTGGATGTGGTCAAGGCGTTAGGATCGGTGCAGGAAAGCCTGCGGCGTGAGATCAACCCAGTGGTCATGAGCGCAACGCGATTTGTCGATCAACTGTCGCAGCATGATCGTTTTGCTGAGCGCATCTTTGATGAACCGAAAATATATGTAGTCGGGAACGACGATGAGTTTGCAAAACTTGTTGCAAATCAAGCAGCTTGAAGCGCATAAATCCAATGCCGCACAGGTAAACCGTTTGCTGGACTCCTCTGTCAGATGCCTTGAAGATGCCCGCCAGGAATCGATAACACCTGAGACCCGTCTCGAAGCGGGTTACCGGGCCATCATGCAGCTCAGCATGGTTTCGCTATGGGCTAATGGTTATCGGCCAACAACTTCCAGCGGTCATCACGTAACGATGATTCAGTCGCTGGTGCATTCGATAGGTCTCGATGCCGATCAGATGCGGGTGCTGGATACTTTTCGAGTCAAGCGAAATTCAACGAACTACACTGGTGAAGATATAGATATCGCCAGTGTCGAAGCCTGCATCGAAGCAGGAGAACATCTATTGCAACAGGTTCGTCACTGGTTGCAAAACAACAGACCGGATTTGATTCAATGATAAAAGTACTATTCGTCTGCATGGGCAACATCTGTCGTTCACCGACTGCCCACGGCGTGTTCCAGGCCCTGGTTGACGAGCAGGGTTTGGGCGAATCCATCCAGGTCGAGTCGGCCGGCACGCACAGCTACCATATCGGCAGCCCGCCCGACTCGCGCTCGCAAGCGACTGCAAGGGAGCGCGGCCTCGATCTCTCGGGCTTGCACGCGCGCCGTTTCGTCTCATCTGATTTTGTTGAATTCGATTACCTGCTGGGGATGGACCAGGGCAACATCGCCGACATGCATGCGATCCGGCCCGATGACGCCAGTGCGCGCCTGCAACTCATGCTCGAGTATTCCGACAGGTTCCAGCAGCACGAAGTGCCGGATCCCTACTTCAGTAACGAGGGTTTCGATCTGGTGTTCGATATGGTCGAAGACGCGTCAAGCGGGCTGTTGCGGCATATCCGCGCCCAACACGGGGTTTAGTTATAGCTGCAGAATTTTTTCGCCGTGGCGACGTATTTTTTGCGTGACCAGAAGAGTTTCCAGCGACTGCCGCCTAGCTGTTGCCACAAAACCGCCGCGCGGATGCCGGCCATCAGCAGGGACCTGATTTTGGCGGCATTGTCGGCATTGCGCAGGTAGTTTTGTTCGCCGCGCACGATGATGCGTGGGCTCAGCGAACTGATGCAATCCTGGTAGAGCCCATCGATCTTGTTGATCACGCTGTGGCGGCTCATGTTGAATTCGCTGCTGCTGCTATCGATGCGCTGCAATCCAGTCAGCAATTTCTCGGACAGGCCTTCATTGCGCATCACCTGGTGCGAGATTTTCAGCATCGACAACAGGTAGTAGGCAATATTTCTGCCGGGGGAACGGTTTTCGCCGCCAAGATAATCCGCCAGCGCGGAAAAGCCTCGCGTCAAACAGGTGATATCGCCCAGCGCCTCACGGGTCGTCTGCGCATCGATCGTGAACAGGCTGTCGAAACTGCAGTTGAAATCGTCCGCTTCGCAATTTCCATGCAGCGCCAGTTCATCCACCAGGGTCGCGGCCTGGAACATCGCGGCCAGCGCCAGGGTCTGGTTCTCGTGACCGTTCACGGACTGTAGGCCCGCTCGATGGTGCCGCCGCCGAGGCATTGCTCGCCCTGGTACAAAACCAGCGCCTGCCCCGGGGTTATGGCGCGCTGCGGTTCGGCAAACTCGACCTCGGCGATGCCGGCGTCCAGCGATCGCAGAGTACAGCGGCTGTCCTGTTGACGATAGCGGATCTTGGCGCTGCATTCGTAGGGCGTGGCTGCGACGGCGTCGGCGATCCAGTGCAGATCGGTAATGCGGCAATGCGAGTGAAACAGCAGGGGATTGTCCACGCCCTGCGCGACCACCAACCGATTGCTATCCAGCGCCTTGGCGACCACGTACCAGGGCTCGTCGCTGCCGCTTTCGGTACCGCCGATGCCAAGCCCCTGGCGTTGCCCGATGGTGTAGTACATCAAGCCACTGTGCTCGCCCAGGCGCGCGCCCTCGGGGGTCACGATTTCTCCGGGTTGCGCCGGCAGAAAGCGCTGCAGAAAATCCCTGAACTTGCGCTCACCGATAAAACAGATTCCGGTGCTGTCTTTTTTCGCATGGACGACAAACTGCTCGCGTCGAGCAATATCGCGCACCTCGGATTTGTCGAGTTCTCCGACTGGAAACAGCGCATGCCCGAGCTGATGCTGGTTCAGCGCGTAGAGGAAATAAGATTGATCCTTGTTGCCGTCGAGACCCCGCAGCATTTCGACATGACCATTGCTGCGGCGCGTGCGCACGTAATGACCGGTGGCGATGCGGCACGCGCCCAGCACCTGCGCATGGTCGAGGAATGCTTTGAACTTGATTTCGCGGTTACACATGATATCGGGGTTGGGGGTACGCCCGGTGCGGTACTCATGCAGAAAATATTCGAACACGTTGTCCCAGTATTCGCCGGAGAAATTGACCGTGTGCAAGCGAATGCCGAGCGAATCGCAGACTTGCTGTGCATCCGCCAGGTCTTCGCTCGCGGAACAGTATTCCGCGGTATCGTCTTCCTCCCAGTTCTTCATGAACAGACCTTCAACCTGGTAGCCCTGCTGCAGTAACAGGTAGGCCGTGACCGAGGAATCGACGCCGCCGGACATGCCGACGATGATTTTTTCTGAGGAGGGATTGCCCATGAAGGCGTCAGTCAACCGCAAGTTCCGGATTGTAGGCGACCGGAAAATCAAACTTTCGCCTCCAGTCGTCGAGCGGCTGGATGTAGGGCATTTCACCATTGTCGCGATACCAGGAATCGACGGCATACACCCGGCCACTGCCGAGTTCGCTGATGCTCGCCGTCCAGTGGGTTGCAAACCAGACGATACGCCGTTGCTTTGGATGGACCTCGTGCCACTTCAACAGGTCGAGTTGCTGCAACGCCAACAGGTACTGGAAGGTATTGGTCGACTCGTCGATGCAGTCCATTTGCCGGGGAAGGTCGTAACCGGGGTAATTGCCGGCCTTATCGAGGTGGGTGCCCGACATTTCCCCGCTGATGTGCTCCATCGCCGCGACGGCGCGGCGTATTGCCTGTCGCTCGGATTCTCTATCGACAACTCCGTCGTCGAAAATTGCCCGTATCTCGGCCCAGTCCGCGGTCTTGAAATGCAGCTCCTGCGAGGATTTGCAACCGAAATCGTAGCACTGCACGAAGTAGGGTGCAGCGAATGCTGCGGGCGCACTCAACAATAGCAACAACAAAACGCGTACGATGAACATGGCTATGAAAATTCCTGACTTATCACGTCCAGTGGATAACCGGGGCCGTTACGAAAATCGTCGATACACTGCATCACCATCGGACTGCGATGTTGGGCACGACAGGCCAGAACGGCTTCGTAACTCAGCCACTCTGCCGCAATGATACCCTGATCGAGTTCACCTTCAAGCTGTTCACCAATGATAGATGATCTATCCATCGGCGTTTCTTCTGCGCCAATGCGCCAGCCCCTGTGCATTGAGGTTTACATCGTTTTGCAGGATTCGCTGCAATGCCGGATCGGGGCCACCGCACAGGGTCTGTAACACCCGGTGCAGAAGAGCCTGCTCGAGATCTGTTTCATAATCGGGCGAGTCGGGCTCGAACTGCCGGCTCAGGTCCACGTAATCATCGATCCACTGATTGAAGCTGTCGAATTGTGCGCCCGGATCGGCGAGTTCGCCGTAGTGAGTCAGGTAGAGTCGCTGTGGCTCGAATTTCATGATTCGCGTTATCGACTGCCGCAACGCGCTTGGATCGAACTGTACCGGCGGTGTCGTCGGAATCAGGCCTCGCGACAACGCCTTCATCGGCGCGTAGCAGATGCCGAAGGTATCCCCGGTAAAGACGCCGTTACTGCGTTCGTCGTAAATACAGAAATGGTGGCGTGCGTGGCCCGGCGTATCGATAAATGTCAACTCGCGGTCTTCCAGGCTAAATTTTGCCAGGTCGTCGACGACGATCACCCGCTCCGAGGCAATTGGCTCGATATGGCCGTACAGGCGTTCAAACTTGTCCGCGCCATAGACACCAATGGTGCCCTCGACCAGCTTGCGCGGATCAATCATGTGGCTTGCGCCACGCGCATGAATGAGCAACTGCGCCTGCTCGAAATGCCGCATCATGACGCCGGCGCCGCCGGCGTGGTCGAGGTGAACATGGGTTGGAATGACATACTTCACCTGCGATCGGTCGATCGACAGCGCCTCCAGCGTCGCCAGCACATTGGCGAGCGAATGGCAGGTGCCGGTTTCGACCAGGGCGACCTCGTCACCCTGGCGCAACAGGTAGATCGACGCGACCCGGGGCTTCATATAAAGCGCGTCGATACAATAAATATCGTGCGCCAGTGGGGCAAACTCGGCCATGCGTCAGGCCTGTTTTTTGCAGTGCTCGGCCATCAACAACCAGGTCTCGATAACCGAATCGGGGTTCAGCGATATACTGCTGATGCCCTGTTCCAGCAACCATTCAGCGAGATCCGGGTGGTCGGAAGGCCCCTGGCCGCAAATACCGACATACTTGTCCGCGGCCTTGCAGGCCTCGATCGCCTGTTGTAACAACTTCATCACCGCCGGGTTGCGTTCATCGAAGGCGTCGGCAACCAGGCCCGAGTCACGATCGAGTCCCAGCGTCAACTGCGTGAGGTCGTTCGAACCGATGGAGAAACCATCGAAATATTCGAGAAACTCATCCGCCAGAATGACGTTGGATGGAATCTCGCACATCATGATGACCCTGAATCCGTCTTCGCCGCGCACCAGCCCGTTTTCGCGCAATAGTTCGTGCACGCCTCTGGCTTCGTCGAGGGTGCGCACAAAGGGAATCATGATCTCGAGATTCTTCAGCTGCATCTCGTTGCGTACGCGTTTGATGGCTTCGCACTCGAGCCTGAAACAGGGTTTGAAGTCCGCGCTGATGTAACGCGAGGCGCCGCGGAAACCGAGCATCGGGTTCTCTTCGTGCGGTTCGAAGATATCACCGCCAAGCAGGTGCGCGTACTCGTTCGATTTGAAATCCGACATGCGCACGATGACGCGCTCCGGCGCAAACGCGGCGGCCAGCGTGGCAATGCCCTCGCTGAGTTTGTCGACATAGTATTCGACAGGGCCCGCGTATCCGCCGATGCGCGCCTCGATCGACTGCTGCAACTCCGGTTCCATGTTGTCGAATTCGAGCAGCGCGCGCGGGTGGATGCCGATCATGTTGCTGATGATGAATTCGAGCCGGGCAAGGCCGATTCCGGCATGCGGCAGGCGTGAAAAGGTAAAAGCGCGCTCCGGGTTGCCGACATTCATCGACACCTTGATCGGGATTTCGGGCATGTTCGACAATTCGTGCTGCTGGTAGTCGAACTCGAGCAGCCCGGCATAGACGTGGCCGGTGTCGCCTTCGGCGCAGGACACCGTGACCTCACGGCCATGCTCGATATCTTCGGTGCAACTGCCGGTTCCGACCAGCGCCGGGATACCCAGCTCGCGCGCGATTATCGCGGCATGACAGGTGCGACCGCCGCGATTGGTGACGATCGCGGCAGCGCGCTTCATGATCGGCTCCCAGTCGGGATCGGTCATATCGGTGACCAGTACGTCACCTTCTTCGATCTGGTCCATCTGCGACAGGTCGCTGATGACCTTGGCCTGGCCCTGGCCGATACGGTTGCCGACCGCACGCCCGCTGACCAGGATTTCAGAGCTGGCTTTCAGCTGGTAGCGTTCGATGACGCGACCGGCGCGCGACTGCACGGTTTCGGGGCGCGCCTGGACGATGTGAAGCTTGCCGTTTTCACCATCCTTGGCCCATTCGATATCCATCGGACGCCCATAGTGCTTCTCGATAGTGACGGCCATCTTCGCGAGCGCGGTAATGTCGTCGTCGTCGATGGAAAAGCGATTACTGTCGGCCGCATCCACATCGACCGTCTGGATCGCCTGTTCGGGCGAATCGCCCTGCGCGTAAATCATCTTGATCTGCTTGCTGCCGCGACTCTTCAGCAGGATGCTGCGCCTGGCTACCCCGAGGTTGTTTTTATAAACGTAGAACTCGTCCGGGTTGACGGCGCCCTGCACGACGGTTTCGCCGAGCCCGTAGCTACTGGTAATAAACACCACGTCCTCGAATCCGGACTCGGTGTCGATACTGAACATGACGCCGCTGGCGGCGAGGTCGCTGCGCACCATGCGCTGTATGCCGGCAGATAACGACACATCGGCGTGCGCAAACCCCTGGTGCACGCGATAGGAGATGGCGCGATCATTGAACAGCGAGGCGTACACGAGCTTGATCGCTTGCAGCACCTGGTCGATGCCGCTGATATTGAGATAGGTTTCCTGTTGCCCGGCAAACGATGCGTCGGGGAGATCTTCCGCGGTTGCCGAGGAGCGCACCGCGACCGTGGCATCACGGCCATCGACCGCCATCGCCTGGTAAGCCGCGCTTATTTCCTGCTGCAGTGGCGCGGGCAGGGGGGAATCGATAATCCAGCTTCTGATTTCACGGCCGGTATTTGCCAGTTGTTTGACGTCATCGGCGTCGAGCTGGTCGAGCTTCGCGTGAATACGCTCACGGATACCCGCCTCGTCGAGAAAATTATCGAAGGCGTCGGCCGTGGTCGCAAACCCTCCCGGCACCTCAACCCCGAGGCTGCCCAGGTTCTTGATCATTTCCCCAAGCGATGCGTTCTTGCCGCCGACCCGAGGGACGTCGTCCATGCCGAGCTGGTCCAGCGGCACTATGTTTTCTGACATAAGGTTTTATCCCGGTAAGATTGTGTGTACGTGTCGGCTCGCAATTATACTAGTATATCTACTCGAAACCGATACCCATTCAGAAAGCGATGCAATCCACTTCACGGCAGGTTTATTTTCTTTCCAACGGCACCGCGATCACGGCGGAGACACTCGGACTGAGCCTGCTCGCCCAGTTTCCGAATCATCCGTTTCAGACCCATACGATCCCGTTTGTCGACACGCTCGAAAAAGCGCACGCCGTTACCGATGAAATCAATCGCTGCATCGAAGAGACCAAGCAGCTGCCCATCGTCATCTGCACCATGGGCGATGAAGACCTGATCAAAATTATCAAGCAGGGCAATGCCCTGGTGATCGATCCCTTCGGTGATATCCTGCCGCGCCTGGAAAAGGCGCTCGCCGCGCAGCACCATGAGCCTGGGCAGTCGCATCGCACCGTCAACCCATCGCTCTACGATTCGCGCATCGATGCCATCGACTACGCCATGCAGCACGACGATGGCGGTAGAATACAGAATTACGATGAAGCCGATATCATCCTGATCGGCGTTTCGCGTTCCGGCAAGACCCCCAGTTGTCTTTACCTCGCGCTGCAGTTCGGCATCAAGGCCGCCAACTACCCGATTACCGAGGAAGACATGGAGACCGACAAACTGCCCGAACCGCTGCGGCCTTTCAAAAAGCGACTGTACGGCTTGACCACGGATCTGCAGCGCCTGGTTAACATTCGCCAGGAAAGGCGCCCCAACAGTCGCTATTCCTCGCAGGATCAGTGCCGTTTCGAGCTGCGCGCGGTCGAGGAAATGTACCTGAAGCACGGCATTGCCTACATCAACACGTCGAGGATGTCGGTCGAGGAAATATCAGCCCGCATCATTCGTGACAACGGGCTGCATAGAGTCGAAACAACCTGACGGTTAGCCCATATGCGCGATGACCGCGGCGCCGAAGGCGGAACTGCTGAGTTCGGTCGCATCGGGTTCATTACGCGCGAGGTCATAGGTTACCTGCTTGGCGCCGATGGCGCCTTCCATGCCGGTGATGACGCGGTCGGCTGCTTCGCCCCATCCCATGTAACGCAACATCATTTCCGCGGAGAGGATAATCGAGCCGGGATTGACCTTGTCCAGACCGGTATATTTCGGCGCGGTGCCGTGGGTCGCCTCGAACACGCCGATGGTATCGGCGATGTTGGCGCCCGGGGCGATACCGATGCCGCCGACCTGGGCCGCGAGCGCGTCGGAGATGTAATCGCCGTTCAGGTTGAGCGTCGCGATGACTTCGTACTCGGTCGGGCGCGTCACGATCTGTTGCAGGAAATTATCGGCAATCACGTCCTTCACGATAATTGTAGTGCCGGTCCTGGGATTGGTGAATTCGCACCAGGGGCCCGCGCCTATGGGCGTGGCGCCATACAATTCGGCGGCGAGTTCGTAGCCCCAGTTGCGAAATGCGCCCTCGGTGTACTTCATGATGTTGCCCTTGTGCACCAGCGCGACCGACTTGCGGTCGTTATCGATGGCATATTGAAAGGCTTTGCGCACCAGGCGTCGAGTTCCTTCCGACGACACCGGTTTGACACCGATACCGGAGGTTTCCGGGAAACGTATGCTGGTAACGTTCATTTCCTCGGTCAGAAACTTGATTACTTTTTTGGCCTGGTCGCTACCGGACTCCCATTCGATACCGGCGTATATGTCTTCGGTATTTTCGCGGAAGATCGTCATGTTGGTGTTTTCGGGCCGCTTCAGCGGCGTTTGGATACCGTGGAAATAGCGCACCGGCCTGACACAGGCATATAAATCCAGGCGCTGGCGTATGGAGACATTGAGTGAACGGATACCGCCGCCGACAGGGGTCGTCAAGGGGCCCTTGATGGAGACAATGTAATCCTGCATTGCCGCCAGGGTTTCATCCGGCAGCCACTCATCATCGCCGTAGATCGAGGTCGCCTTTTCGCCGGCGTAGATCTCCATCCATGAAATCTGCTTCGCGCCCTGGTAGGCTTTTTCGACCGCGGCATCGACCACGTCGATCATCACCGGCGAAATATCGATCCCGATTCCGTCACCCTCGATGTAGGGAATGATCGGATTGTCCGGAACGTTCAGGCTCAGGTCTTCGTTTGCGGTGATTGCCTGGCCTTCGGCCGGCACCTTTATGTGCTGATAACTCATCGTATCCCCTGCGTCGTATGTTTTTCCTGGAAGCCGGAATTATACAACAGAAAGCGTGCTAGAAAGAAAACTGCTGTGTCCGTGTCGGCCTGTCGGTCGAATTTTAAAGCCGGGTATTAAGGAAAGTTATAAAAGCCGGCTATTTCGCCATATATATGGCCTGCAGGCGCAAAATTATGGCAGGCAAACCTTGAATTATTTCAATCCCGCCATTACTTTATGGTTTTTGCTAAAGGAAACAGCAGTTTCATGTCTGATCAGCAGCCTGGTAATGACGACGATGACACGCTGCTACTCGAGCGTACGCGTCCCAAGCTGAAAAAACCGCCGCTCTTCAAGGTTGTTTTGCTGAATGATGATTACACGCCGATGGAGTTCGTGGTGCACGTACTGGAAGCCATTTTCGGTCATAATCGCGAAAATGCGACGCGCATCATGCTCAGTGTCCACAAGACCGGGAAGGGCGTTTGCGGTATTTACACCCGTGATATTGCCGAAACCAAGGTCACGTCGGTCAACAGTTACGCGCGCGAAAACAAGCATCCGTTACTGTGCGACATGGAAGAAAACTGATTCTCGACGCCGCTGTTGACTCAAGTCACAGAGATTGAACATTTAGATCACATTAAGGGTCAAATCGTCTATATTTAGAGCTATTGGCAGCAAGCAACAAGCAGGAACCATGTTAAATAAAGAGCTGGAACAATCACTGAACAAGGCATTCCATGACGCGAATGAAAAGCGCCATGAATTTATCACGGTCGAGCACCTGCTGCTGATGCTGACCGAAAACGACGCCGCGACCGCGGTGATCGAAGCCTGCGGCGGCGACGTCCAGCTGCTGCGCGCCGAACTCGAAATATTCGTCGATCAAAACACACCCTTGCTAATGTCCGATGAAGATCGAGATACGCAACCGACGCTGGGCTTTCAAAGGGTACTGCAACGCGCCCTGTTTCACGTGCAGTCTTCGGGCAACGGCGAGGTATCCGGCGCCAATGTGCTGGTGGCGATCTTTTCGGAACAGGATTCGCACGCGGTCTACCTGCTCAACAAACACAATATCGAACGTCTCGATATCACCAACTACCTGTCCCACGGCATCACCCGTATCACCGAAGAGGCGGATGAAGAGTCCTTCACGCATGAAGCAGAAAGCCTGCCGGGCGACCAGGAAAACAACAATCCACTGGAAAAGTTTGCCACCAATCTCAACGAGATGGCCTTTTCCGGCAAGATCGATCCATTGATTGGCCGCGATAACGAGATTGAGCGCATCATCCAGACCCTGTGTCGGCGCCGCAAGAACAACCCGCTGCTGGTCGGTGAGGCCGGTGTCGGCAAAACCGCGATCGCCGAAGGCCTGGCGCGCAAGATCGTCGAGGAAGAGGTGCCGGATATACTGCTCGATAGCACGGTATACTCGCTCGACCTGGGCGCGCTGGTGGCCGGCACCAAGTATCGCGGCGATTTTGAAAAGCGCCTCAAGGCGGTGATCGGACAACTCACGCGCGAGCCGGGTTCGATCCTGTTCATCGATGAAATTCACACCATTATCGGCGCCGGTTCGGCATCGGGTGGCGTCATGGACGCCTCCAACCTGATCAAGCCGGTGTTGGCACACGGGGATATCAAATGTATCGGTTCGA
>Ga0164320_10000683_pt1 | contig 11571 bp, 10 predicted proteins | sample GuaBasSediGuay11_FD_113736 | JGI IMG/M metagenome (GOLD analysis project Ga0164320, IMG submission 113736) | Subseafloor sediment microbial communities from Guaymas Basin, Gulf of California, Mexico - Guay11, Core 4567-28, 0-3 cm | ecosystem: Environmental > Aquatic > Marine > Hydrothermal...
CCTGGCGAGACCTTCATATGCCGGACGGTGCCGGCGCTCTGCGACCTGGATAAACCAGGTCCTGCCGATTTCCGCGTTCTGTGTGTCGCTAAGCCCCAATGCGGCATCGATTTCACTGAGTTTGTCTGTTGGCAGGTCGGCGTCGAGGCTGTTGATGAAGTGAATCGTCGCCTGCGGGCTCCAGTCGGAAATCGGCAAATCAGAAACGTCGATTTCGCCCTTTGACCACATCGCCGCCAGTCCGGCAGCGGCGTCCAGGTTGGCGGACGTCGGCAAGACCGCGTCCTCGGGTAGCCCAGGCTGGTACATCCACTTCTCCACCTGGGCGCGATTTACAACGCCCTCGTGGGCTGAGAGCAGGCGTTCGTCGAGAAAGTCGACAAACTCTTCAGTCGTAATGCCCTGGAATGCGAACTCGTTGAAATAGTCTGTAATGAACTGGTCGAAAATATCCCGGCCGAATTTGTTCTCGAGGTATTGCAGGAACAGGTTGCCCTTGTGGTAGGCGATTGAGCCGCTATCACCTTCGGGGTCCACGTGACGTATGTCGGGTGCCAGCGCCTGGTATTGAGGGTCGACGGTCTCAAAATTGAGCAGCAGCTCGCGGTAACTGATCAGGTTCTCCTCGTCAGCACGATCTTCATCGTAGATGACCTGCATGAGCCGGTACTCGAGATAGCTGGTCCAACCTTCGTTGAGCCAGCCATCACGCCAGGTTCGGTTCGTGACGAGATTGCCGGACCAGGAGTGCGCAAGTTCGTGAGCGACAACGGATACAAGACTGCGATCCCCAGCCAGCAGGCTAGGCGTCAGGAAGGACAGGCGCGGGTTTTCCATGCCACCGTAAGGAAAGCTAGGTGGCAGGATCAACAGGTCGTAACGTCCCCAACGGTAGGGCCCGAACATGGCTTCTGCGGTTTCAAACATGGCTTGCGTGTCGGCAAATTCAAAAGCCGACGCATCGAGCAGTTCCGATTCCGCATAAACACCCGTGTCTTCGCCAATCTCAGCGAAGTAGAGGTCGCCGACCGCAATCGCGAGCAGGTAGGCCGGGATGGGCTGGGGCATATCGAATTCATAGATGCCCGTGCGCTCGGCATTCGGGTCGTTGTCGGCGCTCATCACCGCCAGCAACTCAGGCGGTGTCTGGATTCTGGCGCTGTAGGTGATGCGAATGGCAGGCGTGTCCTGTAATGGCACCCAGCTACGTGCATGAATTGACTGTGATTGCGAAAACAGGAATGGGTGTTTTCCGCCTGCCGTAAGCTCAGCCGGCAACCACCCGAGGGCCGTTGAGCCAGGACTGGTCCGATAGTCGATGTGCACCGTCAACTCCGGGTCTTCCTGCAATTGTGCGGGGATTGCAATGACGAGAGGTGTGCCCAGAAAATCATCAACGTCGCCGAGTCGATGCACAGCATCAAGCAGCTCGCCGCTCGCCAGGATAAATCGGACGTTCTCGATCGTCAGGTCGCGCGTATCGAGAATGACCTCATCTGCCCCGGCATCCACGCGCCGCATGTTGAGTGTCGCGCTGCCATGCAGTTCTCTGGCGTCGAAATCCACAGCCAGGTCGAGATGCAGGTGATCGGTGACAAACTGGTCGCTGTTTGCAAATGAGTAGTGATCCTCGTCCAGCGCATCGTCTGCAACCGGCTCGGGGTTCTGCGAACAGCCAAAACCTGTCAATGCGATGGCGACCAGCGCCAGCACGTGTCGATTAGTCATAGTTTTCCTCAATCCAGGAATTGCCAGGTGTCCGCGCCGTCAAAGTGCCGGAGCTTGATGTTATCGATCTCCCCCGGGTCGCACATGCGGAAATTCACAGCCATGCGCGAGTTCTCCTCGGGATTCAGATTCTCCCAGTACGGCGTACACCCGCATTGTTTGCAGGTATGCACGGCCAGCGTTTTGTCACCTTGCACGTACGCGATTGTCGACTCCGGCGCTGCGGAGATTTCAACGTCCTCAACCGGAAAATGTGCCCAAAGGGCGCCTACGCGCCGGCAGATTGAGCAATTGCATACAGTGAGCCATTGTGGCTTGCGTGGCACGCTAAATGTCACGTCACCGCAGTGGCACGAGCCTTTGATCATGTTGTTCTCCCCCGTCCGGCCGCCCATTATTCAGGTGTGGCAGGCAAAATAAAAGCGCCCGCGGAAATCCGCGGGCGCTGCCCGGTCTAGGTTGCCTGGAGAGCCGCGTTCTTAAGCACGAGAGAGGCTGCGGCGATGTCCTGGCAGGCCATGCCAATGGACTCGAAGACGACAATTGCATCCGGGTCGACCGACTTCGAACCGTCGAGAATTTCACCCAATTCAGCATGAATATCGGCGTCGAATCGACGCACATTGCCCGATTCCACGAGCGCGCCTTCTCTCGAATCGACGATGACGACATTGGACATCGTGTTGGCGTCGAGCTCTCCGCCGTCTGCGCCAGCCCAGCCGACCGAAGCGACTTTTGCGCCAGGCGTGAGCCAATCACCATCGAAAACGGCTTCGCTCGATGCAGTCGTAGCAACAACGACGTCGGCATCGCGCACAGCCTTTTCACATGACGTCATCCGGGCCCCGACTTTTCGGGCCAGTTTTTCCGCACGCTCCGGTGTGCGGTTCCAGATGCGGATGTCGTCAAAATGGCGAACAAGTGACAACGCTTCGATGTGGCTTTCGGCCTGTTCACCGGCGCCGAGGACTGCCAGTGACTTCACATTGGCTGCGGCGACAGCATCGATAAATGTTGCGGTCACCGCGGCCGTTCGCATCTTGGTAATAAGCCCACCGTCCATCGTGACCAGCGGCTCGCCGGTCTCGGGATTGAACAGCGCGATAAGTGCCATGTGGGTCTCGAGTCCCTTGCTCGAGTTACCGGGATAAAACGATACGAGCTTGGCACCCATGGCATCGGCGCTAACGGCCGGCATGCCACCAAAAAATCCGCCATGCGCTTCAACGTTCAGAATTTGTCGTGCGGGTTGTGCAACCCGGCCAGTCGAGTAGTCGATCATGGCTTGCCTCATGCTCGGGATCAGCTCCCCCATGTTGAGCGCACTCGCGACAGTCGCTGCATCGAGGTAGGGAACGTTTGTCACACGGCTCCTTCGACAATCAGGAGCCTGCTGGTCGTCGCCTCCTGCCTGTTAATAGCGATCGCCTGATACTCCGGGTCCTGGGCAAACGCCAGCGCGTGCTCTTTGCTTGGGAATTCAAGAACGACCAGACGTGCAGGATTCCAGTCCCCCTCGAGAACCTCCATTGCGCCGCCGCGAACCAGGTACTTGCCCTGATGCTTCGCCACAAAGTGCGGTGCTTTTTCGACGTACCTCTTATAACGCTCGAGATCATTGATCGTGATGTCGCCAATTATGTATGCGTTCATGCAAGCTCCCCCATCACTGAATTATTTCCGCAGTCTGGATGTTGAACGTAATTTCCCTGTCTTCAACGGTCTCAACCTCAAGCGTATCGTTCCAACCTCCATCCAGCCATTGCAATGCACCACCCCACGAATAATGGCTGATGCTAAATTCGAGTTTGGTCGTGTCTTCAATCAAGTCAGAGACGAAATACGTTCGAACGGGGGTTCCATCGGCATAGAAAATGATGGCAGGTGTTGTCTCTGGTGGCCAATCGTAACGTGGCCATGGACCTGTTCGAGCAAGATATCGCCCATCATTTGAAACAAAGACCTCGAACGCATACCAGCCCTCAGTCCTGTAGAGAAGCTCGTCAGTTTCGGCGGCTACTCGATATAGAAAGCCTTGCGCCCTCTTCTCGTCAAAGTCCGGAGACGGTATTAGACGAAAATAATGGTTGCCTGCCGGCGATGTGAAAACCACAGGTCTCGGCATCGCCTCGGAATCCGCAAATGCGGCCAAAACGTAGCTGAAACAAATTACGAGAATCACTATTGCACGCATTGTCATGACGCTTTCCGGCCAGAATGTGGTGCAATCAGCTTACGGCGCGACTTCCGTCGCCGCAAGAATGGTGGTGGCGCAGAACGAACTGCACTAAAGAAATACAGAAGTTACATACACCGTCAAAAATGACCAGGTTGTCCAAATTACCAGGTCAGCCAGCTGCCGCGTATTCAGTGAGGGTCCGCATGTGACTCGCTTGCACCTGATTGTGGATCAGAATCCAACGCTGTCAGGTAGCGGTCCAGTCCAAGACTGTATTCGGGCTCTGATAGCGTTGGGCCACCATTGTGGCCCCCCTTCGTCTGAAGAAATTGTTTTGGTTCGTTGGCAATTTCGAACAGTTCTTGTCCGTGACTGAACGGTACAACCTCGTCGTCGGGGCTATGAATGATGAGAATCGGATAGTCGACAGACTCCATTTTGTCTTTCGTCTCGTATCTGACCGTCATGAGTTGTTGCAATGGAATCCACCAGTAGATGTCGTCGGCCATGTCTGGCACGGACGTGAAACTGGATTCGATAATCAGCCCTTTCGCGTCGACTTCGCTGGCGAGTTGAGCTACGACGCCACCTCCCAGTGATCGACCGTACAACACAATGTCATGCGCAGGTATTTGTTTGTCTTCGGTCAGGTATTCCCATGCTGCCCGAGCGCTGGCGTATGTTCCTTGCTCCGTCGGGCTGCCTTCGCTTTGCCCGAATCCCGGGTAGTCAAAGATCAGGACAGAGACGCCGAGATCGTGCCATCGTCGCAGTGCGCCGAGCCTGCGGCCGATATTTCCGGCATTGCCGTGGCAATAAATAAGGGTGGCGCGCGAGTTATCGTGTGGCACGAACCAGGCGTGTATTCGCGTACCGTCCTCTGTCGAGAACTCGACGTCACTGTACGCGAGACCGACATCAGCTGGGGAGTAGACCAGCTCGCGACCTTCATAGTCCGGATAAAAGAGCATGCTGTTCTGAGACGACAGCAAGTACGCGATGATCGCAATGTAAATTGCCAATGCGATACCGATTGTCCAGAACAATAGTCGCCGAGTCGCTATTCTCATTGAACCTGCCAGCGATGCAACTGCACGGGCGTCCCCGCAGGAAATTGAGACTCGCTGATCGGTAATTCGACGTAGCCGTCCGTTCCGGACAGCGCTGCGAAATCACCTGACGTGTTGGTTTGCACAGGCATCGCCAATACCTGGCCACCGGTATTGGATAAGAGCCGCACCGGCAGGAAGCATGTCAGATTCGGTTTGAATGTGACGTCCTTCGCCAGGGCGGCGAATTCTGGTTGCCGATCCCTCTGTGCAGACGCCCTGGCGAGTGCCGGAATCACGTATTGCCGGCAACACACTAAAGTCGATACCGGGTTACCAGGGAGAGCGAACACCACCTGCTTGTTCGGCCCGATACCGAACCACATTGGCTTGCCGGGTCGCTGGCTGATCTTGTGGAACACGACCTCGACACCCAGTTCCTTTAGCACGTCGGGAATGAAGTCGGCTTTGCCCATTGAAACGCCACCAGACAGGATCAGCACATCGGCCGCATCGAGGTGCTCGCCGATTTTCTCTCGAAGCAACCCGGGCTCGTCGATCAGGTGGTCGTGCTCATTGTTCGTGAAACCGTGTTGTTCGAGCATCGCAATCACAGCGGGTCCATTCGACATGCGAATCTGTTGCGGCTCGATAGGCTCGCCGGCCGGAACCAGTTCGTTGCCCGTCGAGATCACTCGAATTTTCGGCAAACGGCTCGCCTCGACCTCGGTCAGGCCAGCGGAATTGATGATCGCAATGTCCATCGGCGTAATTTGTTTGCCGGTGGTCAGTAACTCGGCGCCTTCTTCGTGGTCGGAGCCGCGCGCGTGGATGAAGCGCCTCTCGCGGACTTCGTAGTTATCCTCGAGTGTGGCGATGCCGTCGACGACGACGATGCGCTCAACCGGGACGATGCTGTCCGCGCCGTCTGGAAGTGATGCCCCCGTCATGATCTCGATGCACTTACCTTGCTCGAGCGAAAGCTGCTCGTCGCCAGCCGCCTGTGTTGCCTGGACAGGAAAGCTCCTCGTTCCGGCGTCATAGTCGCTGAACGCGATCGCGATACCATCCATCATGACCCGGTCAAACGGTGGCTGATCACGTTCGGCGACAACGGTTTGCCGCAATATGCGCCCTGTCGACGAGTTGCTTGAGATCGATTCAGAGTCGAAGGCCGACAGGGCGGCCAGGATGGCGTCGCGAGCTTCGCCGGTCGTGATCACGACGCGATCAACTCCGTTCTCTCGCGATAGCGCGGTGGCCGATGTCTCCGCGGAAATACACATTGTCCCAATTGATCTTGTTAACGGCAGCGTAGGACTCTGCTGCTGCTTGCTCAACAGTATCGCCCAGACCCACGACGCAGAGGACGCGGCCGCCACTTGTGACAACGCCATCGTCGCCCGCAGCAGTACCGGCGTGGAAAACTTTCTGTGTCTCGCTGTCGGCGTCCTCCAGACCTGTGATCACATGACCCTTGGTGTAGCTTTCGGGATACCCCCCGGCAGCCATTACCACGCCCAGTGATGCGCGCGGGTCCCAGTCTGTGGTTTGCTCACCGAGCGTACCATCGAGAGTCGCTTTGCACAGAGCGGCAAGATCCGATTTCAGGCGCGCCATGATCGGCTGCGTTTCCGGGTCGCCGAAACGGCAGTTGAATTCGATGACCTTCGGCGTGCCATCGGCCATGATCATCAGGCCGGCATACAGGAAACCGACGTAGTTATTGCCGTCCGCCCTCATACCTTCGAGTGTTGGCCGAATCACGAGGTCCATGACCTTCTGTTCGATATCCGGTGTCACAACCGGCGCTGGCGAGTAGGCTCCCATGCCACCGGTGTTGGGGCCGACGTCGCCTTCGTCGCGCGCTTTGTGGTCCTGCGACGTTGCCATCGGCACGATATTCGTGCCGTCGGTGATGACGATGAAGCTTGCTTCCTCGCCCGCAAGGAATTCCTCGACGACGATGCGGGCGCCTGCATCTCCAAATTTGTTGCCGGACAGCATGTCGGTGGCCGCTTGCTCGGCCTCTTCGAGGGTCATCGCAACGATCACGCCTTTGCCGGCAGCCAGGCCGTCGGCCTTTATGACGATCGGCGCGCCCTGCTTGCGGATGTAGGCGAGCGCAGCGGCGAGTTCGGAGAAATTCTGGTACGCCGCAGTCGGAATGTCGTGCCGTGCCAGGAAGTCCTTGCTGAATGCCTTGGATCCTTCGAGTTGGGCTGCAGCGGCCGATGGGCCGAAGCAGGGCAGGCCGAGTTCAGTGAAGCGATCAACGATGCCGGCGACGAGCGGTGCTTCAGGGCCAACGATCGTCAGGCCGATGTTTTCTGACTGAGCGACGCCTGCCAGCGCCTCGATGTCGTCGGAGGATACGTCGACATTGCGGACTTTTGCTTCGAGCGTGGTGCCTGCATTGCCTGGCGCCACGAGCACTTCGTCGACATCAGCAGACTGCGCGCACTTCCAGGCGAGTGCGTGTTCGCGACCACCGCTGCCGATTATCAATACCTTCATGCAAGAACTCCGTAGGAGCGGCGCTTGTCGCCGCGACCGTCGCGCTGGCTACGTGCCCTCGGGGTGCAAGCAGCGCTCCTACACTCAATGCCGGAAGTGTCGCATGCCTGTAAACACCATGGCCAGACCGCGTTCATTGGCAGCCTGTATGACCTCGTCGTCGCGCATCGAACCGCCGGGCTGGATGATCGCAGCGATGCCGGTTTCCGCGGCCGCATCGATGCCGTCGCGGAACGGGAAGAAGGCGTCAGACGCCATGACCGAGCCCTTGACCTCAAGTTCTTCGTCCGCGGCTTTGATTGCGGCGATTTTGGTGCTGTACACACGGCTCATCTGGCCCGCGCCAACACCGATCGTCATGTTGTCCTTGCAGAAGATAATTGCATTGGACTTGACGTACTTGACCACGGTCCAGGCAAACAACATGTCTTCGATCTGTTCAGATGTTGGTGCCTTGTCGGTGACGACCTTCAGGTCATCGGCAGTGATCCGGCCCTTGTCGCTGCCCTGTACGAGCAATCCGCCGGAGACTTTCTTGAAGTCGAATCCGCCGGCCGACTCCGCCCACTCGCCCGTGCGCAAAACCCGGACGTTCTTTTTCTCCTTGAGTACCTCGGCTGCATCGTCACTGATCTCGGGGGCGACAATGACCTCTACGAATTGACGATCGATAATCGATTTTGCGGTGGTTGCATCAAGCGGCCGGTTGAAGGCGATGATGCCTCCGAACGCCGACGTCGGATCGGTCTTGAATGCCTTCTCATAGGCCTCAAGGATGCCGCCCGCTACGGCGACACCACATGGGTTGGCGTGTTTGACGATAACGCAGGCCGGCGCGGTGAACTGTTTGACACATTCGAGCGCCGCATCGCTATCCGCGATGTTGTTGTATGACAGAGCCTTGCCCTGCAACTGATCTGCTGTCGCCAGTGATCCCTTTGGTGCCTGCTGGTCAATGTAGAAGGCCGCTTCCTGATGCGGGTTCTCGCCGTAGCGCATGCGTTCCACGAGACTGCCGGAGTACAGGATACGGTCACCAAGCGGGTTTTGACCCAATGAATTCGACAGGTACTTCGTGATGGCCGTGTCGTAACTCGCTGTATGTGCATACGCTTTTGCCGCGAGTGTGCGTCGTGCGTCGAGTGACAGCTGATCGCTATTCAGCGATTCAAGTACGCCATCGTAGTCATCGGGGTCGACGACCACAGCCACGCCATCGTGATTCTTTGACGCAGCGCGAATCATCGCCGGGCCGCCGATATCGATGTTTTCGATGGCATCGTCGATCGTCGCGTCCGCACGGGCGATGGTCTGCTCGAACGGGTAGAGGTTTACGGCGAGCAGGTCGATGGGCTCGATGCCGTGTTTTTCCATGACAGCTTCGTCGGTTCCACGTCGGCCGAGCAGCCCGCCATGGATTGTCGGGTGCAGTGTCTTCACGCGCCCATCCATGATTTCGGGGAAGCCGGTTTTTTCGGAAACTTCAACAACGTCGATGCCGGCGTCGCGCAGTGAGCGGCAGGTACCGCCGGTTGAGAGGATTTCAATACCGAGGTTGCTAAGGCCTTCCGCAAAAGGAATCAGGCCGCGCTTGTCGGATACGCTGATCAGCGCACGTCGCACGGTAAACATTAATGCACCTGGAGTAAGTTGCTGAATTGAAAAAGAATTAGTGAATCAGAGAGTAAGACCTGAGTTTCTTCCGCAGCGTGCCGCGGTTGATGCCGAGTATGCCGGCGGCCTGGCTCTGATTGCCGTGTGTGAAGTCCATGACAGCCTTGAATAACGGTCGCTCCACCTCGCCCATGACGAGATCGTAGAGATCGCCCGGACGGTCGCCGTTCAGGCTGTCGAAATACTGGCTAAGTGCTTCTTCGGTATGCTTGTGGAGTGGTTTGCTCTTTCTTGAGGCTTTGAGTATCGGGTTCATCTTGTTTTTATTATGGGCCACGTTGGTCAATCCTGTTGCGACTACGCTGCGATGGAAATACCCCCTCCCTCTCGATCGAAGTACTTCCGCGTAAGTTCGATTTGTTCTTCTGCACTTCTGACTCGCACCACCTCGTAGCGAAATTCGTCGGCGTTGACGAGACTCTGGCAATACCAGGTAAGGTGCTTGCGTGCCACCCGAATACCTGTCGATTCTCCGTAGAATCGGTGCATGTCTTCGAGGTGGCCGAGCATAATATCACGCAATTGATTTTTTGCTAGCGGGACAAATACGGACCTGTTTTGCAGGCCGTTCATAAGTTCTTGAAATATCCATGGTCGGCCCTGCGCACCACGACCTATCATCAAGCCATCTGCATTAGTTACGCGCAGAACTTCAAGCGACTTCTCGATAGACGTGATGTCGCCATTGGCGATGACGGGAATCGATATTGTTTCCTTGATGTGCGCGATCGTGTCGTACTCCGCGTGACCGCGATATCGGCAGGCACGCGTACGGCCGTGAATGGCGAGCGCCTGGATGCCGCACTGTTCCGCTATCCGGGCGATCTCCACACCATTCTTGTTCTCTGGATCCCAACCGGTGCGAATCTTGAGTGTGACTGGGACGTCGACGGCGGCAACGACCGTTGCCAGGATGTTTTCGACCAGCTTCTCGTCCCGCAGCAGGGCCGAGCCGGCCAGTCTCTTGCAGACCTTCTTGGCCGGGCAACCCATGTTGATGTCGATAATCTGGGCGCCGCGCTCGACACAGGCTCGTGCGGCCGTAGCAAGTTGATCCGGCTCCGATCCGGCTATCTGAACAGCGACAGGTTCTGCGTCCAGGTCAAGATCGAGCCGATGACGGGACTTTGCTGTCTGCCAGAGGCTGGTATCGGCCGTCGTCATCTCAGAGGTCGTCATGCCAGCACCGAACTGGCGGCACAATTTTCGAAAAGGTGTGTCCGTAACGCCTGCCATCGGCGCGAGCACGAATGGGCTGGGAAGTTTGTAGGGTCCGATCTGCATAAAGGAATCTGGCCGAGTCTGTCGGGCCTAAAGGCCCTCCTACAGTAGGAGCGTCTTTAGCCGCGAATCACTTGAAGTCTTCTGTCTTGCAGCGCAGCTGACCGCTCGCCATGCGGTAGCACATCATCAGTTTGAAGCCCGTCGCATCGGCTACCGGTGCGTCAATCGTGATCATCGCATCGACGGTGTCGCCCGGGGGTACGAGCCTTCTCGGATCGGCGTTCTCGGGCAAGTACTCACCCGGTTCGAGTACCGTGCTGCCGATGATGTCTTCGAAACGGTCGGTCAGAGCGAGATGCACGATCGGGTAGGGCAGCGCCTCGTCCGAGTTGTTCCCGATGCGTGAATAGATCGTCAGAATTTCGCCGGTCTCATCCGCATCACCTTTTGTTGCTTCAAAGCGCCAACCGGCGATATCCCAGGTCGGTGTTAGCGGCTTTCCGACCATGCGATAGATTGGACCTACAGCCGAACTGAACGCCGGCACGGTGGCCAGCGCCTCGCGTGACTGGTGTATGACCTGTACGACCAGCAACAGAACCAGGGCAACGATTCCCGCGTAGATTCCGGCGCCGGTCGGTCCGCTTGTCATCTCACGACGGCGTGCGTAGTCATCCTTGGCTTTGTTGAGCGGTATCGAGAGACCCGGCAGGTTGATCGTGTCTGAGCTCGCAGTGTTATCGGCGGCCAGGCGTTCCTTGTCGAGCTCGGCGCGAACGAACTCACCCTCCATGATAATGGTCTCGACCGTGGCGGGAGGCCCGCTCTTCTTGTCCTTTTTCTTTTTCTTGGGCTGTTTTTCGTTTTCTCCGATCTCGTCGTCAACTTTTTTGTCTGGCTGCAGCTGAACAATCGTCGATGTGAATCCTTCCTCGTCTTCGACGGCGATGTTGAAGAGTTCCTGATCGATCATCATGTTGATCGTTTTTTCTTCTTCGGTCATTTCAGGAACAGCGTGCTCGTCACCTGACACTTCAACTTCGACGTCGTTTTCGGGCTCGTCATCCAGCGACATCGAAAGCGTCTCGATCATCTCCTCGACGTCGTTGTCAAAAGCCAAGGCGATGTCCTCGACGTCATCCTCGGCCTCTTCCTCATCTTCGGGTTGCAGGTCTATTTCGAGTTCGACGTCATCCTCGA
>Ga0164320_10000684_pt1 | contig 11562 bp, 11 predicted proteins | sample GuaBasSediGuay11_FD_113736 | JGI IMG/M metagenome (GOLD analysis project Ga0164320, IMG submission 113736) | Subseafloor sediment microbial communities from Guaymas Basin, Gulf of California, Mexico - Guay11, Core 4567-28, 0-3 cm | ecosystem: Environmental > Aquatic > Marine > Hydrothermal...
AACGGCACATATCGTATTTTAGGCATTCTCATAAACGCAGAAACTGAAGAACAACGACAGATTACTGGCGTGAGATTCAACCTAACCGACTCTTGGGGCTCTTAAGGTAAACCGCAGAACGTGCAGCTCTTGACATGGAGCGCAAAGGCAAACTACCTAGGAACAAGAAAACGAGCAGGGGCAGGAAATGACCGACAAAATCTTCACGCTAAATGACAAGCAAATGGCACTATTCGAGCAGGTCTGTGAGCGGATAGCTGAAGGTGAGTCTATCAGAGTTTCATGTAAGGATATTAGAGGCGTGTCAAAGCCGACATTCCTACAGTGGATCAAAGATGAGAGGGATACGGGGGGTGCTGTACTCTCGGACATGTACGCGCAAGCGAAAGAATCCAGCGCCGATGCGTTAGCCGATCAGCTTATTGAAATAGCCGACAACATAGAGGGCGACACCAAGCGTGACCAATTGCGTCTTGATACGCGTAAGTGGATTGCTGCCAAGCTCAAGCCAAGGAAATACGGCGACAGAATCCAAGCTGACGTTGGCGGCTCTATCAACGTGAACATATCAACGGATGACGGCAACTGTGCTTAGCAATCAATTCAGGCTAACCGAGAAGCAGCGCGAGGCCATTAAGATATTCGGCAGCGACCCTATGAATATCCTGCTGTACGGTGGGTCACGCTCCACCAAGACATTCACCAGCATACGAAACATAGTCAACCGCGCACTGATCGCGCCTAAGTCACGTCATGCTGCGTTGCGGTTCCGGTTCACGAACATCAAGCAGTCAGTGATCTATGATACGTTCCCGAAGGTCATGGAGCTATGCTTTCCGCAGGTGACGTATAAGCTGAACAAGTCGGACTGGTTTGTTAGGTTCCCGAATAAGTCTGAGATTTGGTTTGGTGGCCTTGATGATAAGGAGCGCACCGAGAAAATCCTAGGCAACGAATACGCCACGATATTCCTTAACGAGTGCAGCCAGATTTCCTATGATGCCTATCTACTAGTGCAGACAAGGCTTGCACAGAAGGTCACGTTTGAGAAGGGAGGGGTTACCCACGAGATGCGGCTTAAGATGCTGCTTGACGAGAACCCACCGATGCGAGGACACTGGACGTATCGTCTATTCATTGAAGGCGTTGACCCTGAGACTAAACGCAAGCTGAAAGATCAAGAAAATTACGCTGTTCTTCAGATGAACCCGGCTGACAACGTTGATAACCTGCCAGCGTCATATATTAAAACGCTTGACAACATGCCTAAACGAAAGCGTGATAGGTTCTATCTTGGTTTGTTTGGCTCGGCCTCAGAGAACGCGCTATGGACGAGTGAGACTATCGAGGGGTCAAAGGTTGACGAGAAACCCACCATGTCGCGTATCGTCGTCGCTGTCGATCCTTCGGGCACTAAGGGCGAGGAAGGCAACCGGAATGATGACGTTGGTATTTTAGTTGTAGGTCTTGGCATAGATGGTAATGCATACGTGCTTGAGGATCTTACTATTAACGCGGCACCTGCCAAGTGGGGCAAGGTTGTTGCTGAAGCGTTCACGAGATGGGAAGCGGATCGGGTTATTGGTGAGATTAACTACGGCGGTGCTATGGTTGAGTTTGTTTTGAAGACTGCAAACAGTAACATACCTTACCGCAGTGTCCATGCGTCGCGGTCCAAGATGCTAAGGGCCGAGCCTGTCAGTGCGTTACATGAAACTGGCAAGGTGAAACTGTACGGTACATTCCCCGAGCTTGAAGACGAGATGTTAAGCAGCACAACGCAAGGATACACGGGCGACAAGTCACCAAATAGGCTGGATGCGTTTGTGTTCGGGGTTGCCGAGCTATTCCCGTCTATTACTAAACCAATCAAGAAACATCGCGCACCTGTGTCCGTGCCGAACCTTATAAGGGTATAATATGAGCGCACGACTATTGACAACCACTAGCCCACCACCTTCTGATGATTCCGATAAGCTCGGTCAGTTCCGTATTGATATTGTGAGCGATGCCGAGGTTGTTGAAGACCAACGCGACAAAGCAAATGAAGACATTCGGTTTGTTAATGTTGATGGCGGACAGTGGGAGGGGTTCTTAACGGGTAATGCGGACCAGCCTAACCGGGTTAAGCTTGAACTTGATACCGTATCGAATCCGCTTCAACGTTTCATTGGCGAGTGGAGTCAGAACCGTGTCGGCGTTGATTACAAATCTGACGATCAAGCCACGTCTGACGATGACGCTGAATTGTTGAATGGAATATATCGATCAGATTTCAGGGATTTTTCTGGACGTGTTGCAACGGATAACGCTGTAAGCGAGTGCGCCACTTGCGGGTTCGGTTCGTTCAAGCTTGCGACAGAGTTTGAAGATGATGGAGATCCGGAGAACGAGAACCAACATGTCGTATGGGTGCCGATATACAACTCATACAATACTGTTTACTGGGATCAGGCCGCGCAACGTATAGATAAGCGCGATGCACGGCGCTGCACTATTCTTGCACAGTTCACACGAACTAGTTTTGAAGACTCTTTTCCCGGTAAAGATCCTGTGTCTGCTTATAATCCGAATACTTTAGGCTATGAGAATACCAATGTTCGTCAGATTGATCTGGTTTATGTTGCGACTCGATATGACGTTGTTCGAAATAAGGAAACAGTTTTCGTCTACAATAATTTAATGACCGATAAGGTAGACGTATATAGCGCGGATGACCACGAGTTAATCAAGGATGAGTTAAAGGCCAGCGACACTCATAAGTTCGTGCGTAAACGGAAGATCATTAAGCAGAGTGTGGAGAAAACTGTATTCTCCGGTGCTGACATACTTGAACCTACTCGTCGTATTGCTGGTAAGTATATTCCTGTTGTGTCTATGTATGGCTATCATGCGTTTGTTGATGGCACTGAGCGGTATCGCGGTATCGTGCGGAAGCTTAAGGACGCTGCCCGACTGTATAATCAGCAGGTTTCACAGCTCTGCGAGAACGCTGCTAGTGCTGGGCAGGAGGTGCCTATTTTCACCGTAGAGCAGATGGAAAACCCCGACATCCAAAAGATATGGGCGAACAAGAATAACAAGTCTTATCTTGTTGTGGACTCAGTTAAAGACGCTGATGGCAACCCAATTCAATCCGGCCCTATTGGGTATTCGAAACCCGCGTCTCTTGACCAATCAACGGCTACATTATTGCAGTTGGTCCCGAACTACATCAAAGACACAAGCGGGTTTGCAGCTGGCGAGGCGATCAAGAAGGAAACCAGCGGTAAGGCCATGCGCGCCATAATGAAGCGCGAGAATATGAATACTCAGGTGATTAACACCAACATAGCAAACGCGATTGAGTGGTCGGGCGAGATTTATCAGGCTATGGCGTCCGAGATTTACACGACTAGGCGCATGGTTAAGACCCTCGGTAAGGATGGAGAGACGGACGCTAAGCAGCAACTGTTGACTCATGTTCTTGATGAAGAAACAGGTCGCATGATTGAAGCTAATGATTTAAGGGGCAAGAGGTTTAAGTCTTATTCTGATGTCGGACCACAATATGACAGTGTTCGGGAGGAAACTGTCGAGGATATCAAGGGTATGGTAGATGTTGTGCAGGCTATCCCCGGTGGTGAGCGTTATATGCCTTTGCTACTATCAACGATGGTTGAAAATATTGTTGGCGTAGGGCTGGGTCCGCTCAAAGAATTGAATAGAACGATCATGCTAGAGCAGGGGTCTGTTAAACCTGAGACTCCTGAAGAAGAGGCTATCGTCCAGAATTTGCAGCAGCAGGCACAACAGCCAGATCCTCAACAGGTTCTTATCGAGAGCGCAGCAGCTCAGCAGCAAGCAGAGGCGCGGTCACTAGACGCAAGCAGTGTTCAGAAAATCGCAGACGCGAACAAGAAGGATGCGGAGACAGTCAAGACATTATCTGAGGTTGGCGTTGATAAAGCTAAGGTTCAGGAACAGGCTATTCAGACTCGTCTTAAGGCGTTCCAAGGTTTGCAAACAAAACCTCAAGCGGACGCACGGAGTTAACAAGGTATAATTGATTTATTGTAGGTTATATGATAGCCAATAACTAAGGCGGATCGCGGACCGTTTTTATAAAACCGTGTAGCTGCATTATCGGAGGCATTCGAGAACCGCAGCACCACTCGACCCATACTGAGGTTAAATAATGGCTGACGAAGCGCTTAATACACCTGAAACCACGTTAGAAGACGCGGCCCCGATTACCAAGGTTGAAGTAACTGAGGCAGTCGTTGAGACACCCGAGACAGAAGAAGTTGAAGTTGTTCTTGAAGGTGATACTGGTTCGCAACCAGATCGTAAGAATACCGGAATTCGGAATAGGATTAATAGGCTTAATTCCAAGGTTGAAGTTGCTGAAGCTGGCAGAAGTCAATCGGACAATGCACTAGCAGTTGAGCAGGAGCGCAACAAACTGTTGCAAATGGCTCTTGACGCGCAAAATGCACAGACCGAGGATGACGGACCTCCTGATCATAATAATTTTCATGAAGGGGAATCTGATCCTGCTTATGTGGCCGCGCGCAAAGCGTACATCACAAAAGAAGTTCAGGCTAGTATATCGCAACATCAATCAACGCAGGCTCCGATTGCAAAGCAAGCCGAGGATCTAGAACGCCACCAGATAAAGCACTTAGAGAAGGCTGATAGTCTGGGCGTAAAAGACTTTGACGTTAAACAAAGTAAAGTTCTGGATGTATTAGGTAATGATATTGTAAACCAGATCATTACTAATTTCGAAAAGTCACCGGAGCTTGTGTATTACCTCGGAACAAATGTCGAGGTAGCAGAGGAACTAAAAGAGCTTCTTAGTACTAGACCGATCAAAGGTATTGCAAAGATACAAGCGCTTTCGGAGAGACTTACTGTCAAACCAAGAGCAAAAACAGAAAACGCACCTGACCCTGATACTGAACTTGAAGGCGCATCATCACCGCAATCTTCTGATTTTGAGAAAAAACTAGACAAGCTCAGAAAGAAAGCGGCAGAGACTGGTGACATGTCTCAGTTGATAACGTTCAAGAAACAACAACGGGCTAAGGCTGCACAGTAAGGAATTAAACCATTGCCTAATGCATTCTCGAAAGAGGAAGTAGTATTCTTCGAGCAAGTAATCGAAGGGTTCGACCCTAACAACATCACTGCACGTCAGGTATCAAAGTTCAAGCCGCCTTCCACTGAGTTTGAACGTTCTGCTCTGACAGTTCACCGTCCAACACCTTATATCCCTGTAGGCGGGGAAGGTCTTGTAGTTTCTACGTTCTCGGACCGTACACAGCTTACTGTACCGTCAACACTTAATGCGAATGACAGTGCGCCATCTGATATTAAGAACGTACCGTTTAATATGAATGCAGTCGAGCTGAATGACCCTAAGCAGCGGGATCGCATTGCTCAGGGTGCAGTTCAACAGCTTTCCGCAACAGTTGATCGTATAATTGCTACTCAGGTCGCAAAGCGCGGATCTTTGTTTATCAAGAATGGCGCTCCCATTACGTCTTATGAGCATGTTGCTCAGGCTGAAGAGGCCATGTCAATTCGAGATGTTCCACTTACTGCGGCTCGTACATTGATCATGAACCCCATTGATTACAACTCTATCTCGGCAGGATTGGCAAACCGTGATGCACCTCCTAATGGCGTATCGCTGACGGCTTTCGAGCGTTCAATGATCCCTACAGTTGCCACGTTTGATAGCTTCAAGGCAAACTTTATGCCTACGCAAGCGGCAACAACTGCAACAGGATATTTGGTTAACGGCGCTAATCAGGATCATGATCCGGTTGCTACAGACGTTAATGGAAACAACGTAGACAACCGAGTTCAGAATTTGATCGTTGACACAGGGTCAAATGCAGTTAACGAGGGTGATGCCTTCACAATTGCTGGTGTGTTTGCAGTCTCTCACATTCACAAGAATGTAACACCGAATCTACAGGTATTCCGAGTTACATCGGTTGCGGGTGCGGCGGGTTCTCAGACTATCCAGATCACCCCGGCGATTGTTGTCGATGGTGGTGGTGGTGGCGCTCAGGCTAATACCGATTATGCCAACTGTTCTTCTATCCCGGCTGATAACGCTGCACTGACATTTCTCAACGTCACGGATGATCGTCCGTCTAACATCTTCTTTGTGAACGAGGCTGTCGAGATTATTCATGGTTCGCTTGCGACTATGGATCTTGAAGCAGGCGGTGTTGGTACAATGTCAATGTCTACTGACAGCGGTATTGAAATCCTGTTTGCCAAACAGTCCTCAATCAATAATCTGAAGACTGATTACCGTCTTACTATGTGGATGGCAGGAAACGTTCTTGTGCCTGAAATGTGCGGTAACTTGATTCAGTAATGACAACATGGCGGGGCTTCGGCCCCGTTATAATTCAATTCATCAGGGATAATCTATACATGGTTAAGAAAGCATTCATTAAGGGCCTTACGTGCCTTTACTTAGGTAAAGATGCTCTGAACTTTCACCCTGACGATGTGGAGTCAGCTCTTGCAGACGGATGGACCGACAAACCGGGTGGAGAGAAAACTCCTATTCACGATCTAACCGACACGGAACTAGGCGATACAGAATCTAAAACCAAGTCTGGCAAGAAACGTAGATCGGTAATTTAATGTCAACGGGAACAGAGATAATTCAAGACGCTCTGGCAGAAATTGGGGCGTTTTCTACTGCAATGCCAGCCTCTGCTGCAAGCATCGAGTCAGGAAGGCGAAAGCTAAACTCCATGCTTGAGTTATGGTTGTCTGATAATATCATACTCGGAACTACCCCCCTTGAAGTTTCAGGTGATGAGTTGAACGAGCCAGCAGATAGCAGAAACGCAATAGTTTATAATCTTGCACTACAGCTGGCGGGACCGTTTAGCAATGGTAAGCAGATTGTGACGCAGACCCTTGCGAATAACGCTCGAAGTAATTTCATGAAGATTAAGTCACTTTATCGTACCATTGATATCCCTGACAAGGTTATTTCATCTACAACACCATTAGGTGCTGGAAATCGAGTAGGCGCGTGGACGCGTCAGTATTTTCCTAAGGGCAGCACTATATCCAATTGAGGTAATAAATGCCTAGAATACCTCTACCCGTAGGAATTGTTGGACACGAGGATTTACCGAGGACACGGCAGTCTCTTACGAACTGTTTTAATGTTGGTGGTGGGGTGATTATGTCTCGTCCCGGTATTGAGGAGATCACCAGTACGGGTGGCGTGGCTCGGGGTCAATTCGTCTGGAATGGCGCGCTGTATCTTGTGGTCAGTGAACAGCTTCTTAAAGTGATCGACGTAGAAACTGGTGCGACGAGCGTTATTGGTCCTATTGCTGGGTCTGAATTTATCACGACTGCGGTAGGGTTTGTAGAGGCGGCTATTGTGGTTAAGGGTGGCGCGATCTATACGCTTGACAAGTCTGATAACTTATCAACGGATATCGTTGGTACAAGCATTGGTGGGGGAGAGATACTTTCATCAGTTGCTGTTGCGCACATAGACGGAAGATTTGTTTATGTGCCCGCAGATGGTTCTCCCGCGTTCTTCTCTGATGTTGGAAACCCTGCGAGTGTTCAGGTTCTGAGTTTCTTCGATGCTGAAGAACTGCCGGATGATAACACCACGACATTTAACTTGCGTAATACGCTGTATATAGGCGGCACTGACAGCTTTGAGTTATTTCAGGATACAGGCGCGACACCAGTTCCATTCACGCGGCTGACGGGCGCTAGAATTGATTACGGATACATCGGCGGGTTGACTGCCTACGCGGATACTTATTTTTTCATCGGCCGAGAGAAAGATCAGGATTTCGGAATTTATGCCATCTCACAAGGTAAAGCTGAAACAGTATCCAATGAGGCTATAGACGTTATCTTGGCTGGCTACACTCAGACAGGTTTACAGAACGCGCAGGGCGCTCGGTTTAAATGGCGAGGGTATGACATACTAACGTTCTCGCTTGCTTCTGACAGCTTTGGTTTTTACAAGGGGAACTGGTTCAAGCTGACAGTTCTTGAAGGAAGCACAGAAAAATCGTGGGGCGGTCAGTTCATTAACCAGTTTATCGGCGAATATTACACGTCATCGAGCGATAAGTTCGGCAAGCTGGCAAAGATCAACACGGAAAATGGCGCTAAAATACCGATAGTTGTAGACCTTGCGTTTGAACAGGCGGATAACGAGTATTTCGCATGTCAAAGCGTGTCACTTGGTATTTCTCAAGGGTTCAACCCTGAGGTTGGCACTGTTGGCCTTGCTATGAGCCGGAATAACGTAGAGTACGGAGAGTTTCTGTTTCGTGATCTTGCGCAGAAGGGTAATTACACTCAGCACTTGACTTGGAACGAACCGGGAGGTCTTGGCGCGTATGATGGATTTATGGGTATGAGATTTTACACGACACAAGACGTAACATTCAGCTCGAACGCGCTATCTGCGTTTTTCAGGGGGTAATATGTCTCACGAAATTGCAACAAAGCCTGATCATGGCGCGCAGATCGTAGAGAGTGGTCGTGCTTCGTCTAGATTACAATTATTTTTCGATCATATTGTGCAAAGATTGAACAGTCGTGTGTTCGGTGATTCCGTTTTACTTGAGATATACACTGTTGCAACTCTCCCTGACGCATCCAAGAACGAGAGCGGTATGATTTACGTTTCTGACGAGCTTGGAGGCGCACAACCTGCGTTCTCTGATGGTACTAACTGGCGGCGCGTGTCAGATCGTGATGTTGTGTCATGATTGAGCATTGCACGGATTATCGCAGGGTAAAGAGGTTGGCTGACGCTAATCCTATTAGTGAGGATAAACCTTGGAAACTCGCAATATGGCGGGATGTAAAGTACCTGATTGAGACTGATGATGACACAGGTGAAGATTTAGGAGTTTGGTGTTTCGAACCGGACGACGAAAAAGAAAATGGATTTTTGATGCATGCTGCTATGGGACCTAAATGCAGAGGTAAACGCGCTGTTAGTAGCGCACTTGATGCAATTAGCTGGTTGTTCGATAATACAGATGCGTGTGGTATCATCGCGCCAATTAATGTCAAGACGCGTGGTGCTTGTGTTATAGCTATATCGACTGGTTTGAAACCAATGGGCGAACATGGCGACATGCGTAGATACTACATAGATCGCTCTCTGTACGCAGATGTGCGGAAAGGTTACAGAGATGGGTGATTTTCTTGGAAAGAACACAAACGCGGCATCAGATGCGGCATCGGCACAAAACGCTATGCTTGAAAAAGCTATTGCGGAACAGCGGCGACAGTTTGGTGAAACACAGAAAAACCTATCACCTTTCATCCATGCGGGTTCTGGTCAGCTTGACGCGCTTACTCAAGGTACGACTGCAGGAGGTCTTGACGCTCGGTTAGCTGAAATCTTCAACACTGATACATTCGGATCGTTGGTTGATGAACGAACACGTTCGGTGCAAGGGCAGCTTGGCGCAACAGGTCTTTCAAGATCAGGGTCAGCGCTCCAACAGATCGCAAACGTGCCTACAGACATAGGATTGCAGATTGAACAGATGCTTACGGGCAGGTCTTCAGCTCTTGCTGGGCAGGGTCTTGGCGCTGCTACTGGATTAGGTCAATTCGGAGCACAGGCAGCTGGAAATATTGGTCAGTCATTAACACAGCAAGGCGTAAACACTGGGTCTGGAATAATCGGGGACGCGCAGGCAGGGGCGGCACAATTTAGCCAAATACTCAATGGTGGATTATCTATTTTCTCAGCTCTCCCGTTTTCAGATCCACGTCTTAAGATGAATACTGAGAAAATCACAGAACTAGGTCCGCTGGACGTATATCAGTGGGATTGGATACCGGAATCCGAAGGAACGATCATTGCGAAATGCCCGACGATAGGTTTCATGACTGATGAAGTCTCCAAGATATACCCTGATCGAGTTAAAGAGTTCGGCGGGTGGTTTTATCTAGATTATGACGGCGTGTTTTCAGACATCGAGAGAGATTATAAGATTCCCACTCATGTAATCGAGGCGATGCGCGAAGAAGAAAAAATTGCTATGGGAGTTAATGCATGCCGACATTAGCAGGTTTTAACGGCGGATCACTGGTCGCGGACATATCGCAGGCGCTCGGTCATATTGAACAAATGGGCCAGCGGTCTAGAGACGAGCGGAAACTTCAGGAGTCAGAAAACCTAGCGCTACAGTCTCGGGGTATCGCACCACCTAAAAAGGAAGGTGGACCGCTTGGTTTCCTAAAGAATATCGCGCCTGATTTGTTTAAATCTACTAATGATTTAAACGCAGCTCGTGGTGATGTAAATGCTGAAGTCATCGGTAATATCGATCAGGTCCGCGCAAGTGCTCAGAATAATATCGATGTATCGACGCGTATTCTTGCGGCTAAAAGTCCCGCAGAGAAGCAGAAGATAATCCGTGAAGATGCTGAACGTGTTAGTGCTGCTGGTGGTGATGTTTCGAGGCATGTGGAGTTATCTAATATGCAGCCTAATGAAATGGATCTTCAAGCGCAGAAATCACAGTTAACGGGTAAATCTGCTCTTGACGCACTGCCTGCGATTACAGACCAAGAGCGCGAGATTGCACGTATTAAGTTGAACGTGCGTAATCCTCAGGTTGCGGCTGGATTACGGCAGGCAGATCAGCAGAGGTTTGCATTGGGTCAGGCTAGGCAGGAAGCTACCGCCGCGCAACAGGCTGCTACTGTGGCTGAAACAGCGCCTCAGACGGAGATAGGTAAGTCTACTGCTGCTATTGATGCTGATGAGGCAAACCAGAGAATAACACCTGAACAGGCTGCACAGTTAAGAAGTAATGTTCAAGATTCTCTGACGGCTACTGGCGTTACTTTTGAGGATATCACTAATGATGCGGGTCAGGTAATAGGGCAGCGTAATACTGCTACAGGGAAACTATCAGATGCCCCTGATGCGTTATCAGCGGCGGCAGAAGGCACAGCAGAGAGCCTTGGACTAAGCAAAGAAGCAGCAGGTCGTTTTAAGGCTGCAATGCAACGTGGACAGACTAAGGAAGAAGCTCTTCTTGAAGCGACAGCACCTAGTACAATCGTGACTGATTTCAAGAAGGTCAGCGCAGCTTCTCAATCTCTTACTGGAATGTTAGACGATTGGGAAGCATTTATTGCTGAAAAAGGCGGACAGTTTTTACCGGGAACGACTGAAGTTCAGACGGCGAAGACAAAGAGACGGGCGATACAGTTACAACTTAAAGAGTTGCTAAACCTTGGCGTTCTAAATGGTCCAGATTTGAAACTTATGGATGAGATGCTTGCAAATACGCAGCTCAGCATTTTTAGCCTATCTCCAGATCTATCTCCTATGTTGGGAAATTCTCTAAGTAGGACTCAGGCTTCAGTAAAGACCATCAAAGAAATGATGTCGCGTGTTGTCTCAGATAAACGAGAACAGCTTACCGGAAGCTCTGTTGCACCAGAAGAACGTGCAGCGCAGAGTGATGCGCAAGAGATCTACAATAATTCGCCATCTGGCACTATATTTACAGGGCCTAA
>Ga0164320_10000685_pt1 | contig 11542 bp, 9 predicted proteins | sample GuaBasSediGuay11_FD_113736 | JGI IMG/M metagenome (GOLD analysis project Ga0164320, IMG submission 113736) | Subseafloor sediment microbial communities from Guaymas Basin, Gulf of California, Mexico - Guay11, Core 4567-28, 0-3 cm | ecosystem: Environmental > Aquatic > Marine > Hydrothermal vents...
GCAAGTCAGAATTTAATAGTATGTGGTGTGCGCGGGCATGGTATGACATCACGAATATTTGGCATACCGGTAATATACTGTACAAGTCTTTCAAAACCGAGACCAAAACCCGCATGCGGCGCTGAGCCGAATCTGCGGAGATCGAGATACCATCCCATATTCTCAAGCGGTATACTCATTTCATTCATGCGGAGCTCCAGCATATTTAAACGTTCTTCACGCTGGCTCCCACCGATAATTTCACCAACTTTGGGGACAAGGACATCCATTGCGGCTACGGTCTTTTCATCTGCATTCATTCTCATATAGAATGCCTTGATATCCTTTGGATAGTCACTTACAATTACCGGACCCTGGAAAATATTGTCTGTTAAATAGCGCTCATGTTCTGACTGTAAATCAACGCCCCACTCAACAGGGAATTCAAATTTGACCTTGGCTTTTTTTAGTTCGCTGATGGCATCAGTATATGAAATATGAACGAATTTCTTTTCAGAAAGATTCCGCAGTTCTTTAAAAGATGTTTGCTTGTAGAATTTTTCAAAAAAAGCAATTTCACTTTCCCCATGTTCCAGTGTCTCTTTGCAAAGAAAACGGATAAAATCTTCGGCTAACGCCATATCATCAGCGAGATCAGCGAAGGCTATTTCGGGTTCGATCATCCAGAACTCAGACAGATGACGCGAAGTATTTGAATTTTCAGCCCTGAACGTTGGACCGAATGTATAAACATCGCCAAGTGACATTGACAGAAATTCGGCTTCAAGCTGTCCGCTTACTGTCAGGTAAGCCTGTTTGCCGAAGAAATCTTTTGAAAAATCGAGATGGCCGTTAACATCATTGGCCATATTTTTGAGGTCCAGGGAAGTCACAGTGAAGAGATCTCCGGCACCCTCACAATCACTTGCTGTGATAATGGGAGTGTGAATCCAGAGAAAACCCCGGCTTTGAAAAAAATTATGAACTGCTTCAGCAAGTATATTGCGAATTCTAAAGACAGCGCCGAATGTGTTTGTTCTCGGTCTGAGATGTCCAATCTCACGGAGAAATTCAAGAGAATGCCCTTTCTTCTGCAAAGGATAATTATCCTGGTCAGCATTACCGAATATCTCGATAGTTGAAACTTCCAGCTCAACCTTCTGTCCCTTTGCAGGAGATTCCCTGATGATTCCCCTGGCCTTAATTGCGGCGCCCGTATTGCAGTCGGATAATTTATCAAAATCATCAGACTCTTTAGAAACCACAAGCTGTAGTGTTTCCTGCGAAGAGCCGTCATTCAATGCGATGAATATAATATCTTTTGATTCGCGCTTTGATCTTACCCAGCCACAGACTGTAACAGACTGTCCGGTTTTAATATCTGAAAATATTTTCCTGATGCGCACGCGTTCCATATCAAAAGACCCTTATCCGAAAACGGACATCTTTGTAAGTTAATATTACGCCTGACAAGGTAATCTCATCTATTCTCAAGTCATCTGCTATCTCTTCGCCTTCTCGCATAAGGAGACCGTTGATATTAACCATCCGGGATGATGGATTATCTGAATATATATGTCCTTTTATACTGATTGAAGGCAGTTCTTTCTGCATATCCCTGGAAAGCTGACTAATTTCAGGAAGAGGCTCCTTATTGTCTGAATTGCCCTGTGCTGGTAAAACAACCGCCACCTCCGGGGAGTCAAGTATTGAAGATCGTTCCTCCTTTATTTTATCTTGCAAAACTAACAGTTCTTCTTCAGAAGGCAAAAAATCACGTGCTCCCGAAACGCTGGTCAATGGTTCAGGATTTTCCTGGTCCTTACTAATCTGTTCTTGCTGGCTATGTTTTTCTTTTTTAATATTTTCCTCTAAGACTTTTTCTTTAAGTGGAACTGTTTCAGACTTCAAAGTATCCGGGTGATCTTCTGCACTGGACTGTGGTAAGCCAGTAGCATCATCATTGGAGGATTTCATATCAACAACAGTATCAATTGATGCAATCTCGTCAGCAGTCGACTTTAAAATTATTTCGTCTTTATTAGACGTATAAAAAAAGGCAAAAAACACCACAGCATTAATTACCAATATGATCGTAATCAGTAAAGGCCATAGTTTTTTGTTTTGGGGCTTATTAAACTCTGAAGTATGAACCGCCATAAGGTCAGGTGCTGAACCACTTTGTTTTTTTCGCTCTAATTTCTTCAGGGCATCAAGAATAATTGACATGTTCAGTCTTCCTCATAACTTGAAAATAGTTTTGGAACATAATAATCAGTAGCAGTGTTCAGACGTATGATCGTATGGGCCCCTACTATTCCGTCAGGAATTAAGCCTTCAAGTGCCTGAAATTTTTTTACTTCTGTTTCAAGTTCGATTCCATATGTTGGACTGTCAAGTAGACTTAAAGGCCGGTCATTAAGAACAGCTAACTGATTATCAAGCCATTGAACAATGGTTCCACTGTGTCCAGAACGAATCGGACCGGGGTAATCCGGAGGAGGGCGCCAAAGTATAATGTAGTCGCCGAACCAGTGCGATTCGATTATACTGACAGGAATAATTATACTTTCTGATCCAATTATTACAGTGGCTGTCTCTCCCGTAACTGAGGTCATGGCAATATAATAACTCTGGCCCTGATCATTAAATAATTGCAACGCAGCCGGACGATTTAACAGGAGAAGACTTCGCAGATTGCCTTTTTTATGCAAACAGTTCAAGCCCTTGGTCAAGGCAAATTTGCACATTGAATCGTTATAGCCTTGACTATATGAAATGTTCCACTGACTGAAAAGTGATTGAAATGTTATTTTCGCACTATTTTTAATCGGAATATTATCAGGCCATTGCAGATTATCATGCAGGATGGGTTCAGGCATTGCAGTGACAGGAATGATCGGTTCTGGCACGATCAATTCAGATTCTTCCAATTTATTATCATTCAGTAGTTCGTTCTTATAATAAGTCGTTGCAAGGACAACTCCAAAAATAACAAGCACAAATACGAGAGACACCCATATTGCTGCCTTACTGAAACTTGACTGTCGATGTTTTTTCAGTTCTCCTAATACTTCGCCAGCCGCTTTTTTAAGGATGGATTTGGAGACATCAGACCTTTCCTGGGCAAATGCGCCCAGAAGTGCACGGTCGCATATTACATTGATTAAGCGAGGGACTCCATCTGTTAATTGATAGAGTTTATTTATGGCTGAATCAGAAAATAGTTGCTCTTTAGTGCCTGATACCGAGAGGCGGTGCCTTACGTATGAATTGATATCACTTTTAGAAAGGGCGCCCAGGTGGTAACGGGCTATAATCCTCTGTGAAAGCTGGCGAAGTTCCTGCGAAGCCAATTTGTCCCTCAGCTCAGGCTGTCCCAAAAGGATTATCTGTAGTAATTTTTGCTGGTTTGTTTCGAGATTAGTCAAAAGCCGTAATTGCTCAAGGACATCTTCACTGAGGTTCTGGGCTTCATCTATGATAAGAACAGTTTTTCGTCCCTCTGCATGAGAGCTGAGCAAAAAGCTGTTTATCGAGTCGACGAAAACCTTAATGCTCGAATTGCCATCCGGATATTTTATGCCGAATTCATCACATATAGTTGCGAGCAACTCTTCAACTGTCAGTTTTGGATTAAAAATGAAGGCTATTGCAGCATACTCAGGAACCTGTTCCAGCAAACACCTGCATACTGTAGTTTTGCCTGTTCCGACTTCACCTGTAAGGAGGACAAAGCCTCCGTCACTGTTAAAGCCGAATATAAGATGGGCCAGTGCTTCACGGTGCTGCTCGCTCATATAAAGATAACGGGGATCCGGTGCTATAGAGAATGGTGCTTCGCTAAACCCAAAATGATCGTTATACATGGAATGATTGTAGAATATAAATTGATATTTTCATAATCGACACATACTAGTTACCTGCTTTGATTTAACATACTACGGTAATACAAGAAACCTTAAAAAAACAACCGGTGCCATGCCTGATTAATCTGATTTTTAGAGCTTTTCGTCAAAGTTCCATTTTCCCTTCTTAGTACCAACTGTTAAGGCAGATTCCAATAATGTCATAAATTTATGTCGGGATACTTCATGGGCACCGAAAGTTTTAAGGTGGGCGGTGGTGATCTGACAGTCGATCAGGGTGAATTTCCATTTTTGCAGCTGTTGAATAAGGAAAACAAATGCAACCTTGGAGGCATCGCTTTTTTCTGCAAACATTGATTCTCCGAAGAAGGCAGAACCTAGAGAAACCCCGTACAGTCCTCCGACCAGTTTATCATCAAACCATGTTTCTACTGAATGGGCAACACCTGACCTGTGTAGCTGAATGTAAGCTTCCATCATTTCATCTGTAATCCATGTAGCTCCATCGCTTTTGTTATGAACAGATGCACAATGCATTATAACCGATTCAAATGCCGAATCCATTGTGACCTGATAACTGCCTTTTTTTATTTTCTGCTTAAGGCTTCTCGAACACTTGAATCTGGCTGGCACTAAAATCATTCGTGGATCAGGAGACCACCACAGGATGGGATCACCTTCAGAATACCAGGGGAAAATTCCTTTTGAATAAGCAAGTAATAGACGTCGTTTACTCAGGTCTCCGCCAACTGCAAGCAGACCGTTGTCATCTGCGAGGTCAGGAGATGGAAAAATCAGATCGTCCGGTAATTGAAATACAGGCATTTAAATAAAAAAGGTTTTAGTTAATAATGACCAGTTACTTGCAGTCAATTAATAGGCACATTAATATCAGGTTCTGAGAACAACGAATAACTATTATACTTATTGGGAGTAATCAAAAATCAGATTGTCGTTATCTATATCAATTAAAACTCTGCCGCCTTTAAATAGTTTCCCAAACAGTACTTCTTCGGAGAGAATATCCTTGATCCGGGTCTGTATAAGTCTGCCAAGCGGGCGAGCACCGAACTGAGGGTCATAACCATGCGTTGCCAACCAATCCCTTGCTGAGTCAGTCACGGTTACAGCGACTTTTTTCTGTTTGAGTTGTTGACTGAGTTCTGATGTAAACTTGTCAACAACTTTTTTCATTATTTCCGGCGTAAGTGGATTAAATGTTATAGTTGAGTCAAGACGGTTTCTGAATTCGGCGCTGAATAATCTTTTAATTGCATCGCTGCCTTTAGTCAGCATGTCCTTGCTCCGGTCACCGAATCCTATATTTTCTTTACTCATTTCACTGGTGCCGGCATTTGAGGTCATAATAAGAATGACATTACGAAAGTCAGCCTTCTTGCCGTTATTATCAGTAAGTGTAGCGTAATCCATTACCTGCAACAAAATGCTGAATATGTCTGGATGTGCCTTTTCTATTTCGTCCATCAAAAGAACACTGTACGGGTGTTTCCTGATTTCTTCGGTTAAAAGCCCGCCCTGATCAAATCCAACATAGCCGGGAGGCGCCCCTATTAAACGTGCGACAGTATGCTTCTCCATATATTCACTCATGTCAAAGCGTATGAACTTTATACCCAGAACATTTGCAACTGTTTTTGAAACTTCAGTCTTTCCAACACCTGTGGGGCCTGTGAACAGAAAAGAACCTATCGGTTTATCAGGTGAGCCAAGACCGGCACGCGCTCTCTTTATTGAAGAGGCAATTGAATGTATCGCCTGCTCCTGTCCGAAAACGTTTTTCTGTAATTTGCCTTCGAGTTTTTTAAGTTTGTCCATATCTGATGTAGAAACATTGCGCTTAGGTATTCGAGCTATTTTTGAAACAATAGACTCTATTTCCGGCAGGCCGACAGTTTTTTTACGGTCGAAGTTGTCTGAAAGCTTTAGCGATGCCCCTGCTTCATCGATTACATCTATCGCCTTGTCAGGCAGGTACTTATCATTAATATATTTAGCGGAGAGTTCAGACGCTGCCTTAAGAGCGGTGTCTGTGTATTTTACCTCATGATATTCTTCATAATAAGATTTCAGCCCCTTTAGAATATGAAATGTCTCTCTTGCATCAGGTTCATCAATATCGATTTTCTGGAAACGTCTTGATAATGCCCTGTCCTTTTCGAAATAATTTTTATATTCCTCATAAGTGCTTGCTCCGATACATCGCAATTTGCCGGAGTTTAGAATCGGCTTAAGGATATTGGAGGCATCCATAGAGCCCCCGCTTGTTGCGCCTGCTCCGACTAAAGTATGAATTTCATCAATGAAAATGATTGCATTAGGTATTGACTCAAGGCTCTTTATGGTTGATTTAAGACGTGCTTCAAAGTCTCCCCTGTACTTTGTTCCGGCAAGCATGCCTCCCAAATCGATCCCGAATATTCGTGAGTCCTTAAGCAGGTTAGGCACTTTGCCCTGAAAGATGTTTAAGGCCAGCCCCTCTACCATAGCTGTTTTTCCTACCCCTGGTTCTCCAACAAATACAACATTGTTTTTTCTTCGCCTGCACAACACCTGGACTGTTCTTTTCAATTCCTTTTCGCGTCCTACAAGGGGATCAATCTGACCCTCCGAAGCTTTATTGACCAGGTCAACGGTAAACTGCTCCAGTGAATCATTCTTTGAAGGGTTCTGTTTTCCAGTAAATTCTTTTGATTCAAACGGTGACTCCATAAATGGATCAGCTAGAGCTTTTGATACCCCATGGGATATGTAATTTAATACATCAATCCTGGTAATGCCTTCAGAAACCAAAAAATGAACGGCGTGGGATTCTTTCTCCAGGAGCATGGCTGACAGTATATCGCCTGAATCTGCTTCAGGTTTTTCAGCTGATCTGATGTGATTCACCGCTGTCTGGAAAACGCGTCTGAAAGCAATAGTTGGTTCAGGGTAATTGTCTGAGTCATCAGAAACTTTGGGTATTTTATTATCAAAGAAATCTTCTACTAAACTCTTTAGTTTAGGAATACTTCCCCCGCAATTTATAATTATATCTATTCCCCATTCGTCATGCAGGATCGCAAACAAAACATGCTCTACCGTTAAATATTCATGACGCCGGTTTTCAGCATCCCTGATTGTAGCTTCTATTGTAATTTCAAGTTCCTTATTTATCATCACTCTCTTTCCATTGTACAAGTAAGGGGGAAATCATTTTCTCTGGAATGCTTTTCAACAGCATCAAGTTTGGTTTCTGCAATTTCACGGGTATAGATTCCAGCAAGCCCCTTGCCGTTTTTATGAACATGAATCATAATTTGCGTAGCTTCCACATGGGGTTTATGAAATACTTTTTCGAGAATATAAATAACAAAGTCCATAGTAGTATAATCGTCATTCATCAGAAAAACTTTATAAAGGGAAGGGGACCTAACCTCCTGTGATTCTTCTGTTTCAATCTTTTCGTTAGTGTAATATTCAAGTTTATCCATTTTCAGATCCTCAGGAATAGTTTAACTCTATAAACGGATTAAAGAAAAGATTCAAAGAAGAGGGGCATCGGAATTAGCAACTAACCATATGTAAGGTATATTAATTAAAGGGATTTCTAAGAAGCCTTATTGGCAATGTGATCTTTAATGATATTTCTTATATTTTTAATATCTTCTTTCATCTGTTCTGCAAGTTGATCGGCTGACGAAAATTTTATTTCATCTCTGATTCTTTTAATGAAATTTACCCGGATAGTCTTGCCAAGTAGTATGCCTTCAAAATCAAGAACATGAGTCTCAAAGCTGAATTTTTTATCCTCAAAAGTGGGGTTGCAGCCTATATTAGTCGCACCCCCATAAAGCGTGCCCTTAATATCAACAGTAACAGCGTAGACACCATCTTTAGGCAACAGTTCATTAGCGGTTAAAAGATTAGCGGTTGGTGTATTAAGGAGACTTTTACCCCTTTTTGCTCCCTCAATAACTATTCCTTCAACTGAATAAAGCCTTCCAAGAAGTTTTGAAGCTTCATCTACTTTTCCCTTAGCAACAAGAGTCCTTATGACTGAACTACTGAGCGTGACATTGTCTATATTAATTTCATCAATCACTTTTACTGTAAAACCACACTCTTTGCCTATCTTTCTTAATAACTCTGGTGAACCTTTCCTTCCTTTTCCAAAGAGATAATTTGAACCGATAAATATCTCTTTCACATGCAGTGTTTTACATAAAATCTCTCTGCAAAAATCTTCTGCACTTATATTGGCAAAATCCTTGGTGAAATGCGTACATATAATCATATCGATATCAAAACTTTCTATTAATTCAAGTTTATCTTTATAAGTAGTAAGAAGTTTAGGTGATCTCTCAGGCGCAATTACTCTCAGAGGATGAGGTACAAATGTGAATACTATAGATGTCCCGTTTTTTTTCTGCGCCCGGTCTTTAAGCATTCCAAAAATGGCCTTGTGCCCAAGGTGAACACCGTCGAAATTGCCTAAAGTCAGAACCGGGTAGGGCAGTTTCTGTTTTATATTTTCTAACCCGTCTATTACTTTCATAAGGAATTATTTCTTTTTCGGTCCAGAATGTGAATTAATATTAACATTATAATCATTACAAATCTAATTCAGTTTTTTAACGTTGCTTGACAATTTCGGCTTATGTTTCTACTATTACTTTATTTTGCTGATATTTCTGATAGTTACAGGTGGAATTAAAGATATGATAGAAATGAATATTTTATATGTCATTCATGATGTTTTAACAGGGCATTTCGGTTGATTGAAAGTGCAATATAAAGCTATAATAAAAATCATATCGTGTGATCCAACATCAGATAAGATAGCGGTCTTATATTGTTTATAAAAGTAAGTTAATGAGTGCTTACATTGAGGTAAAAAAGCATGTCAAAAGACACAATATCTATTTTGGTTGCTGACAATAATCCTCCTGTATTTAAAAACATAAAAGCAACACTTCGTGACTATGATGGCCTGAATCATAACATTGAATTTGTGCATTCAAGTAAGGATACCATCGAAAAGGCTTCGGGCAATAAGTATGACCTCATCCTCATAAACCAGAAACTGCGTGACAAAAGCGGGATAGCTATTCTGCAGACTATTCAAAAGAAGAAACTTGGAGTTCCTGTGATCATGATTGTAGCTAAAGGGGAAGAGAAACTGGGTGTCAAGGCCATGGAAAAGGGAGCCTGCGACTACTTGACTAAGCAGGAAGTTAATACTGTTGCATTGAACCGGGCTATTCGCAGGGTAATGCAGAGGAGAAAACTGGAAAATGATATAAGAGATTCGCTGAAGAAGTTGGAAACACTGGCTATAAAGGACGGATTAACAGGACTGTATAATCAGCGGCATTTCCGGGAAGTGCTGAAAAACGAATATAAAAAATCTAAAAGGAATCTTCAGCCTTTGTCATGTATCATGTTGGATCTTGATTATTTTAAATCAGTCAATGATAACCACGGTCATCAGTTTGGTGATTTCGTACTTGTCCATTCTGCCCAAATTTTATGGCTCCTGGTCAGGGACACGGATCTTGTTGCCCGGTATGGTGGAGAGGAGTTTTTTATTATACTTCCAAACACTAACCTGAACGGAGCGTTTATTCTTGCCGAAAGAATAAGGGCTGCTTTTGCTGAACACGTATTTGAAAAAGGAGATGCATCTAATATCGTCACTGTTAGCATAGGGGTCTCTGCATCAACAGATAATAATGTGGTAAGTGCCGAAGAACTGATTGCTAACGCTGATAAGTCCCTTTACGATGCGAAGCATAAGGGACGAAACCTTGTTTGTGCTTATGATGAGAATCTGGCTTCATCTCTGATTATCAATGAAGAAACCAAGAAGATAAATAATTTTAACAGCAGGCTGGAAGACATTAATAAGAGTATTAAAAGTAACTGTATTGAATCTACTCATGGAATCTTGCGTGAAATTGAGAAGGGTTGGGATTACATTAATGAACATTCAGTAAGAGTCAGCGGATATGCTGAAAAGCTTATGAGAGAGATGCTCTTGCCAGAAGAAGATATTCATACAGTCAAGCGGGCTGCCTTGCTTCATGATATAGGAATGGTGGGGGTTAACTCCAGGATATTAAAAAAGAAGGGCAAACTGACCAGGAAAGAATATGACGTTGTAAAAAAACATTCAAATATCGGTGTTAAGCTCATGGAGAAAACCCGATTGTTCGAGAAGGAGCTTCCGATTATTCTTTATCATCATGAAAGGTTTGACGGAAATGGTTATCCTCATAGATTAAAAGGAGACACTATACCTGTCGGTGCCCGTATTCTTGCCGTTGCAGAGGCATATGATGTAATGAAGTCTAAAGTTTCGTATAAAAAATCGATTTCAAATACTGCTGCTGTTACTGAGCTTAAGAATTGTTCCGGCACGCAGTTTGATCCTGATGTTGTAGATGCATTTGTCAGAGTAATCGAAAAAACCTGATAGTAGAATATTTTTTACCTGCCCCAATATCACTGATTATACAATCCGGATATGTTAATCTCTAAGATATATGTTTGGAAAAGCAAAGATGAAAATTGTTGCCTTTTGCGGCAGCCCCAGAAAGAATGGCAACACCGAAATACTCTTGAAGGAGGCTGTAAGAGGGATAGAGGATTCAGGGGATACGGTTGTCACAATTTATCTCAATAATTTAGATATCAAGCCATGTCAGGATTGCGGAGGCTGTAATGAAACGGGTAAGTGTATCGTAAGCGATGACATGGGACAGATATATGATGCGATAAAAAATGCAGACAGAATAATACTGGCCTCTCCTATCTTCTTTTTTTCGTTAAGTGCTCAGGCAAAAGCAATGATTGATCGTTGCCAGAGTTTTTGGTGTGAGAAGTATCTCCTGAAAAAACCGATTAAGGCCGGTAAATTTGGCCGCAAGGGTCTTTTGATTATGGTTGGAGGCATGAAAAAGGAAATCGGAGCGCAATGCGGTTAAGCCTGTGCCAAGGCATTTTTCAGGACGGTCAGTGTTCCTGAACATAATTCTATCCATTACCTGGGAATTGATAGCAAGGGAGAAATACTCAAACATCCTGATGCATTAGATGAAGCTTATAAAGCCGGGAAGGAACTGGTTGCTTTATGAGCTGGATAAAGCATTGTTTTTATCTGAATAAGCTGCTTTAAGCTGACCACATGCTGCATTAATGTCCGCACCCATACTTTTCCTGATAAGTGTTGTTATGCCTGATTTTTTCAACACATTTTGAAATTCGAGAATTTTATCATCATCAGGACTTTTTAGGGACCTTGTGTTTCCATCAGCTTCACTTTTGGGCGGGTTGTAGGGAATAAGGTTGATTTTTGCCCTGATGCCGTGCAATAAGCTGACAAGCTGGTGAGCGTCTGTTATTGAAGCATTGATTCCATCCAGTAATATATATTCAAAAGTTATTAGTCTTCCAGGTTGGAGAGGGTAATCTCTACACGCCTGAATGAGTGTCTTTAGTGGATATTTTTTGTTGACAGGCATTATCCTGTTTCTTATTGCATCTGTAGTCGCGTTTAAGGAAATAGCAAGATTTACCGCTGGTCCTTTTTTGGCAAGTTCATATATACGAGGGACAATGCCGGCTGTTGAAACAGTAACTCTCAATTTTGAATAACCCATCAGTCCTGTAATTTTCCATAGGGCCTGAATGAC
>Ga0164320_10000686_pt1 | contig 11531 bp, 5 predicted proteins | sample GuaBasSediGuay11_FD_113736 | JGI IMG/M metagenome (GOLD analysis project Ga0164320, IMG submission 113736) | Subseafloor sediment microbial communities from Guaymas Basin, Gulf of California, Mexico - Guay11, Core 4567-28, 0-3 cm | ecosystem: Environmental > Aquatic > Marine > Hydrothermal vents...
AAAGCCCCTGGGCAAGGATCGCGCACCTCCGGGATGGGTAGATTCGATGGCGCAGGAAATAATGAACGACAAGCAAAAAGCCGAGTTCAGGGAAAAGCCGGAAATGAATCTGGCCTTATCGCTACCCAATATTGGCCGTTTTCGTGTCAATATTTTCAGGCAACGCAACGAAGTCTCGATGGTCATTCGTAACATCGTCACCGATATACCCGACAAGGACGATCTCGGCCTGCCCGAAATTCTAACCAAGGTAATCATGGCGAAACGCGGGCTGATTTTATTTGTCGGAGGTACAGGCTCGGGTAAATCAACTTCACTGGCGGCACTGATTGATTATCGCAATACAAATTCCAGGGGTCATATCATTACCATCGAAGTCCCGGTTGAATACATCCACCCGCACAAGGGCTGTATCGTCAATCAGCGCGAAGGCGGCCTGGAGACCGATTCATTCGCAGATGCACTGAAGAATACCCTGCGCCAGGCCCCGGACGTGATCCTGATTGGAGAGATCCGTGATCGTGAAACCATGGAACACGCGCTCGCATTCGCCGAAACCGGGCATCTTGCGATTTCGACACTGCATGCGAACAATGCCAACCAGGCACTGGACCGTATCATCAATTTCTTCCCCGAGGAAAGACGCGCCCAGTTATTGAGCGATTTATCAATTAACCTGCAGGCATTTGTTTCACAGCGCCTGATTCCCACCGTCGATGGCAAACGCTGCGCCGCCATCGAAATACTGCTTAACTCCGGACGCGTCGCCGACCTGATCAAACAGGGTGAAGTGCTGGAAATAAAGGAAGTTATGCAAAAATCCGAAGCCATGGGGATGCGCACCTTTGACACCGCGCTTTATCACCTTTACAACGAAGGCAAGATCAGCCTGGAGGAAACACTCAAAAATGCCGATGCCGAGAATAATCTGCGGCTGCGTATCGAACTTGGTAAAAAAGGAGATGGATCAGCGGAAAGTTCGGCGGATCCATTCGAAGGCTTGAGCCTGGTCGAAGAACCCGTGGAGGAAGAAGAGGAAGAAGAGGATGTTGGAGTATTAATTGATGATGGCCGGGCCACGAACAAGGTTCCGGATGAGGTCTAGCCGGGAACTGAAAATTCATGATTAAATTGCTTTTTGAACAGCAATACCTGCTGTTCGTCGTGATTACCTTTGCCCTGATTTTTTCGCTTACTTTTCACGAATATGGCCACGGTATCGTTGCATCACTGATCGGTGACGACACCGCAAAACGGGCGGGGCGACTTACCCTGAATCCGATTCCGCATATCGATCCGGTCGGCTTGCTCCTGGTTCTGATTATCGGTATCGGCTATGCCAAACCAGTGCCCACCGACCCGAGAAAATTTCGAACCCGCTGGGGAATATTACTGGTTGCTGCGGCAGGCCCGGCGATGAATCTGTTGCTGGCGATACTGGCAACCAATATTTACCTCCTCGGGCTGAAATCGGGCTTGCCATTATTTCAGGGGGCTGGGGCCTATACCTTTTTTACTGTGCTGGCCCTGATCAACATGTTGTTGATGCTGTTCAACCTGTTACCGATCGGCCCGCTCGATGGCCACTACATCCTGCCCTACTTTTTACCGCGTGAAATGGCGCGAAAGTATCTGCAGATCAACCAACGCTATGGCGTTTACGCGTTACTGGGATTAATCGTTCTCAATTACATGGGCGTACCAATAGTCGAAAGTATCTGGAAGATCGGCGAAGCCGTGCTCGGATTTATCACCTTCGTTTAGATGATTAATGAAATGCCCGGGGTTTGAGCAATTCGATATTTGTTTGCGGGTTTATGGATGGCTGATCTTTTTGGCGAATGGCCAACAGCCTGGCGCCGGACTCAACCTCGAAAACCCGTTTGACCAGTATCGAATGCGACTCATTGACGCGTTGCAACTTGCCCACCACACAAAGAAAAGGCTGTTGGTCGACCTGGCGATAAAAGCGCGTATACACCGGTGGTGTGAAGGCGAGATTGAAAAACCCGGATTCATCTTCGAGCGTAACGAAGACCATGCCTTTTGCCGACCCAGGCGACTGTTTCACCAATACCATGCCAAAAACGAATACATCGATGTCGGCGGGCAAGTCGACCAGGCGCTGCGACAGGGTAAATTTTTCAATTGGCACCGGGTATGGCCACTGCTCGGTTTTAATGACCTGCACCGGATGTCCAGCCAGGCTGGTTTTAAATGCCCTGAAGTCTTTTTGAATTCGTTCCAGTGAAGCCTCGGGCTTCCATTCGATGCCCTCTTCCTGGTCATCGAGCATTGGTTTAAAGGCGGCGGCTTCGGATTTCCACAGCGCATCCGATCGGTCGAGACCAAAATCATTGAATAGATCACAGCATGCCAATGCGGTGATTTCATCGCGTGCCAGATTGCAGTCGCGCACCAACTGCTCGAAACTTTCCCAGGCGCCTAATTCAGACCGTTTTGAAATTATCTTCTCGGCCGCGCTTTCAGGTAAACCATTCACCAGACGAAATCCCAGGCGAATCGCATAGTCCTGGTGCTGCGAGCCTGCTTCGAGCTGGTGGTCCCAGTTCGAACACTCGAGTGATAGCGGCAGGATAGGGATACCTTCTCGTCTTGCCGCCTGCAACAGGGCATGCGGGGAGTAAAAGCCCATCGGCTGGGAGTTTAATACTGAAATGTAAAATGCCGCGGCATAATGACATTTCAAATAACAGGAAGCATAGGCAATCAAAGCGAAGGAAACCGCGTGTGATTCGGGGAAACCATACTCGGCAAATCCTTTCATCTGCCCGAGGATCTGTTCGGCGAATTCAGCTTTCACGCCATTTTCCCGCATGCCCTGTTCCAGCCTGATCAGCAACGGGTTTAAATCACGATTGAAATCCTTAACCCCCCAGGCGCCGATCTTCTTGCGTAACTCGTTCGCCTCACCAGCGCTGAAGTTACCAACCGCAATCGCGATACGCATCGCCTGTTCCTGGAAAATGGCAATGCCCAGGGTACGCTCAAGAATCGGCCTGAGGCGTTCATCGGGGTAGGTAACCGCTTCCAGACCTTCGCGGCGGGCGAGGTAAGGATGGATAACCTTTCCCTGGATCGGGCCGGGACGGATAATCGCAACCTCGATCACCAGGTCATAAAAGCAGGCCGGTTTTAACCTCGGTAACATCGACATCTGTGCACGCGATTCGATTTGAAATGTACCAACCGTATCCGCCTTCTGGATCATCGCGTAGGTCGCCCTGTCATCATCCGGAATAGTATCCAGCCTGATTTTCCGGTGGTAATAGAAATCCACATAATCGAAGCACTTTCGAATTGCGGATAACATGCCGAGGCTGAGTATATCGATCTTGAAAAACCCGAGCGCCTCGATATCTTCCTTGCTCCACTGGATCACAGTACGTCCATCCATGGTTGCCGGTTCCCGGGGCAGCAGACAGTCCAGGGGTTTATCCGCGAGCATAAATCCGCCCGAGTGAATCCCGAGGTGGCGAGGAAAACCATGCAGTTTTTCACTAAGCTGCATCCATAAGCGCCAGCTGACTTTTCCCTGCTGAGGATTTTCTCGCTCGTAATCATGTTTAAGCGCCATCACGATATTCTCGGTACCGCTACCCCGGTAATATCGACTCGAGGCAATTTTCGACATTTGATGCAACAGCACATCATCCACACCCAGGGCTTTACCGACCGCACGTAATGCCCCCTTGCCCCTGAAAGTTATTACGTTGGCAACCATGGCCGCGCGCTCACGCCCATAACGCGAATAAATATACTGAATCACTTCTTCACGACGTTCGTGTTCGAAATCGACATCGATATCCGGTGGGTCGCCACGCTCCATGCTGATAAAGCGTTCGAACAGCAAGTCAAACTGGTCCGGGTTTACCGAGGTAATTCCGAGTACAAAGCAAACACTGGAGTTGGCTGCCGAACCACGCCCCTGGCAGAGGATATTTTGCTGTCGCGCCCATGAAACGATATCCCATACGGTCAAAAAATAATCAGCGAAATTCAGTTTTTCGATTAATACCAGCTCGTGTTCGATCTGATCTACGATTTTTGCCGGTGGATTGCGATCGAATTTCTGCTGCAGGCCCTGCTCTACCAGTAACTTCAAATATGCCTGGGGATCAAGTCCCCGCGGGATCATCTCCTTAGGATATTGATAACTCAGTTGATCAAGATCAAATTCGCAGGATTGATTCAACGCGTTAGATAATTGCAACGCCCTTTGATAACCCGGAATCGGTGAAAACAGGCGGTATAAATCTGACTGTTTGTGCAGGCACCGCTCTGCGTTCGGGAAAAAGTGTTGCCTGCACTCGTCAAAAACCCGGTTTGTACGAACCGCCTGTAACAGATCGCTAATACTTTTCTGTGCCCGGTTGTGGAAAAACACATCCTGGCTGAGGATATATTCAAGTTGATAACGCCTGGCAACTTCCAGGCTGGATTTAATCCAGCGATCCTCGGCCGGGTGTAAATGCCGGCTTATGGCAAGAAAATAATTTCCGTCAAAGTGCTGCTTGAGCTCTGCATATGGCGCTACGGCCTCCCGTCTGCGTATCTTCCCACGCATCGGTTGAATCGCGAACAAGCCATCTACCGGGTTGTTTAATAAATAGTCGAGTGGAATATTGGCATAGTCCTTGCCATCGCGATGCGCATAACTCAACAACCGGTTCAGGTTGGTATAGCCGTCATGGTTCTGTGCAACCAGTACCAGGGTATCCTGCAACAGCACAGGCAGATCATGGTCGCAGTGGAAATGTATTTCAGCACCATAATTCAGCTTCAAGCCCTGGTGCTGTTGTTGCTTTTTGAGGTAGTCGAGTTCTCGATAACACCTCGCCAGTCCATAGACACCATCGAAATCGTTAATGCATAACGACTGGTATTCGAGCATATTGGCACGGGTGATCAAATCCAGCGGATGTGATGCCCCCTGCAGAAAACTGAAATTGGTCTTGCACAACCACTCATTGAAATTGCTGAACAAAGCAAAGAAGTCAGCAGTTTGCGTAGGTTGGGGTGACACAGGAACCCCAACACATGCACCGATTACTCGTTTGGAACCCAACGTTGGTCCCATCTTCATTTGTTGGGGTTCGTTCCTCACCCCAACCTACGCAATGACCCCTTTTATGTTTAACAATATTCACCTTGCTTGAACCAGTCCCCGTTACTGTCTCTATAAACCCAGCTGGCCCTGCCCTGAAAATCTTTGAGGATAAAATAATCGCGAATCGACTGCAGTGCGTCTTCTGACAACCACCACTGGTTTGAATTACGTTCGAGAAAGAATTTTTGCATTCCACTGGAAACATCGATTGCCTGGACATCGGCATAATAAAACAATGGCTTACTGCTCGAACTGCTAGACCACTGATAATCATCGAATGGCTGGCAGGGATCTGCTCCAATTGAAACCGTTTGAAATGATTGTTCCGGGTAAAAACCGGGGTCACAGTGATAACACTCAAAAGCGACCGGCAGTTTGTTTTGCAAAGACATGATTTGCTGATAATCGATTTGGTCCTGTGGCCTGGCAAACAGCTCCCACAGCATCGGTGGCAATTGAATGCGCTCACAAACCTCCACCTTCCAGGCGATAAATGGCATGGTTTCGGGTAAATCCAGATCAGACTCGCGCGCCTGTAATTTGCCAATCAAATCATCGTATATATACCTGGCCTGGTAGATTGCGGTATCAAATTCCGGCATATCACGATGTAACGAATAGGGGTGGCGAAACGATAATTCGACACTGATTTTCTGATAATTGAACAGGGTGATCTGCCACTGCATGCGGTTGATGTGCTCACAATCATCCCGATAGAAGAGATCGCATAAACGGGAAAAGTCTTCACGCAGCAACACTTCGATAAAAGCCCAGGAGTTGACCGGGTACTCAAGATCACGGGTAACGCAGGGGTGGCTACCCTGCTCAAGCTCAATCCAGGGAAACAATGCCAACTCACTGGACCCGGTCGAACTCCAGCTCCAGATTCTTCCCATCCAGACACCGAAGCGTCGCGTTATGGAATTGGCGTCAGCCTGCTTCATTGCAAACGGGGTGGCTACCCCGAGGCGCTGGATAAAACGCTTGAACTGTGATTGCCTGCCACGAAAAGAATCCTCCCTGAATCCTTTCGCATTGAATGCAAGCAAATGACTGACCAGCTTATCCTGTGCGGAAAACCAGTTATCCCAGTCGAGCCTGCGGTAGATATTTTGATTCAGTCGGCTTTGTAAAAAGAAAATTCCCCTGCCCTGGTGTTGTAACTGGTATTGCAGATACAACAGGCATTGCCAGGGATGACTGGCGAATACAGCGAGATAAGCATCGCCATAGTGATGGATCAATACCGGATCAAATACCTGCTGCAGTTTACAGCGCAGTTTTTTTTTCTGATTAAGCCAGAATTGCCTGCAATCATCGAGCTTGCATAGATGAATATTTTCACTCCAGCGCATCACTGTTGGCGAAAGCGCATAAGGACTGCCAGCCTGTTCGCTGTGTATCGCCACATAGGCTGGAAAATCATGTTCGCCGCGAAGTTCGCCCAGATCAATGATCTTGTTGGATAATTCTCTGGCGGATGATTCCCTGCTAATGGTAACTGGCATGGTCTTCTGCAACCGCGGCATAGGGGATTGTAAGCTTGCCGGTATTTGGACCCTTGATAACCTGCAGGGAAAATGAACTTTTACCGCTTTGCCAGGTATTGATTCTCAGGCTGGCATGGGGGTTGCCGCGTTTCTGGGTAAGAAAGAAATGCCTGATCAGGAATACGATCTGCCCCTGTTTACGCGCCTGCTGGCTGACAAATGCCATATCCCCCGCGGAAAACTTTCTCGGCGCATCGATGATAATATGTTTGAAAGTATCTTCGAGAAATAATGGACGTAATTCCCTGACCGGGTTTTCAGAACAGATAAAGAATAAGCGCTGCAAATCCACCCCGTGACTGATCCAGCTGGAAGCAAAAACACCAAGTCCACGGTGATGGTAAATCCAGATGCTCAACGGGATATCATGTTTCAGTAGTTGCAACGGAATCAAACGCCCATTGAAACCAGGCGGAATCCCCCATTCGACTACATCGCCGGGTTTGATCTGGGAAAAACAGTCATCCAGTACATCTATGCCTGAATGCAGCACCGGTTCCTGCCGCAACTGCTGACAATTAAGCGTACGCGCCGATTGCAGTTGTTGCTGTAACGAAGCGTCGATAAATTTTGCAGGGATTGAGGCCATGGTAGTTTTATGAAAATTCAGACCTTGCGCACGATTCCAACCAGCTTGCCGAGAATTTCCAGCTGCTGCGCAGGCACCCTGCGAATCGAGTGCTCGGGGTTGGATGGCAGCAGTTGAAAGTGATCACCATCGAGCCTGATGCGTTTAAGCGTTATTTCATCCTCGATGCGCAGTGCCAGAATATCGCCCTTGTTGGCATCCTGCTGACGCTTGATCATGGCAATATCACCATCGGCGATTGCATCACCCGACATACTCTCGCCAACCACGCGAATGCCCAGAATTTCACCGCCACCAAAATAATCGTGGGTGACAGAAAACGATTCCCGGGTTTCATCAAACACCGGTAGTGGCGCACCAGCGGGTATTCTGCCAACCAGGTCGAATGCCTGCGCCTGGTACCCTGGGTATTCCGTGAGACGCTCTTCAGCAGGAAACTCATTTACCAGCATGTAATCAGATACGCGCTGCGAGCGTTGCTGGATATAACCTTTTTTTTCCAGGGCCTTGAGATGAAAGCGCGCGGTGGTGTGCTGAAAACCGAAATGGCCGGCTATATCGCGCAAAGACGGGAAGGGTAATCCACGCTGTAGCGCCTGTCGGGTATAGTCGTAAACAGCCTGTTGTATGTCGGTGAGCGATTGCATGGGTGGAATATAATATATAACAGTGTTGTATGCAACATTGTTATATATCTATCTGAAGCGGGCTGGGAAGGTCCATTTGTGTTTTTCGAGTTTAGCCATTTAAAAATTCGCATTGCACCGTTCTACAACGCATGCACCTGCACCGGCCCTTGCAATTGCTTCGACTGCTCGACCACCTGCGAGTGATGAGTGAACAGAATAACCTGTGTCTTTTCGGCTAATTTCTCCAGTGCCTTCAATGCTGCTTGAGAGCGATCATCATCAAAGTCCACAAGTATGTCATCTACGATGAAAGGCATCGGTTCAGCACTTTCCATGTATTTTTCCAGAGAGGCCAGGCGCAACGCCAGATAGAGCTGATCCCGGGTCCCGGAGCTCATGCCTTCCACATACACTCGTTCCCCACCTGCACGAACGCCTGCCAGGACAGGCTCATCCTTTTCATTAAAGTCGGTCATGAGCCCATCAAATGACCCAAGTGTTAGCCCGGAGAAATGTTCACTAGCGCGTTTGACCAGCGGACCCTGGTTCTCTTTGCGGTAATGCTCAATCTGGTCATGCAATATCTTCCCTGCCAGTTTTACATGAACATAGCGTTCGGCATCTGCACGAATGCCGGCCAATATCGCGTGGGCTTGATCAGCGAGAACGGCCGCATGATCACTGCCGTCCATGAGCTCCAGTTCCTTTTCTTCACGCCCTTTTGTCTCCGCAAGTTCCGTACGTCTTGGTTCGAGTTCATCCTCGATCTTATTGTTCACCTCTTTGATTCGCCCGGGCAGTACATCGGGTTCTATGCCCTCTACTTCAACCTCCAATTCTGCAATCGTGGCGCCTTCTCCCGTTTCCAGGATCTCAAGTTCAGTCGAATTTATTGTCTCCTTAATTCGAAGGTAACTAGCCGATCTTCGTTCGGCCTCTTCCAGTTCGTCGTGTTTATCACATTTCGCTTCTACGCATAATGCATCCAGACGATCGGCCATGGTCTGGATTGACACATTCGAATCCTGTATTTCCTGCTTCGCCTGTTCGACCTGCTCTTCAATCTGTTGGCGCTTTGTTTGTCTTGATCGATTTTCCGATAACATCGCATTGAAGCGCATCACTGCATCATCTGCAGGCAACTCGGCGATATCCGGGACAATAGTAGCAACCATGTGCGCCACCTCGCTGCGGAAAGACTCTGCATCATCGTCGATGGCCTTGATGCGTATCCGCAATTTTTCTACATCGTCCTGCTTTGTAAATAGCGCTCTGACTTTTTCCATGTAATCTCCCGCCTCGCTCGGTGAGAAGTCATCCCGCAGGCCAAGACTTTGAATCAACTCATCCCACTGCGTCTTCCATGCTTCGAGTGCATACTTCGCTAATCGATGCTCTTCAGTCATCGACTCCACATTAGCTGCCCGATCTTTTACCTCCTTGTCCAGGGAGATGCTTTTGCGTCTGGATTCATCAAGCTGATCCACAAGCTCTTCGCCTTCCATGAGTACGGCTTCTATCTCCTCAGAGGCTAAGCCATCTCTTCCCAGCATCATCAACTCCTGATTGAGCAACTGAATATGCGTCTTACGCTTCTGCTCTAGCTCACTCACCTTCTGGTGGAGCATATTCAATTGTTCCACCTGACCACGAAGGGATTCAAAATTATCCAGCCAGACTCGCATCTCACGAGGAGTTCGCGGAACAATCTGGCAACAAGCCCACAGCTCCTGCCAGTCAGCATCCAGCCGGGCCTTTCCAGCAATAGTTGCCTCAAGATGCTCAGTTATCTCCTGTATTTGCCGTTGCCCAGCTTCTTGACTGACCTGAAGACTTGCCAGTGTATGGACCCGATCTGCTTCACGGCGTAAGCGATCTGACAGTTCATCGGTATCAGCCAGCCGAATTTCGAACGCATCCGGCAATATTCCTTCGTCCTGGTAGCGACTCGCCTCGGCTGCTACATCCTCACCGTCCATCCATTGCCGGCGCAGCAACTGCCAAACCTGATCACGCTCGGACCTGACATCGATGAGGTCAGCCTCCGTTGGCACTGTTCCTACCCGCTGGATCTCATCAAGTCTCAGCGAGGTGTCTTTCAATGAATCGACTGTCTCGTCTTTTTTCTCTTCGAGTCGCTGCAAGCGCTTCCTGAGTACGTCATATTCGTCTTCAAATTGATTGATATTTTCCCGGTTTGGCATTCCCAGTCCGACTACATCATCCAATACACCATCCCAGAACCTGAGTCGCGAAAGATCAGCAGCGCACTCTGTTTGCAGACTTGTGAGTTGGCTCTGACTGGATTGGATCGAAGCATCCATATCCCCTTGCCTTCTGGCGGCGGAAATCGCTCGACGCAATGCTTCCGGGGAACCTGATTCCGGTATTTCATCACGCTCCTCACGGGTACTCTTCAGTCTTTTTTCGGTTTCACGCAGGCTGGACGCTGCCTGTTCTTCCTGAGAAATCAGTACCGCATTTTTGCTGCCCAATTCTGCAATGGCCTGGCGCCTTGTCAGTACGGAACGCAGTTCCTCGATGTCCTTCGGTTCGAAATCAGGGCGAATTTCTTTGAGTATGGACTCTGTATCCATCAAAAATAGTTGACACTCCGCTTCAATAGACGGGTAGTCTTGCTGAGCTTTTCGATGACTACCCAGGCGCGCATGGAGATCCTCGATGTTCTCTGCCTGATCCAATAACTCCTGGTTTATAAATAATCCTTCGAGCTGTTTTTTAAATCTATCAAAACGAGGAGTAGCTTTCGCGATTATTGCCTGAGCCGTCTCCAACCCATTCACTGCCTTCTGGCGACGGTTTGTAAAATCCTCGGAAAGCGTGACTACATCACCCAATGCTTCCAGTTCCAGAGAAAGCTCACCGCGCCTGGCGAGTTTCGGTAGAACACGCTGGATACGTTGTAACCGGTTAACTTCAACCCTGTTGTTCGCCAGTTCATATTGAATCTTTTCCAGTTCTTTCGCCGTTCGTTCCAAAGCCCGACGATGCCCATCCCATTCTCTTGATGAGAGGGAATGTTCCCTGACCTCCTTATTGATTTCAGCGTACGACTTTAACGCGGAGTTGATCGCCTGCGTTGAGCCCCTGGGTCGAAAAAGACCGTCAGCCTCATCATCGAGTTGCGCCAACACAGCATGTAACGCGTGGCTGCCAAGCGCTGCAGAAAAAAGCGCCTGTCCTACCTCACCTTTCTGTTCGAGAATCTCCTGTCCACCTTGCACCAATGCATGATGATCAATCCCAAAGAGCGTCTGGAAGAGTTCCGAGGTCACACTCTGGATAAAGGGTGCCAGCACTTGTTCATCGAGTATCTCTCCCTCGGGCGTCAATAACGTATTCTTCCGGCCTTTGCGCCGGACAAACCTGAGCTCATGCCCATCTTTTGTTCGCAAACAGCCATTGATACGGAGTTTGTCGTTGGCATGAAGGAAATTGTCGAGGGTACGCTCTTCAACACCAGAAAGTAGGGCTTTCAGGCCTCGAAGGGCCGAGCTCTTTCCCGCTTCATTGGGACCGTAGACGATGTGCAGACCAGCCTTGTCAATGGCCAATATCCTGTCGGTAAAGGGCCCGAATGCGCCAAGATTCAATTCCTGAATCTTCATGGT
>Ga0164320_10000687_pt1 | contig 11525 bp, 9 predicted proteins | sample GuaBasSediGuay11_FD_113736 | JGI IMG/M metagenome (GOLD analysis project Ga0164320, IMG submission 113736) | Subseafloor sediment microbial communities from Guaymas Basin, Gulf of California, Mexico - Guay11, Core 4567-28, 0-3 cm | ecosystem: Environmental > Aquatic > Marine > Hydrothermal vents...
CGCTTGAGCGCATCATGGACCTCGCGGGTGCGGTTCGAGGTGAGCACGACCATCGGCAGATGAACCGCCTCAATCCTACCGATCTCGGGGATGGTGACCTGAAAGTTTTCAAGGAGCTCGAGCAGAAAGCTCTCGAACTCGTCGTCGGCTCGATCAATTTCGTCGATGAGCAGGACCGCCGATTTGTCGCGCTCCGGGTCGATGGCCTGCAACAACGGACGCTTCAACAGATACTCGTCCGAATAGATTTCGCCGAGGTCTTCCTTCTGGCCTGCTTGTAAGCGCAACAGCTGACGTTGGTAGTTCCACTCGGAGAGCGCATGATGAACGTCGAGCCCCTCGTAGCACTGCAATCGAATGAGCTCCGTCTCAAACGCCCTGCTCAAGACGCGAGCGACTTCGGTCTTCCCCACGCCGGGAGCCCCTTCCAAGAACAGCGGCCGCTGCATCTTCAGCGCCAGAAACAGGCTCATCGAAAGACTGGGGTCGGACACGTAGCCCCCGTCGTGCAGGGTCTTCGTCACGTCTTCGAGGGAATCGAGCCTCATCAGCGAGGACTGTAATGCCAGTCCGAGGGGAACGATAGACCCAGAATCTCACGATCCTCCGCCCTTCCCTCCGGCAGGCGAACGTTCTAGGGTTTTGGCGCCATGAAGTTCGACGAAGTCGACATCGACACAGACGGGTTGGAGGGCGCGATTCTCGCGCACACCCTTCGACTCGGAAACGGCGCGGGCGCGGTGAAGAAGGGATCGGTGCTCACCGCGAACGACATCAAACGGTTGCGAAAAGCTGGCTACAGGCAGGTCATGGTCGCCCAGCTGGAGCGGAACGACGTGCATGAAGACCGCGCGGCCGCAAGGCTTGCCGCGCAGTTCATCGGTCCCGGAGTGACGGCCTCCGAAGCTAGCACCGGGCGGTGCAATCTCCACGCGACGGCCCTAGGGCTACTCAGGGTCGACCCGGATCGAATCGACGCGGGCAACGGCATCTCCGAATCGATTACAATCGCAACGTTGCCCGCGTATTCGTTGGTCCCACCCAACGCGATGATCGCGACCGTCAAAGTGATCACCTTCGCGGTTTCCGAGACCGATCTCGAAGCGTGTACCGAAGTCTTTTCCGGCGAGCCCGCCCTGCGCATCGCGGCGCTCGAGAGCTTCGACGCCGGCTTGGTGCTCACTGAGCTTCCAGGTGTGAGCCAATCGCTCCTCGCACGGGCCAGTCGGGCACAACGGGCCCGCTTGAGCGCTCTTGGCTCCCGGGTTCGTCGCGAAGTCCGTTGCGAGCATTCGACTGACGCCGTGGCCCGCGCGATCGACACGCTGCGCGAGGAAGGTTGCGATCCAATCCTGCTGTTGGGCGCCTCGGCGATCGTCGATCGGGGGGACGTCATACCCTCCGGCTTGAAAAAGGCGGGCGGGGAGGTTGTTCACCTAGGGATGCCGGTCGACCCAGGGAACCTTTTGATGGTCGGAACACTCGGGGAAAGCACTGTGTTCGGGCTCCCCGGCTGCGCTCGCTCCCTCAATCCGAGTGGGTTCGACCATGTGCTAAGGCGATTCTTCAGCGGAGAGCCCATCGACTCCGCGCTCATCAGCGGCCTCGGCGTTGGGGGGCTGCTCAAAGAGATCCCCGATCGACCGATGCCTCGAAACCTCAGCAGTCCGAAGGGCGCCCGAAAGGACATCGTCGCAGTGGTTCTCGCCGCTGGGGTATCGCGTCGCATGGGTCAAACCAACAAGCTCACGATTCCCGTAGACGGCACACCGATGGTCGCACGCGTGGTCGACGCGCTTCGAGAAAGCGGCGTAGAGAAAATCTTCGTCGTGACCGGTCATGCTGCGGAGGAAATCAGAGACGCACTCGGAGAGCGCGACGTCGAAATGGTACACAACCCGAACTACGAAGAAGGGATGGGGACATCGGTCCGAACGGGGGTCTCAGCGGTTGGCGACGACGTCGATGGAGTGCTCGTCGCGCTGGCCGACATGCCGTGGGTCAGCAGCGCCGTGATTGATCGGTTGCTCGATGCCTTCAGCCCAGATGGAGACCTCAGCATCTACATCCCCATGTTCGGCCGAAAGCGCGGCAATCCAGTCCTGTGGGGCTCGCGGCACTTTCCCGAGCTGCGTCAGTTGTCCGGCGACGTTGGAGGCAAGTCGCTCTTTCACAGACACGCCGAAGCGATCTGCTACGTCGACGTCGAGAGCGCGGCCGTGAACATCGACATCGACACTCCCAAGGCGCTCCACGACCTCGGCATCGACGGCTCAGACGACTGAGCGCGCCCGTGACTTCGCCCTGCTCACCCAAGCCCCTCCTCAACCGGTGGCCGGCGGCGAGGTGGACCCCGATCATTTGCTCCTTGGCCTAGGCTTGCTCGATTCGGCGGCGAACGCCGTGGATGACTTTCCACACGGCGAGCATCACCACGGGGACCGCGATCGCGAAGCCGATCTTCTTGTCGAGTGGGATGCCGGTCCAGGCGAGGCCCTCGTAGAGGTAGCCGAGCAGTCCCTTTTTTTTGAAGGATACGGCGACCACCGAGAGGCCCTCGACCGCTTGCTGGAGGCGGAGCTGCACCTCGCTGCGGCGGTTCATCGAAGTCAGCAGCTCTCTGTTTTGGCCCTGAATCGAGAGCTCCACACGCGCGCGCAACAATTCGCTCGTTTGGCTGATGCGGCCCGACAGGCCTTCGAGCCGGTCGCGCACCGCGTTGCAAGTGCGAATCCCCGGAGCAAGGCGGCGCTCGATGAAGACCCGCACCGATTGGAGACCGGCGATTTTCTCCTCGCCGAGCTCTCGAAGCCGCTCCTCGACGAGGTCGTAGTACGCGTTCGTTGCGGCGAATCGGTACGTGGTATCGGAGCGGTGGCGCTCTACGCGCGCCGCCAACTTGGATAGCTCGTCGAGCAGGGCGTGCTGATCGGTTTCCCCCTCGGCATGGGTGAGCTCCTGGGTCATGCGAGCGAGCTCCCGTTCCATCGCCCTCACCTCGGGCGTGATCTGGCGTGCGATGGGCAAGGCGAGGAGCGCCATCACTCGATACGTCTCGACCTCGAGCACCCGTTGTACCAACCGGCCCGCCTGCAGGGGAGTCAGGTCGCGCGCCTGAAGCACGATCCGGCCGAAGCCGTCCGAGTGGAGGCGGAAGCTACTGTAAAGGGACGCCGTCCCCTGTCGCACGACCCCACCCCGAAGCGGCTGCTTCTCGAAATAGCGCTCGAGCTCGCCCGAATCGAGACACCCTTCCGCGCAGCCAAAGGCCAAGTGCAACGCGGTAGTCACCTGGCCCGGCATCTTGGCGAGCCAATCTCGGGGGACCTGGGCGAGCGCTCCGGCCTGCCGCAAGGGGTCGCCAAGCACCCTGTGAATGAAGGTATAAGTCGAGAACTCGGTGTGCCTTTCCCAGCGAAGCTCGAACCCACCGAAGGTTTGATAGAAGCACGAAGCGCCCTCAGGAGGCGGGCTCGCGTCGTACCGCGCGCATAGCTCCCCGAGATACGCCTGCTCGGCCGCCCTCTCCTCCGGTCCGATCTGAACTGCGATATGACTGATGGCGCACGGCGTCTCGACCAGGGGCGAGGGCCGACTGTGAAGCTCCTCATGGAGCTCAGCCCGTAGAGGATGGACGTTGAGGGTGAGTTCGGAGATCACCGGGGGCATTTTTGGGGGGATTGGCGGCTCCGGTCAACTGGCGGTCCCGGGGACGGTGTCAGAGTCAGTGTCAGGGACAGTGCCAGCGACAGTGCCAGCGACAGCGTCGGTGTCAGTGTTGGTGCCAGCGCCAGTGCCGGTGAGACAGCCGCCCCAAAAACACCAGCAAAACAACCGGTCGCGCGACCTGCTCGAATGCGCTTTGAGAGCATCACCCGAGTTATCGCGGTGTGCCTCGCAAGCAGGTGAGGGAATGCAGGTTTTGGAGGGGGAGCGTGTCCCCTACTCGGCTGCTGCTGGCCTCGTGCTCGCCTTCGGCCGTGGCTGCGGCAACGTGATGCTAAACGCCGTTCGCCCCGGCATGCTGTCTACCGATACGCTTCCCCCGTGGTCTTCTACGATGCTCTGTACGATGGCGAGGCCCAGGCCCGTGCCGCCCTGTTTGCCGTGCGTCGTGAATGACTCGAACAGGCGCTCGCGAATTTCCTCGGAGACGCCCGGGCCATCGTCCGCGAACGTCAGGACGAGACTCCCATCGTCCGATCGGTCGACTTCCAAACGGCACACTCCGCCGTCGTCGCCGATGGCCTCCGCCGCGTTCCGCGTGAGGTTGTGGAACACGCGTTGCATTTTTTCTTCGTCGAAGTGGGCCACGCCGCGGTCGTGCAAGTGGAGCTCGAGACGTATGCCCCGCTCCGCCAACTCAGGCTTGAGCTGATCCGCGAGATCTTCGAAGAAGGTGTGGAGGTACACGCGCCGAATCAGAACGCGACGCTCCCCCTTGGCGAAGGCTAGCGTCTCGCCCATCATCGTCTTGAGGAATTGCACCTGCCGACGGATCGAGGCGGCGGCCTCCCGACGCTTGTCCTCGTCTCCCTCTTGGACGAGGAGCTGCGTGTACCCGGAGATCACCGTCAGCGGGGTCTTCAGATCATGGAGCATGCTCGAAAGGAATCGGCCGAGGGTGCTCAGGCGCTCCTGACGCGCCCTTTGCGCCCGCGACTGGGCCTGCGCGATGGCCGTCGAGAGGTGGCCGGCGATGACCGTGGCCATTTTTAGATCGTCGTCGATGAACGGAGCGCGCCCGCCAGACTTGTTGAGGAGCTGCAAGGCCCCCGCGCCGTCGTCCCAACGCAGCGGAACACACAAGACTGACTTCGGATGGTAACCAACCTCGTCCGAGATGTGAGCCGAGTGCCGTGGATCCTCATCGACGCGGTTGACGATTTGGGGGCGGCCGTTCTCCGCGACCCAGCCCGAGATCCCCTGCCCCGCTTTGATCTTCATCTTCTTCACACGGTCGGGCTCGCCACCGACCGCGGCGCGAAATGTCAGGTCGCCCGTGTATTGGTCCGCCAGCAGAATCGACGCCGCCTCCGCATCGGTAGCGCGCATCGTGCGGGCAAGGACACCCGCCAAGAGGTCGTCGAGCTCCATGGCGCTGGCCGAAACCTGCGTAATTTCGAACAACACGTCGAGCTCGCGGATCTTCTTTTCGAGCTGGTCCTTGGTTTCGAGCAGCTCGATGTTTTTGCCGACCACCGAGAGAAACAGCTTCGAGTTCTCGATCGACACCGCCGCGTGGCTTGCGAGGGCGGTCAGAAGGGCCTCGTCGGCGACGGTGAAGTGCCCCTCGTGCTTGTTGAGGACCTGAACCACGCCGATGGTTCGGCCGTGCTGGTTCTTCATGGGGACGCACAGCGTCGATCGCGTCCTGTACCCAGTCGCGCGGTCCCATTCCGCATCGAAACGCACGTCTTGGTATGCGTCCTTGATGTTGAGCGGCTTGCCCGTGCTGGCGACCGCCCCGGCGAGCCCCTCGCCCGGCTTGAGCCGGATTTCGTGGACTTCTTCCCCCTGAATCACCTTGGACCAGAGCTCGTCGGTCTCTTCGTCCAGCAGGTACAAGGTCGAACGGTCGGCCTCCATGACGTCGGAGATCCGGTCGAGAATCATCTCCAGGAGCTCTCCGAGGTCGAGAGTGGACCCGAGCGCCGAGCTGATGTCCTGTAGCGCGCGGAGCTTGGCCCTCTCGCGATCTACGACACTTTGCAGTCGCAGCGCCTCCTGGCTGTCCCGGTCGCCGTCTGAAGCCATACTGAGGTCGATACTCCCCCGAAGCGGGGCCAAGAAGCAACGACCTTCAGAGCGGCTTTATTCCCCTTCGCGCAATTCGGCGCGATCCCCCATACGAACGGCCCTGGTGGCGCGTTCGAGGAGGATGGCTGTCGTACTTGGCTGTACGTTGACAGCCCGGCCGATGGCGACCACCTCCCAGGGGTAGTGCTCGGGCTCCTTCGGCAAGGGCACCGTCGTCTCGATTTCGCGGCCAATCTTGCCCTCTGCGCTCCGCCGCCACTCGTCGCCCTGCCGGACGATGTAGAAGCGATTACCGACGACGACCCCCTGCTCGGCGCCGACATCGACGAAGACGATCTGGTTCGTCGAGGGCAGCTTTCGAGGATAGAGGCTCGCGACCACCGTGGCGCGCAGCGAATGAGCGGCGGGCACCACGTCGACCCAGTAGAACTGGCGTTCGAGCGGCGCGATCCGGAAGCCACGCTCGATGCCCTCGAGGGTGTTGACGACTACCGCCCTACCCACCTGGCGCTTCGCGTCGTAGTCCAGGAGCTTCACCTCCCCGATGATGCGCACGAGTGTCCCCTTCTCCCACGGTTCGCGCTCGAGCTCCTGCATCTTTCGAAAGATCGTGTAGACGCGGCCGATCTCGGGCTCGACGTCTTCGTTGAAACGTACGTACACCATGTCGGTGTCGATCATCATCATGTGCTCTTCGTTGGCGCCGATGATGTAACCCGAGTCCGTGAGAGCATCGGAATTGAGGAAACCGTACTCCGCCTGGAAGACGGCGTGCGGCGTGGCGCTTCGGCGCTTCGCGTACGAGAAGCCGCGCGGCGCGGCCTCGATCACCTGATCATCTCCGGGACGCAACTGAAGCTGGGCGTCCGGGTAGATCCAATGTGGGTTGGTGATGTCGGGGTTGTACGACCAGACCCGCGGCCACTTGTAGGGGTCGCCGTAGTACGCCTGCGTGATATCCCAAAGGGTGTCGCCCTCTTTGACGGTATGCGTTTGAGGCATGTCCGAAGGGACCTCCACCTTGGCCTTCTCGGTCCCTGGGTCCTCACCGGCCTGTGCGATTGCCGTGCCCGCTATCAGCACGGCCACCATGCTCGTCCATCCCACCAACTTCATGATGCATCCTCTCGCAGCGCCAACCGCGCGGCCGCAGTCTCCGGGAACTGCTCCCTAACCTTGTCGAAGTAAGCCTGAGCGGCCACGGTATCCCCGCGCCTCAGATAGATTTGTCCAATGCGATACAGTGCGTCCGGGGCCTTGTTGGCCCATGGATGCAGCTTCTCGACGCGCTCGAAGTATCGAAGCGCGCGATCATATTCGTGCCGCAGGTAGTGGATTTCGCCGCACCAAAACAGGGCGTTGTCCGCGTACGGATGACTCGGATGGGCGGACGAGAACGCGTCGAGCTCCTCGAGCGCCTCCTCGAACCTCTGCTCCCGAATCAGGCTCAGGCCCCGGCGATACCCTTCGACGCTGACCTCGTCGCGTGGCGGGGTCTGCGCGGACTCTGGTGGCGCGAACGCCGGGAGGTCAGGAACCTCCGCGGTGATGGGCAAACGTTCATCGACGATCTCGCCATCGAGGCGGAGCACCGGCGACATGTCGAGCTTCGCGTGGCTAGCCTTGCTCCACGGCAGCTCGTCGCCCCCGGAGGTCTTCTGCCCCCGCTGGGCCACGAAAGTCTTCTCGCCCTCGAGCTCCTGTACCTCCGCTCGGGCCAGAGCGAGCTGGCCGCGGAGCGTTCGAAGTTCCTGCTCCTGCTCATCGTTTTGCAACCGCAGTGCCGTGAGCTCAGCATCCCGTGCAGCCTCGTCGGACGCACCGCGAGCCTGTGAATGCACTCCCACCGAGCTGCACCCGATCAGTGTCGACATACCTGCCACTACGAAGAGCGTCCTCACGGCATAACCCCGCATTTGGATCGTAGGTAACCGAGAGGACCCGCGTCAATAAAGACGCGCCCTACTGCCAGGCGCCAAGTGCTCGAAATCGCTGATATCGTTGGGCCACGAGCGCGTCACTGGACAGGCTCCCCAGCGTGGCGAGATGGTGCCGCAGGCGCACTCGCAGGGACTCGGCCGCTATTTCAGGCTTCCGGTGGGCTCCTCCCGCCGGCTCCGGGACCACCTCGTCGATGATCCCCAGGCGTTTCGCGTCGTTCGCCAACAGTCGAAGCTGCTCGGCCGCTTGCGCTGCGCGGGTTCCATCGCGCCAGAGAATCGAAGCGCATCCTTCGGGTGTGATCACGCTGTAGGTCGCGTACTCGAACATCAGCACCTGGTTCGCCACCCCGATGGCGAGCGCCCCCCCCGAGCCACCCTCGCCGATCACCGTGCATATGACCGGGACGCGCAACTTGCTCATCGTCTCGATCGCGCGGCCGATCGCCTCGGCCTGGCCCCGCTCCTCGGCTCCGAGCCCGGGATACGCGCCGGGGGTGTCGATGAACGTGAGCACCGGCCGCCCGGCTTGCTCTGCGAGCTTCATCACACGGATCGCCTTCCGATAGCCTTCGGGATGCGCCATGCCGAAGTTCCGGAGGGCTTTGTCTTTGGCGGTTCGACCTTTTTGGTGACCAATAATCGCAACGATTTCACCCTCGAAGCGTGCAAACCCAGAAATGATCGCCGGATCGTCTCGGAAGGTCCGGTCGCCGTGCAGCTCGACGAAGTCATCGAATAGGAGGGCGAGGTAGTCGCGAACGTATGGGCGGTCGGGGTGCCGGCTCAACTGGACCTTCTTCCAGACGTCGAGGTCGGCGATGAGCTTGCGCTGCAGATCCTCCGCTTGGATCGCGAGGGTCGCGATCTGCTTGTCGATGGCCTCGGCCTCTGGTGCGCCGGCGTCGGTGAGCTCTTTCAGGGCGGCGATTCGCTCCTCCAGCTCGACCAACGGGGCTTCAAAGTCCAGGTGGGCCATCTCGCCTGGTGCTTCGCATATCTGCGGAAGCCGGCAAGCTCAGACTGGACTACTTGCGAGTGGCGCGGCCGAGCAGCTCGAAGATCCGAATGGGCTGAGCCTTGCCCTTTACCTTCACCGCGGGCAGCTCCTCGATGTCAAAGCTGCCGTCCAGCTTATCGAGAGTCCCCTCGGTGAGCAGGGTCTGTCCAGGCTTGGCCAGCGAGCACAATCGCGCGCCGGTGTTCACTGGGTCTCCGATGACGGTGTATTCGAGCGCCTGACTGCTTCCGATGTAGCCCGCAACCACTTCTCCGGTGTTGATGCCTATTCCGATCTCGAATGGCGGCAGCTCGCGGGCCTCGTGTCGTTCGTTGAGGGACGCGAGCGCTTCCTGCATCTCGAGGGCCGCGCGCACCGCGCGCACGGGGTCGTCGGGATGTGAAACCGGCGATCCAAAGAGCACCATCATCTCGTCGCCGATGAACTTGTCGAGCGTGCCTTCATGGCGGAACACGATCTCGACCATCCGTTCGAAGTATTCGTTGAGCGCGTCTACCACGATTTGCGGCTCGCAGGATTCGCTGATGCTGGTGAAGCCACGAATGTCGGCGAACAGGATCGTCGTTTCTCGAAGCTCGCCGCCCTTCTCCACCTCGAGCTTTCCTGAAATCACTTGCTCGGCAATGTCTGGCGACAGCAATCGCCGAAAACGTTCGCGCGTCACCGCCTCCTGTTCGAGCTTCTTGGCATACAACGTGTTTTGAACCGCAACCGCGGCCTGGCTGGCGACAGTTTCGAAGAGGGCCAGGTCTTTGTCGGTGAACGCGTGTGTGGCGAGTCTCGAGTCGAGAATCATCACGCCCAACACCGTGTCGCTATGCAGCAAGGGAACGCACATCGTCGAGCGGATGCCTTGCATGATCACCGAGTGGGCGCTTTGAAAGCGCGAGTCTGCGGAGGCGTCATGGGACAGCACGGCTTCCTTCTCACGCACAACCGTATCGAGCACGGTCTTCGAGACGATGACCTCTTGCTCGGGGTCGACGCCCTCTCCCGTACGAACCGATACCGGCTCGAGAATGTTCTGGTCATTGTGCAAGAGCACAACACCCCGATCCGCGGGGACGAGTCGGAACGCCACCTCTAGGATCTTGTTGCAGAGGGACGTGATGCTCGTGCCAAGCTCGATGGCTTGAGTGACCTCGTAGCTCGCGCGGAGCTTCTCGTAGTCGCGGCGGAGCGAGGCGTCGTCTTGAATCAGCTCCTCGGCGAAGAAGGTTTTGTCGGCCAGGCTCGAAACCTTGGCGCGGATCAACGGGCCCGCGTCTGTGTCTCCGATCTTGAATCGGTTGGTGGCTTCGCGAGACTCGCCGCTCAGAAGTGCATCGAAAGACACCTTGCCCGGCCGTTCCTCGGGCTCGAAGACGATGCGCGTTGAACCGATGGTGATTTCGTCACCTGGCTCGAGCGGGCGATCCTGGCTGACCCTGTTCCCGTTGACGTAGGTGCCATTGAGGGAGCCTAGGTCTTTGAGGACGTAGCGGTCGTCGATCAGCTCGATGTGGCAGTGCTCTTTGGACACGACCCGGTCCAGCACCTGGTGCGTGTTCCGAGGATGCCGGCCAAGCGAATTATGGCGAAAGAGCTGACGCTCCTGCCGTCCGCTCGGCCCCATGATACTGATGCGAGCCATAACCCCACTACCAGGCTACCTGGGCCCTTCTCAGCCTGCAAAGATGGCGCTCCCCTTAGGCGGAGGAGTCTTTGGCCTTGGTCTCGACGATGAACTCCTCTACGGCGCCCCTGACCGGGCGGGAGAAGTAGACCTTCTTGTCGGCGATCTCGCGCAGGGCGGTCACGATCGGGCGGTTTCGGCTGTAAACCAGCGCCGGCGCGCCCTTGATGATCTGGCGGGTCCGCCGGGCGGCCAAGATGACCAGCGCAAAGCGGTTTTCCTCGTGTTGCAAGCAGTCTTCGACGGTAACTCGTGCCATAGGCGCCGGAGGCTAGCAGGGTTCGCCGTGCCAGCAAATCTATCTCCTGCCTGTGTCTGAAAAAGCCTCACCGCCAGGCTTGACTCCCCCCATTTCAGGATTAGGTTGGCCGCCGATCAGCACTCTCACTCATAGAGTGCCAACAAGCTGCCGGGTAGCATACCTACCCGCAAACGGAGGGATAAATGGCCATTCGTCCATTGCATGACCGCATTTTGGTCAAGCGAGTGAAGGAAGAAGAGACAACTAAAGGCGGGATCATCATTCCGGATACCGCCAAGGAAAAGCCGATCGAGGCCAACGTGGTCGCGGTGGGAACCGGGCGCATCCTCGATAGCGGGGAGATCCGGGAGCTTGCTGTGAAGAAGGGCGACCTCGTCCTCTTCGGCAAGTACGGCGGCACGGAGGTCAAGATCGACGGTGAAGACCACCTGATCCTCCGCGAAGACGACATCCTCGGAATCATCGAATAGGAGACTGACAAACATGGCTGCGAAAGAGATCATTTACGATACCGCTGCTCGCGACCGCATTCTCGCCGGCGTCAACGCTCTGGCAAATGCGGTGAAAGTCACGCTCGGTCCCAAGGGCCGCAACGTCGTGATCGAGAAGAGCTTCGGCGCACCGACCGTCACCAAAGACGGCGTCACGGTCGCCAAGGAAATCGAGCTTGCCGACAGGTTCGAGAACATGGGCGCCCAGATGGTGCGAGAGGTGGCTTCGAAGACCTCGGACATCGCGGGCGACGGCACCACGACCGCCACTGTGCTTGCGCAGGCGATCATCCGTGAAGGCACCAAGATGGTTGCCGCGGGTCACAACCCGATGGAGCTCAAGCGAGGCATCGATGCGGGGTCGCGCACCGTCGTC
>Ga0164320_10000688_pt1 | contig 11522 bp, 7 predicted proteins | sample GuaBasSediGuay11_FD_113736 | JGI IMG/M metagenome (GOLD analysis project Ga0164320, IMG submission 113736) | Subseafloor sediment microbial communities from Guaymas Basin, Gulf of California, Mexico - Guay11, Core 4567-28, 0-3 cm | ecosystem: Environmental > Aquatic > Marine > Hydrothermal vents...
ACCGCAGTCAACGTCCAGACGATGGTCTTTGGCAACCTCGGGACCGACTCCGCAACGGGTGTCGCCGTCTCGCGCAATGCAACGACAGGCGAACCAATCATGGACGGCGACTTCCTCGTCAACGCACAGGGTGAAGACGTTGTTGCCGGCATCAGGGCAACCAGCACCATCGCTGACTTCAACCGAGAGATGCCCGAGCTCCACGCACAACTCAACCATTACGCCGAAAGACTTGAACGCCGCTATCGCGACATGCAGGACATCGAATTCACGGTCGAGGATGGCAAGATGTGGCTCCTCCAGACGCGCGACGGCAAGCGGACTGCACAAGCAGCCGTGCGGATCGCCGTCGATCTCGTGTCGGACGGGATTCTCGCCAAGGAGGATGCTCTCAGGCGTGTCACACCCGAACAGGTCGAGTTCTTCCTTCATCCACAATTCGATTCCGGGGCAAAAGCTGAGGCCGTGGACGAAGGCCGCTATTTGACCCAAGGACTCAACGTGTCCCCGGGTGCCGCGGTCGGAATTGCCGCACTCGATGCAGATCTGGCCGAGAGGTGGGCAAAGGACCGCGAGGAGCCGGTCATACTCGTTCGCCCTGAGACGAAGCCGGACGATGTACATGGGATGCTGGCCTCTGTCGGCGTCCTCACATCCAGCGGCGGTCGAACGAGCCACGCTGCCTTGGTCGCACGACAGTTCGGAAGACCCGCAGTTGTCGGGGCCCAGGAGATCGACCTCGATCTCGAAGCTCGCTCGATCACGATTGGGGCGACCGTGATCAACGAAGGCGACTGGCTCTCGATTGACGGAACCACGGGCGAAGTCTTCCTTGGCAAGATCGAGACGACACTGCCCGAGATCGACGATCCCTGGCTGTTGGAACTACTTGCATGGGCAGATGATGTCCGCGACCTCGGCGTATGGGCCAATGCCGACTATCCCGCAGATGCAGTTCGCGCACTCAAATTCGGAGCGAACGGTGTCGGACTCTGCCGAACCGAGCACATGTTCTTCGATCCATCGCGACTCTCGATCGTGCAACGAATGATCATGGCTGCGACTGATGCAGAGCGCACAGAGGCTCTCGCCGAGCTCCTTCCTCTCCAGAGGTCGGACTTCGCCGGACTCTTCCGAGCAATGGACGACAAGCGAGTGATCATCCGCCTCCTCGATCCACCGCTCCACGAGTTCCTCCCGAGTCAGGACGGTCTGATCCGCAAGACAACAGACCTCAAGATCAGACTGATGAGGGCACGAGATCTGGCCGAAGTGAACGCCCTGGTGCGCGAGCTCGAGGAGACCGAGCACATTCTCCGTGGCGTCGAAGCTCTCCACGAGTCCAACCCGATGCTTGGTCTGCGCGGCGTGCGCCTCGCGATCCTGATACCAGAGCTTCCGGAGATGCAGATACGGGCGATCTTCGAGGCTGCGCTACAGGTACTTGAGGAGGGCGTAACGCCGAGACCGGGAATAATGATCCCTCTCACGAGCGACGTGGCCGAACTGAAGCCGATGCGGGAGATCGTCGACCGGGTCGCTGAAGAAGTCCTCGGTAAACGTTACGACGAGGTCGACTGCGAGTTCGGAACAATGATCGAAACTCCGAGAGCGGCAGTGACGGCCGCAGCTATCGCGGAGACCGCGGGATTCTTCTCATTCGGGACCAACGATCTCACCCAGATGACTTTCGGTATCAGCCGCGATGACGCGGAGAAGGCCTTCCTCATCGACTACCTCAAGCTCGGTGTGCTTGCAGAGAATCCGTTCGATACGCTGGACCGTGACGGAGTCGGCGCACTCATTCGATCTGCGGTGGAAGCAGGACGCGCAACAAGGCCAGGTATCCACGTTGGCATCTGTGGAGAGCACGGGGGAGATCCAGCCTCGATCGCCCTGTGTGATGAGATAGGACTCGACTACGTGAGCTGCTCTCCATTGCGAGTTCCCATTGCGCGCCTTGCAGCGGCTCAAGCTGTACTCAACCGGCCAACCACTGTGAGCCCGGACACGACACCACCGACAGAATTCAAAGAAGGTGTCTCCGCAAACGCTGAATAAGAAGATTTCCCAGATCCAGCCGCACCGTCGACTCGTGCCTTCCCTTGATGCGACGGTGCGGCTGCCTCGTTGAGCCTATGCCACTGATGACGGATAGCTTGCAGATCGACGACTACGATGCGAAGCGAACTCCAGTGAGGACCTCCCATGGACAAGAGCGATTCATCACAGCCAGACACAGACAAGCAGTCGCGATTCATCACGATCCGTGTCGATCCGGCATCCATATGGAAGATCATCGGAGCGATTCTGATCACCATGCTTTCGCTGTGGGTCATCGGAGAGGCAAGCCATCTGCTGGTGATCGTTGCACTCTCCTTCTTCTTCAGCCTTGCTCTTCAGCCTGCAGTGCTGCGATTGACCACCAAGTACGGCTGGAGACGAGGCTCTGCGGTTGGGGTGATCTACCTCATCGGATTCCTTGGGGTCGTGCTGATGCTCGTCGTTCTCATTCCCGCGATCGTGCAGCTCGCTCAGACGATCGGTTCGCACGCATCTGAATGGGTCGCCAATGTGGCGAGTTGGCTCGACAGAAACTTCGGAGTGACAGTCTCTGATTCGATAACCGGGGGGGACTGGTCAAGCGAGATCGACGACAGGATCATCGAGTGGGCCCAGGGCGGTGGAATCGGGAGCATTCTCGGTGTGGCAACCACCGGTCTTGGCCTCATATTCGACATCGCCACGATCGCCATGTTCACGTTCTACTTCACAGCCGATGCGGAGCGACTCCAACGCACCGTCCTCAGCCTCGTGAAACCAGAGAACCAGTACCGCGTGGGATGGACGTGGAACCAGGCTGTCATACAGACCGGTGGGTATTTCTACTCGCGTATGCTTCTGATGCTCATCAACGGTTTCGGGTTCTTCATAACAATGGTGATCGTCGGAGTTCCCGTCGCGATCTCGATCCCGCTGGCGCTGATCGCAGGGTTCATCGCGGCGTTCATCCCTGCGATAGGTACGTATCTGGGTTCTGCCATCCCGATCGCTGTGACGCTTGGACTCCAGGGCCTCGTCCCTGCAGCGGTCGTGCTCGCATACGCCCTCGTCTACCAGCAGATCGAGAACTACTGGCTCAGTCCGAAGATTTCGTCAAAGACGATGACGCTCAACGGCGCCGTTGCCTTCGGAGGTGCTTTGGCCGGTGGTGCGATCGCCGGTCCGCTCGGTGCGTTCGTCGCGCTGCCCGTAGCCGCGCTGATCACATCCCTTGTTTCGAACTTCGTCACTCACTATGAGGTGGAATACGACTTCTCGTTCGACAGCGCAAAAGACGTGGCGGCCACCCACGAGAGTGCCACGAGGAGCGACGACGGCTGACGCCTGACACCTGTCTACTGTCCGTCCCATGAGCCGTCGATTCCTCGACCATCTTGCTGCCGAAACCGAAGGGCTACGCGAGACAGGCCTCTACAAGGCCGAACGGGTCCTCGCATCGCCACAGGACGCCGTGATCACGCTCGACGACGGCACCGAAGTCATCAACTTCTGCGCGAACAACTACCTGGGCCTCGCAAACAGTCGGCGTCTCGTGGAAGCCGCTCGTGCGGCGGTCGATGAACACGGCTACGGAATGGCATCGGTGCGCTTCATCTGTGGAACCCAGACCGTCCACAAGGATCTCGAGCACGAGATCAGCTCATTCCTCGGCACCGAGGACACGATCCTCTACTCGTCTTGCTGGGACGCCAACGGAGGCCTCTTCGAGACCATTCTCGGCCCACAGGATGCCGTGATCTCCGACGCACTCAACCATGCATCGATCATCGACGGCGTCAGACTCTGCAAGGCGATGCGATTCAGATACGCCAACAACGACATGGATGACCTCGCCGCAAGGCTCGAGGAAGCAAAGGGCGCACGCTTCAAGCTGATCGCCACCGATGGTGTCTTCTCGATGGATGGCATCATCGCGAACCTTCCGGCGATCTGTGAGCTCGCGGAGGAGCATGGCGCGATGGTGATGGTGGATGACTCTCACGCGGTGGGATTCATCGGCGAGAACGGCGGGGGTACGCCAGACCACTGGGGAGTAAGGGACCGCATCGGTATCGTCACGGGCACCTTCGGCAAGGCTCTCGGAGGCGCATCAGGCGGGTATACATCGGGCCACAAGGAGATCGTCGCGCTCCTTCGCCAACGATCGAGGCCATACCTGTTCTCAAACTCGCTAGCTCCCATGATCGCGGCAACGACGGTTGAGGCCCTCGAGCTGCTCCGAACCTCGGATGATCTCCGCACCAGGCTCAACGCCAATGCAGAGCGGTTCCGAAGAGGCATGGAAACCGCGGGTTTCGTTCTTCAAGGCGCCGGTCATCCGATCATCCCTGTGATGCTTGGCGATGCGAGGCTCGCTACTGAAATGTCGAACAGGCTCCTCGGGGAGGGCGTGTACGTGATCGGATTCTCCTTCCCCGTGGTTCCCAAGGGAGAAGCACGCATTCGTACCCAGATGTCCGCCGCTCACACCCGGGGGCAGATCGACAGCGCAATCGAGGCGTTCGTGAAGATCGGACGTGAACTCGGGGTCGTCGGCTGATGCGTGCACTGATCAAGTCCAGGCCTGAGCCGGGGTTATGGATGGAGAACGTACCGAGACCAGAGATCGGTCCGAACGATGTTCTCATCGGGATCAGAAAGACGTCCATCTGTGGCACAGACCTGCACATCATCGCTTGGGACGAATGGGCCAGTGAGACCATCAGGACCCCGATGACAATCGGCCATGAGTACGTTGGAGTTGTCTCCGAGATGGGTTCAGAGGTTCAAGGTCTCGAGATCGGACAACGTGTATCGGGCGAAGGACATGTTGTGTGCGGCAGGTGCCGCAATTGTCAGGCCGGCCGCAGACACCTGTGCATCAACACTGTCGGCGTGGGTGTGAACCGACCAGGTGCGTTTGCAGAGTACGTTGCCATACCCGGATCGAATGTCCAGCCGATTCCCGATGACGTCTCTGACGACACCGCCGCAATCCTCGACCCACTGGGGAACGCAGTGCACACAGCCCTCAACTTCGATCTCGTTGGTGAGGACGTGTTGATCACAGGTGCTGGGCCGATCGGCATCATGGCCACCGCCGTCGCCAGGCACGTGGGAGCGAGATACATCGTGGTCACCGATGTCAACGACTACCGGCTCGAACTGGCTGAGACGATGGGCGCCGATCGTGAGCTCAACGTGGCGCGGGACAGCGTCGCTGATGTCATTCCCGACCTGGGAATGACGGAGGGCTTCGACGTGGGGCTCGAGATGTCTGGCAACCCGGAGGCCCTCCACGACATGATCACGACGATGGGCAACGGCGGCAAGATCGCTCTCCTCGGAATACCGCCGAAACAGGCGCCCATCGACTGGAGCGACATCGTCTTCAAGGGTCTCACCCTTCAGGGCATCTATGGGCGAAGGATGTTCGAGACCTGGTACAAGATGCTTGCCATGCTCCAGACCGGCCTCGATGTCTCCAAAGTGATCACCCACCACTTCCCCGCAGACGAATACGGGGACGCCCTCGACGTGATGCGTTCAGGCAATTCGGGCAAGGTCATCCTCGACTGGGATTGACCGAGGAAGACGGCGAGGTCTCACACCGTCGTATCCTTCAGGTATGGACCGTAGGTTCGCCATTTGCGGGGCTTCGACGATAGGCCCGGATATCGTTCGGCTGGTTGTTGAGGCACCGCGAGTTGCTGCTCATGCACAACCCGGGCAGTTCGTCATCGTCAGGGTCAACGATCACGGCGAACGTATTCCACTCACCATCTGCGATTCGGATCCCGAAGCGGGGACCATCACGCTCGTCGTTCAGGCAGTTGGCAGCACGACAACGCAGCTCAATGTCATGACCATAGGAGAGCACCTCGCTGATGTTCTTGGACCTCTCGGAACGCCAACCGGGATCGATCGCTTCGGCGCGTGCGTAGTTGTCGCAGGCGGAGTCGGTACGGCCATCGTTCTCCCTGTCGCCCGTGCACTCACCAGAGCAGGTAACCGCGTCACGGCCATCGTGGGCGCACGCAACGAGGATCATCTGATCCTCCTCAACGAGATGCGGGACGCTACCAACGAGGTCATCATCACAACTGACGACGGTTCGGCAGGGCGCCATGGATTGGTGACCGACGCGCTGGGCACGCTCCTCGCCGAGGGGGACGTTGACTACGTCTTCACCGCCGGCCCGATCCCGATGATGCAAGCCGTTGCTGGGACCACCCGCGACAAGAGGATCCTTACCGTTGCAAGCCTGAACCCGCTCATGGTCGACGGAACGGGAATGTGCGGAGGATGCCGGGTGACGGTTGGCGGTGAGTCGAAGTTCGCTTGCATCGACGGCCCCGATTTCGATGCGCACGCCGTGGACTTCATCACACTGAGCAAACGCAATACGGCCTATCTCGAGTTCGAGTCCTGCAGGTTTGACGAGGCCACGGAGGCAATCGATGCCTGAACTCACCAAGCGCGAACGAATGAAGATGGAACGCACAGACATGCCCATGCGTGACGCCTGTGATCGGGCCACCGACTTCGAGGAGGTGAACCTCGGGTACACGAGCGCCATGGCAGTGCTCGAGGCATCCCGGTGCATCGAGTGCAAACGTGCCGTCTGCATCGACGGCTGTCCGGTGGGCATCAGGATCGACGATTTCCTCAGGTATGTTGCCGAAGGCGACATCGCATCGGCGGCGGCAGTGATCCACGAGGACAACCTCTTCCCCGCGATCTGTGGCCGCGTCTGTCCGCAGGAGAGTCAGTGCGAGGGCGCGTGTGTGCTTGACAAGAAGGGCCGACCCATCGCAATCGGTCACCTGGAGCGGTTCGTTGCCGACCGGGAGAGAACACGCTCACTCACCGAGCCCCCACGGCTCACGCCACCAACCGACCGCAAAGTAGCGGTCATCGGCTCCGGACCCGCCGGCCTCGCCTGTGCAGGTGATCTCGCCAGGGAGGGCCACGCGGTGACGGTTTTCGAGGCTCTGCACGAACTTGGCGGCGTGCTGGTGTACGGCATTCCGGAGTTCCGGCTCCCGAAGGAGATCGTTGCTTCAGAGATCAGCCGTCTCGAGAAGAGAGGTGTTCGCTTCGAGACGGACGTACTCATCGGGTCTGGCACCACGCTCGAGGAACTCACGAGCGAAGAAGGCTTCGATGCTGTGTTCATAGGCACGGGCGCGGGACTCCCACGCTTCCCTGGGATCGAGGGCGAGGAACTCATCGGGGTATATTCCGCGAACGAGTTCCTGACACGAGTGAATCTCATGAAGGCACACGAATCTGAAAGTGAGACACCCGTCTATGACCTCTACGGCCGATCCGTCGTAGTGATCGGAGGAGGCAACACGGCAGTGGACGCTGCAAGGACATCCCTCAGGCTGGGGGCTGACCCGGTGAAGATGCTCTACCGGCGGTCGGACTCTGAGATGCCTGCGAGGAGGGAGGAGATCGAGCACGCCATCGAGGAAGGCGTCGAGATCCGCTATCTCGTGGCACCGACTTCGTTCAATGGTGTCGACGGTTGGCTCGAGAGCGTCACGATCCAAGAGATGCGACTCGGTGAACCGGATGAGAGCGGCAGGGCGCGCCCCGAAGCCATCAAGGGCGCCTTCGAGACGATCGAGGCCGCTGTTGCGATCATCGCCATCGGCAACTCGCCGAACCCTGTGCTCACGCGCTCGACACCCGATCTCGCAACGACGAAGTGGGGCACGATCGAGGTGGACGAGGGCACAGGCGAGACTTCGATCCCCGGCGTCTTCGCTGGAGGCGACATCACGACCGGTGGAGCAACGGTGATCCTCGCCCTGGGTGCCGGACGCAAAGCCGCCGCCGCCATCAACGAGTACCTCGTCTCGTAGGTATAGAACTGACGGATCCTGGAACTCCCGACCCCGCAGCATGCACGTACCCTCGACCGTCGCTAGCAGGGACAGACCGAACAACGTCGACATCGGAATCGCGGGCAAGGGACGCCAACCAGTCAAACTCGATGTCGACGTCGGTGTCCGAGTGCTCCTGGTGGAGATCAACGCGAAGTGCGAAGGGTCCTTCGCCTGTATCGACGCGAAAGATGACGTTCGTGAAGCCATCTACGAGCCTCAATCTCAGCGCGTCGATCGGGTACTCCTTGAGGGCCTCGACCGCCAACGATCGCAGGCGCCTGATCTGCCCCGCTTCGGTGAGGTTGCCCCATGCCAGGACCGTCATCACAATTCTTTCGCATAGCCGTCAGCCTGTGGCGGCGGTCGCCTTCGAATTGCCTCGACGCCAAACGAGAAGTGCGCCTGCACCGATGAATACCTGCGGGAAGTAGGTCGCAGCTCTCCAGATGAGAGTTGCCGCAAGCGCATCGTCGTTTGCGAGGCCGAACGTCGTGAGCAACGCGGTGATGATCGCATCAGTTGTCCCAAGGCCGCCTGGAGGCACGGGTATGAAGGTCGCCAGCCGTCCGAATGCGAACGCAGCGAACGCCTCGAACAGCGATACAGGACCACTGAACCCACCCTGGAGGGCGACGACCCCCAGGTAGAGGATCGAAAACTGGGCAAGTTGCTGACCGACATTTGCAAGGGTGATGAGCAACCAGCGATCGGCAACGACGTCCACGATGGATGACCGGAACTCGACGACCGCCTCCTCAGTGTCGAAATCGATCTTCCGCCGCACAACCCTGGCGCCTCGTTGGATGATTCGGTCCCCCAACCGACCGATCTTCCGGGCTAGATCCTCGCTCCGCAGGACGAGGACCAACACGACGATCATCGTTATCACCACTGCAGCTGCGATCAGGGTCACTGTTGCGGCCTCGCTGCTGCTCTGACCGGTCCAGACCAGCGCGATCAGGCCGATGACGGGAAAGGACAGCGTCACGAGGGTGTTCCATACGCTCGTTATCCCGATCGTTGCCGTGACCGGTGCAGCGGCGTAGCCATAGCTCGAGAGCATCCCGTACTGAACAGCGAGTCCAAAGGCTCCTCCGGCAGGGACGACATTCGAGATCATGAACGACGTCTGTCGTGTGAGGAATGCCGGCTTGTACTTCAAGCCGGGAAGCGCAGCCTGGAAGGGGAACACGTAGATGATGATCATGCCGACGGTGGCCAGAGCGATGAGAGCCAGGTGGCTCTTCGACATGTTCTGCACGGCCTCCCACGCAGCTCCATAGTCGCCGAACTTCGGTAGTACAACTGCGAACACAAGGACCAAGATCCCAACGGTCAAGATCGATGCGACGATCTGCTGCCTTCCAAACTTCGGCCCCACCGGCGTCTCGGGTGGTGGCACAGGATCTGTCATCGGGTGTTGGCCTTTCGAAAGGGATCTCACGGTACACCAACGCCAACCACCAACACACAGGTCCTATATGCTGCTTGCGGGAGGCGGCATGCCAGCATGATCCTTGAGAGAGACGCCGAGCTGGCGAAACTCGCGGGGCTTGTCGACGACACGGAGTCGTTTGGCGGGCGCGTGGTTCTGGTTCGAGGTGAGGCAGGGATCGGCAAGACCACGCTGATCAATCGCTTCCTGAGCAACTCACAGGACCGTGCACACACGCTCATGGGGGCGTGCGACGATCTGCTCACACCGCAGCCGCTTGGACCGATCTGGGACATCGCACGAACGGACTCGTCCTTGGTGCAGCCGCTGTCCGATGGCGATCGAAGATCGGTTATGGAGACGGTCCTCGATCTCCTCTCGCGTTCGCTGCGTCCAACGGTGCTCGTCCTCGAGGACACGCAGTGGGCAGACGAGGCAACGCTCGACCTCATCACGTTCCTCGGGCGACGCATCGCACGCACAAACGGACTTCTGATCCTCACGTATCGCGACGTCGAAGTCGACGCCGATCATCCCCTGCGACAAGTCATAGGCGAACTCCCGCCACAGAACCTCGTTCGGATATCACTCAGTCGACTCTCAGCCGAGGCCGTCGCTTCGATGGTCGAGGACGAATCGTTCGATTTCGACGAGGTGCTCGCTCTCACAAGCGGCAATCCGCTATTCGTGACGGAGATCTTGGCATCAGGGGTCACGGCCGTGCCCTTGTCGGTCAGAGACGCTGTACTTGCAAGAGCGTCGCGGCTCTCACACGAGGCCAGACGGGTACTTGATCTTGTATCTGTCGTTCCCGGGGAAGTCGAGAGATCGCTCGTCGATGAGACCACCCAGCCGACCGACGATCAGCTCGCTGAGAGTGTGCGCCAAGGTCTGCTCCGGTTCGATGACGACACATTGTCGTTCCCTCACGATCTCCAGCGAAGGGCGATCGAATCATCATTGACGTCAGCTGAGCGACAGAGCCTCAATCAGCAAGTGCTTGACCTGCTGGGCAAGACGGCTGACCCTGCCAGACTCGTCCACCACGCCAGAGAGGCCAACGACATCGACGCGATGGTTGAGTTCGCTCCACTGGCGGCCAGAGCAGCGATGGCGATCGAGAGCACAAAGGAGGCAGTCGCCCACTTCCGAACGCTCGAGCCGTTCCTTGATCGGATCGATGTCGGCGAACGAGCGGCCATCCTCGATGACTGGGGAAGAGAGGAGCACTATCTCGACAACAAGGACGCTGTCGAGATATTCGATCGAGCGATCGAGCTTCGCCGATTGGCCGGCGATGACCGCGAGCTGGCGAGGACACTGACAACGGCCGCTCGCGTCAACAGACTATTCGCACATCCGCAGAAGTCCCTCGACTATGCAGCCGAGTCGGTCGCGATTCTCGGCCCACTCGGTCCAAGTACGGACTTGGCGAGGTCGGAGAGTCTCCGGGCGTTCCTGGAGTGGATCTACTCGGACAAGGACGCAGCGATCCTGGAACTCGTCAACCAGGCCATGGCCACCGCCGAAGCGGTCGATGATGACGAAGCCATGATGCACGCTCTGAATATCAAGGGGAATCTCATCCACAGCCACGGAGACATAGGTGGAATGTCTTTGATCGAGGAGGCTCACGAACGGGCAGCACATGCCGGCGATCGCTGGGGCCAGATCATTGCATTGAAGACCATGGCCGGGATGTCTGGAGATATGCGCGACGTAGGACGAGCAACTGACTTCGCACAGCGGGCCCGTGATACGGCAGCTCGATATGAGATTCGAGCGCTCGAGGTCGACGGACAGGCGATGTACTCAGAGTTCCTGCTGTGGAAGGGCGAGTGGGCTGCGGCCGAGGACGCAGCAACGGAAACGCTCGGATCGAACCCCACGGTGGAAACGCTGGCATGGCGCGTGCTCGGATCGATCCAAGCGCGACGAGGCCGGGGTGAAGCGCGAACAGCGATCCTCCGCATGTGGGAATTCGCTCTTCCGGCGGAGGGTCTGACCGTGCTTGATACTGCTGCTGCGGCGCTGGCAGAGTACATCTGGCTGTCTGAAGACAGGGACTCCGAGATTATCGAGCGCCTCGAGAAGGTGTTGGCTGAGGGTATCGCCAAAGGCACGCCATGGCCGAGCGGGGCGTTTGC
>Ga0164320_10000689_pt1 | contig 11516 bp, 9 predicted proteins | sample GuaBasSediGuay11_FD_113736 | JGI IMG/M metagenome (GOLD analysis project Ga0164320, IMG submission 113736) | Subseafloor sediment microbial communities from Guaymas Basin, Gulf of California, Mexico - Guay11, Core 4567-28, 0-3 cm | ecosystem: Environmental > Aquatic > Marine > Hydrothermal vents...
CGACAGCGTAGATGACGCCCTTGAAGCGCTGCGCAATCATCCCGATATCGGCGGCGTCGTCACCGACCTGAAGATGCCCGGCAAGACCGGCGGCGACCTGATCAAGGCGGCGGGCCAGGAATTCGAGCGCCCTATCGCCTTCATCGTCATGTCCGGGCACGGCAGCCCGAGGGTCGAGACCACCGGGGTAGACATCGAGAAATTCCCCTTCCTGCGGAAACCCCTGGATATCAATGAATTCCTGGAAGCGGTGGAAACGGCGGTCTCCTCGAAAGGCGACCAGGACCAGAACGGGAGCGAGAAATGACCACCAAAGTATTGATCGTCGACGACGAAGCGGACATCCGCGATGAGTTGACCGAGTGCCTGACCGAGGCAGGCTACGAGTGCGTGGCGGCGGCCAGCGGCGAGGAAGGGCTCAACCTGATCCGCCACGACGGGGAAATCGCCGTCGTCCTCGCCGACCTCCAGATGCCGGGCCGCACGGGCCTCGAAATGATCGCTACCGCACGCGCCGAGATCGGTGAGGGACGCCAGTTGGAATGCGTCGTCATCACCGGCCACGGCGGCACCGAGCAAGCAATCGGCGCCCTGAAAATCGGGGTCCTGGATTTTCTTCAAAAGCCCATCGACGTCGATCATGTTATCCACGTGGTGCGCCGGGCCGAGGAACTGGTGCTACTGAAAAGGGCCAAACTGCACTACCAGGAGGGCCTCAAGGCGGATGTTCAGGCGAAGACGGTGGAAATCCGCAAGCTGCTAGGAAACCTCGAAGGTGCGTATGCCGAGGCCCTCGACTGCCTGGCCGTCGCCGCCGAGTACAAGGACCCGGAGACCGGCAACCACATCCGCCGCATCGGGGAATATGCTTGGGTGATCGCCGCCGAACTCGGCTGGTCCAAGGAGCGCCAGGAAATGACCCGCCTTGCCGCGCCGCTTCACGACGCCGGCAAGATCGGCACCCCGGAAACCGTCCTGCTCAAACCCGGCAAGCTGACGGCCGAGGAGGTCGTGATCATGAAGCAGCATCCCGAGATCGGCCAGCGCATCCTTTCGCGCTCCACCCATCCGGTGATGATGATGGCCGCCAACATCGCCTGGGGCCACCACGAGCGCTGGGACGGCGGCGGCTATCCGCGCGGTTTGGCGGGAACCGAAACCCCCATCGAGGCCCGCATCACATCGGTGGTCGATGTCTATGACGCGCTACGCTCCAAACGCCCCTACAAGCCCGGCTTCGACCAGGAAAAGACCCTGTCGATCATGCTTGACGGCGACGGGCGAACGGACCCTTCTCATTTTGACCCCGAACTGCTGGAAATTTTCCGTGAGAAAACCGACGAGTTTGCAGCGATTTATTCACGGCTGGCGGATTGAAACCTGTGACATAAGTTTGGGTCTACACGGCGTTGTTGCATAACCCACCCTCGGAAGGGCATTGTCACGTTGACGGGGCGTTGTTGCATAACCCACCCTCGGAAGTCACCCATGCCACCGTAGAATGTGGACATGGGCAAATCCGACTTCATCTTCAGGTACCGGGTCCGCAATTGGCCTGAATACAACCATGCGCTAGTCCACCGAGGCAGTCTGGCCCTGTCTGTCGCGAATTGTTACTCACGCGACGAGGGGTAGCTGATATAGACCACGACAATGCGTTGTCCAGCGATAGTCAGCGTGGTTGGCGATGCGAGTCCGTGTTTTTTCGGCGGCCGAGCTAGGCGGTATCCCCCCGAGTGTACTGTCAACTTAATCGATTCAAGAGCGTGTTGGAGGACCCTGCGAGCCTTTAAGTCATTGATTGTTTGACTCAGGGCAGGCTTTAATCATGCTGAATTCGTGATGTTTTACGTTAAGTTGACAGTACCACTACACTAAGTAGAAGAATTATATTGCAATTTCCGGCCGTTACGCTCCTAATGCCCCCAGCGTTCGCCAGTTGTCTGCTCATCAGCCTCTCCATCGTCTCTCGTCGCCTCTATCGGTTGACCTGCTTCCTTGGATCAAACACCGTGCGATACGTCATCCGGCCAGTGGTTGGCCGGTTGTTGCCGGCGCGAGTGCGTGCCGTCGGTAGCGAGAATAAATTTACGCACATATCCGAGGATCAGAATACGTGAATATCTATGTTGGAAATCTTCCTTACAGTATCAGTGACAACGATCTCCGTGATGCCTTTGCCGCGTACGGCGAGGTCACCAGTGTCAACATCATCATGGACCGCATGACCGGCCAGTCGAAGGGTTTCGGTTTCGTCGAGATGGCTGATAACAGCGCCGCTGACGCCGCGATCAAGGGCCTGAACGGCAGTGAACACGGTGGTCGCAACCTGACCGTGAACCAGGCCAAGCCGCGTGAAGAGCGCCCGGCCCGCGGCCCGCGCTACTGAGTCGCTGAATTGAAAGCCGGGGTGCGATTCGTTCGCACCCCGGCTTTTTTTATGCCCTACAATCGTGTGCATGGCGAATTGATATTCAAGCCTGTGACTGGTGAATCCGAGGGAGGGTTATGCAACAACGCCATACCAGACAGGGGCTTGCCTGTCCTGTAACCAGGGAAGAGGTACTGGCTCTGTCTGATGTCGGCCATGTCCTCCAGTATCTCGACGGCGCGATCTGACAAAGGCACTCGATGCTCCCGGCCTGCCTTGATGCGCCCGGCGGGAATCACCCAGACGGCTTGATCGAGGTCTACCTGTCCATGGCGAATTCCCTGTTAATTCCCTGTCTGTCGCGAATTGCTACTCAGGCGGCCACGGGTAGCTGATATAGGCGCGACGGTACTGTCAACTTAACGTAAAACATCACGAATTCAGCATGATTAAAGCCTGCCCTGAGTCAAACAATCAATGACTTAAAAGCTCGCAGGGTCCTCCAACACGCTCTTGTATCGATTAAGTTGACAGTACCGTACAGAGTCACCGACGTCGGCGTCGCCAAGCTCTGCAAGCGCAACAAGATCCCTACGGAGGGCGGGCGCTTGATCAGCTATGTTGCGTGTCCACCTCGGCGTCACTGCGCAGTGCCTTCCGGCCGGCCCTCAGCAGGGTGGACCAGAGCTCGGGCAGCAGCGCATGCGGGTCGGCAGCTTCACACAGCGTCCGGTAGCGGAGAACCACCCCGTTGAATCCTTCGCTATGCCAGCTGGCCCCGGCGGGCAGCGGGGTGGACGGCAGGCTGTCGGGAAGCGGGTAGGCGGTGACATAGAAGTACGGCTCGGGTATGCCGCCGTCGCCGAAGGTGAAGCCGAAATTCATTTGTTGGTCGGAGTACTCCTCGTCATCCGGATCCTGGCCTGAGATCTTCTGCCCCGGAAGCCACAGCATCGACAGGTCGAAGTGGTGCGGCCAGAGCTGGATCGGGCTGGTCTCTTCGCGGATCCCGGCGCGGAACACTGCCATCGCGCCGGCGACCGCGCTCAATCCCTGGGCCAGGGCGTTGGCCTGTTCCACCGAGTAGTCGGCGTGCCGCGTATCGAATGCCTCGTCCTGGACGGCGGCCGGTAGGCATCCGGAAGGCACTCCGTTGGCGGCAAGAAACGCCCCTAGCCGGGAGATGACCTCGTTCACCGGCTGTCCGTGAAGCGCAAGCGTCAGCGATTCGCCGGTTACGACGTAGGCGAGAAGGGTGCTGTCGCGCAGGTTCAGTTCGAGTTCGAAATCGACATCTGCATGGACGACCCCGGTGGTCAGGCCGCGCAGCGCGGGCCGCAGGCTGGCGTGCCACCAATGCTTGCGCTTCGGTCGGCTCTGTTTGAGCACATTGCCGAGGATCCGGGCATAGCCGTGCAGGGCGTCTCTCGTTGCGTCGAAACGGGGGCCACCGAGGGTCACGAAGCGAGCAGGGGTCATGGTTTTCTCCGCCTCTTTCATCAGCGGGAGGAGACGCCGCCGTAGGCGATGCCGGCCAGGTGCGCCATGTCCAGCTTGAACGTGGTCAGATCGTCACTGGAAAATTCGTTTAGGTGACGGTGACCTGCGGCTCGGGCCAGCACCTTCATCAGGTCGACCGAGGCGTTGAAGAAGCGCGCCAGTCGCTCGGCGGCGAGATCGACCGGCAGCCGTGCACGCAGATGGGGCTTTTGCGTGGCGATGCCGACCGGGCAGTTGTTGGTGTGACAGGCTCGCATGCCGAGACAGCCGATCGCCTGCAGCGCGGCGTTCGACACGGCGATCCCGTCGGCACCGAGGGCCATCGCCTTCGCGAAGTCCGCCGGGGTACGCAGGCCGCCGGTGATGATCAGCGTGACGCCGTCCGCGCCGCACGAGTCGAGGTGCTGCCTCGCTCGCGCCAGCGCCGGGATCGTCGGCACCGAGATGTTGTCGCGGAAGATCAGTGGCGCCGCACCGGTGCCGCCGCCGCGGCCGTCGAGGATGATGTAGTCGACGCCGACCTCGAGCGCCGCGTCAATGTCCTTCTCGATATGCTGCGCGGAGAGCTTGTAGCCGACCGGTATACCGCCGGACCTTTCGCGCACCTCGGCGGCGAAGTCGCGAAACTGGCTCAGGCTCTCCCAGTCCGGAAAACGCGCCGGCGAGATGGCAGGCTCGCCTTCGGGCAGGCCGCGCACATCGGCGATCTTGCCCTTCACCTTGGCGCCTGGAAGATGGCCGCCGGTGCCGGTTTTGGCACCCTGGCCGCCCTTGAAGTGGAAGGCCTGCGTTTTTTGCACCTTGTCCCAGGAGAAGCCGAAGCGTGCCGAAGCGAGCTCGTAGAAGTAGCGCGAATTTGCCGCCTGTTCTTCCGGCAGCATGCCGCCTTCGCCGGAACAGATGCCGGTGCCGGCGAGTTCGGCTCCCTTCGACAACGCGACCTTCGCCTCCTCCGACAAGGCGCCGAAGCTCATGTCCGAGACGAACAGCGGTATATCCAGGCGTAACGGTTTCGCCGCGTTGGGCCCGATGACCAGGTCGCTGCCGACTGGCTCTTCGTCGAGCAGCGGCAGCTTGTACAGCTGGCCGACAACGAACTGCAGGTCTTCCCATTTCGGCAGGGTGTCGCGTGGCACGCCCATTGCGGCGGCCGGTCCGTGGTGTCCGAACTTGCTCAGTCCCTCGTCAGCGAGCTTGCGGATGAGCTTGACGTGCGGTTCGTCGACGGTCCCGGTGTGATCCTGGTAGAGGCCTTGGTAGCTGTCGCGCTGGTAGGGCTGCGGATGCGCCTGTGCCCAGGCCGCGATCTCGTCTTCGTCGACGCAGACGTGGCCGTCCTCGACCCAAGCGTTGAACTTCGGCAGCGTTTCCGCATGGTTGTATTCACTGATGCCGGTGTCGAGGCGGTAATCCCAGCCGTGCACGCCGCAGATGAGGTTCTTGCCGTCGACATGGCCGTCGGACATCAGTGCCCCGCGATGCGCACAGCGCCCATAGAGCACGGTGACTTCATCGTCGTAGCGGATGACGACGAGATCGACGTCGGCCACCAGCGCATGCATGGGCACGCGATCCTCGAGGCTCTCGAGAGGATGGATCGGTAATGCTTTCATGGTTTACGGCTCCGGTTGGTACTGTCAACTTAATCGATTCAAGAGCGTGTTGAAGAGACCTGCAAGCTCCTAAGTCATTGATTGATTATCTAAGTGTGTGCTTGATTCGTGCCGATTTCGCGAATTTTTACGTTAAGTTGACAGTACACCCGCCGATCCCGATCCGGATGCCGAACTCGCCGACCCGGCCGCCGTCAGCAGCACCGCGGCGCCGTTGAGGCGACCGGCGCGCAGGGCGGCGATCGCCCGGCTGGCGTTGCCGAGCGGGTAGCGGTGCACGGCGATGGCCAGCGGTACGTCGGTGACGGCATGTAGAAACGCTTCGCCGTCGGCGCGGGTCAGGTTGGCGACCGAGGTCACGGTTCGCTCCTCCCACAATCGGTGGTACGGGAACGCCGGGATATCGCTCATGTGGATGCCGCCGCAGACCACCGTGCCGCCCTTGTCGACATGGCTGAGCGCGCGCGGCACCAGCTCGCCAGCCGGGGCGAAGATCAGCGCCGCGTCGAGCGTCACCGGCGGGTCCTCATCGGCGCCGCCGGCCCAGGTGGCGCCGAGCTCGCGGGCGAACGCCTGCGCCGTATCGTCACCGGGGCGGGTGAAGGCGTAGATCTCGCGGCCGAGGTGGACGGCGACCTGGGCGACGATGTGCGCTGCCGCGCCGAAGCCGTAGATGCCGACCCGCCGCGCGTCGCCGGCCTTGGTGAAGGTCCGCCAGCCGATCAGGCCGGCGCACAGCAGCGGTGCGGCCGTCGCGTCGTCGAAACGGTCGGGGAGCGGGAAGCAGAAGCGCTGGTCGGCGACGCATCGCTCGGCGTAGCCGCCGTCGCGAGTGTAGCCGGTGAAGACCGCATCGTCGCAGAGGTTCTCCTGGCCCCGACGGCAGTAGCGGCAGCGGCCGCAGGTGCCGCCGAGCCACGGTACGCCGACCCGCGCGCCGGGCCTGAAGCGGTCCACCCCCTGGCCGACGGCGTCGACGCGGCCGACGATCTCGTGGCCGAGTATCAGTGGAAGCTTCGGCTCCGGCAGTTCACCGTCGATGACGTGCAGGTCGGTGCGGCAGACCGCGCAGGCCAGCACCTCGAGCCGAACCTCGCCGGGGCCCGGTTTCGGGTCCGGCAGTTCGGTCGCCACCAACGGTTCGCCCGGACGGTTCAGCACCATCGCCCTCATGCCACCAGCCTAGCAGTCGGCCAGCGATGACTGCGGCGCTGTCCATGGCGAATTCCCTGTTAATTCCCTGTTATCGATCTGGCCTGGTAAGGCGCTGTGGGTGGAAAAGCCAGTAATGGCAGTTGGTTAGGCCTCATTGGGGTGGGGTGACAGGCCGTTTGCAGGGAATTATTCCCTGTATTTTCCCGGTTAACAGGGAATTTTGGCCAGAGACGATGTCGCTGCAGACTCTAGCCACCGCCATTCAGTCTCGTCTCTGAACTCGGTTCTCCAGGACCTCACAGAAGTCTCCCAAGATTCAGTTGCTTGCGGCAGATCGCGCGTGGATTCGAGTGTCTCTGGAGACGCTAACCGTTATTTGAAAACACGGCGATTTGGGCAGCGTCTACGGAACCGTAGACGGTGGTCGTTACCGGGCTAGGGCTGCGAAGCCAAGGGCTTCGCGTTGCACGGGCCATTAATCGGAAAACCTGCCTTCAGCGGCGTGGTGAATAACCCAGTCCCGGTGTGAGTTGTTGAGCTGTACCAGGATTCATCGGCTGCGCAGTTGATAACTACGAATTAGCCACCCACAGGCTATCGCCCGTACAGTTCGAAAGGCAGGATTCAATACGGCTCAACGGTGTCTAGAGAATCAGTGGCGATTCAGTGCCCCCCTGGGGGTTAGGGTGTATGAGTCTCAACGAACCAGAAGAATGTGTCTCCATGGTACTGTCACCTTAATATATTAAAAAAGCTGGTTGAAGGGACCTGAGAGCTTCTAAGTCATTGATTGTTTGTCTCAGTGCGGGCTTGATTCGTGCCGAATGCGCGAAGTTTTACGTTAAGTTGACAGTACCGTTGCAACAGTTTCATCGAGAAACTGAACCTCAAAATTTGAAAAGGTGAAACGCGAGATGCAGCAAGGCCCTATAGCTACCAACCGCTCTCCCGTTCGCAATGGCACGGATGAAGTTCCCCGTACATTAGTTAGAAAGGCGATCATCCTTGCCGCCGGCGTTGGCAATCGCTTGCAGCCCTTTACGCAGCAGTTTCCCAAGTGCTTGGCGCCCATAAATGGCGTGCCGATTCTTATCAACGCACTGACCCATCTTAGGGATGTCGGCGTAACTGAAGTCGTTATCGTCGTCGGACACCACAAGGAGAAGATCTACGAACTCGTCGGGGACGACTTCCAGGCCGTGAAGATCACCTACATCGAATCTGAAAACTACACGACCACAAACAACATCTATTCGCTGTGGCTTGCTCGCAAGCATCTCGTCGATGATGTCCTGTTGTTGGAAGCCGATGTGTTTTTCGATCGGCGACTCCTTGATCGATTGCTCGCGCATGCGAGTGGAAGCTTAGCTGCCGTGGCCCCGTACAAGAACTGGATGTCAGGCACCGTCGTGAGTATCAACAAGACGGGCCATATACAAGCACTGATGGATGCTGCGGAGCAAGGCCCGGATTTCGATTATTCGAAGGTCTTCAAGACAGTCAATATCTACCTTTTCCGAGGAGAATTCCTGCGTCGGTACTTTGCGCCTCACCTAGAAGCCTACATCGCATCAGGCGACATTGATGAGTATTACGAGGCCATTCTTCACGCGATGGCACATCGCGGAAAGCGCGATCTGCGCGCAGTCCAGTGCGACGATCTCCGTTGGTACGAGATTGATGACGAGATCGATCGTCTTGCGGCTGAATACATGTTCTCGACACAAGAACACCGCTATGAACTGATCTCAAACGAACATGGAGGGTATTGGCGCCACAATTTCGTGGATCACGCCTTTCTCTACAACCTCTATTTCCCACCGGAACCGGTTTTCGCCCACTTCAGGAATCATCTCCATGCTCTGGTCTTGAACTACCCAGTCGCTCAGGGCAGCCTTGCCTATATGGTTGGTACGCTGATCAACCAGCCCCCGGAGAGAATCGCAGTAAGTAACGGTGCTTCAGAACTCATCAGGATTATCGCAAGTCTGGTCACCCGGCGGCTGATCATTCCCGTCCCCACCTTTAACGAATACGAAGAAGTGATGCCCGAGGTGCAACTCGTTCGTTTTGCCCTGGACCCACCATCCTTCCAGCTGGATGTAGATGCGTTTGCCGAGGAGGCCGCCCACTGCGAGGCCAGTATCGCGGTCGTGGTTACTCCCAATAACCCGACCTCACTGTTGGTTCCGAAGTCCGACCTTTGTCGTCTCGCGGAAAAACTCGACAGGCAGAACTGTACGCTTGTTGTCGATGAATCCTTCATCGATTTCTATCGGGAGCCAGAACGAGAAACCTTGATCAATGAGCTCGATACTTACCAGAATCTAGTGATCCTCAAGAGCATGAGCAAAGCATTTGGGATCGGAGGACTGCGGCTGGGTTACCTAGTGACTGCTAACGTCGAGATTGCTGAAAAAGTACGCAGTAAATTGCCGATCTGGAACATTAATGGACTTGCGGAAGCGTTTTTACGCCTAGCACCGCGTTATCGAAGGGAGTTCGACAAGAGCTGTATCAAGGTTCGCATGGATCGAGATGATCTCTATCAGCGTTTGAATTCCATTCGGGGGATGACTGCATACAGGCCAGATGCAAACTTCGTCTTCTGCCGTCTTCCAGATGGTGCGCCTAGTGGACCTGATGTGACTAGGGCCTTGTTCGTGGAGCACAATATTCTCATCAAGCACTGCGCGGGAAAGACCATGCCGGATTCGGATCGCTACTTGCGGATCGCGTCCAGGACAGAGGCTGAGAACGGTAAGCTTGTCGAAGCTCTGGGAGCCATCATCAATTCTCCGCCAACAATAACTAACGTCGATGAATGACGAATCATCCGAGGATTTCGGGATCGAACGCACTCAAGCCATTGAGAAGGGCGTTGACCCTGCGGTCCGTCCCCGTCGCAAGAATATATTCGCACATGCAGCAGATCTCGCAAACGCCTTCACCTTGGCAGGACTGTTCTGCGCTGTGCTTGGGATCTACTTCGCTATACAAAGTATCTTCTCGGCGGCGGTTATCGCACTACTGTGGGCAACTTTCTTTGACTGGTTTGATGGCCCGATAGCACGTCGCACGAAGGGTCGTACGGCTGAACTCCGAGCTTTGGGCGGGCAGCTTGACTCGCTGGTTGACATCGTCAGTAGCGGTGTTGGCCCTGCGATTCTCCTCTTGAGTGTTGGCGCGTTTAATCCGTGGTTCATTCCGGGAGCGTTTGCGCTGGTTGCCTCTGGGGTACTACGGCTCAGCTACTTCAATGTGTTTGGTCTCGAAGACGAATCCACCTATTTGGGCCTACCGATCGATCACAACGTTCTCATAGTGGCGTTGGTGTTCTTACTCGAAGGGCAGATAGAACGAACTGCATTTGCCGTCGTCCTCTACACGGCGATAGTGATGATCGCCGCGCTGGGCGTCATGCCATTCCGGATGCACAAGGTCGGCGGCGGCTGGTATTACGTGTTTGTCGTTTTCGTTGTATCGCTAACAGCGGTGTATGGGTGGCGACTATGGGCTGACATGCTGTAAGTGAGCTTCTTAGCTCGATTCCGGAGAACGCAAACGGAAAAAGTGGTTTTGTAGGCGGGGCCATCTAATCCGGAGTTGTGACAAGACACGGGGCAGCAACCAAAAAGTGAGCGGGGCGATCGCTCTTAACGAATACCAAGTAAGAGCCCCGAGGAAAGGGGATTGCGCTGGCAGGAAGCGTAGGTACTTTCGCCGTATCTCCACCAACTCCACTGCGACTTCCATACTCGTGTAAGCGTAGTTGCGGCGAAACTCGGACGTTGAGAAACCCGCTTCCCGAAACAGGTCTTGGTAAAGACCCACGTTACGATAGGTCGCCTGGTAGTCGCCCCGAGGAGTCAGTCTTCCTTGTGGCACAGTTGTTTCGCGGAGAACGATCAATCCCCCTGAGGTCAGACGGTCCTTCAACGAACGAAGCATTGATAGCGCATCGACGTCGTTTAGATACATGCAAAGACCCCCAAGAAAAATCAGATCGAAAGGACCCGATGGAAGATCCTTTCGTACATCACCTTCAACAATTTCCGTGTTGGGAAAGGGTGCTAGGAGCATCTTGGCTGCCGACACCATAGATGGGCTTTGTTCGATCCCAACGACACTGCCGTATCTGTCTGCAAAGATCTTGGTCCAAGCTCCCGAGCCGCATCCGAGGTCAAGTACTTTGCCCACCCGGGGCACCGCCTCAAGCCAATCTGTGATCGTCGTGATCTCTTTGCGCATGCGGTAACGAACAGAGTTTTCGGGAAGGTTCTGCTCGTGGGCCATATAGCTGGCGGTCGCTGCGGTATTACTGCCCGCCGCTTGAAAATAGCGCCGAACAACCTTGTAGTCGATTCGCTGGTCTGACGAGCTAGGGTTGCTCATGGCTGAGCTCTAGTCACGAATGCTTGTTCGTATGCGCTAGAGAACATTCTCGATGGGCTCCCGATTGATCACTGTAACGTTGCGAAGCTGATATGACTGCAAATTGCGTAATCAGCTAGGAATATTGATCCCGCGTAGCCTCTGATGCAACCTCGCGGCTGCTGTCTGTCGCGAATTGTTACTCAGGCGGCCACGGGTAGCTGATATAGACCACGACAATACGTAGCCCAGCGATAGTCAGCGAGTTTGGCGACCCGAGGCCGCGTTTTTTCGGCGGCGGAATCAGGCGGCGTGCCTCCGAGTGAACTGTGGACACGTCGCGCATTGTAGTAATGCTGGAACGTGTTGAGCTTTCGCGTGAGATCCGTGGCGTTCCAGAAGGGAACCTGATCCAGATAGTCCCTGCGGATCGTGCCTATCAGGCGCTCGACGAAAGGGTGAGAGAGCGGGACGAGAGGTACCGTCTTGATTTCGTCGACGTC
>Ga0164320_10000690_pt1 | contig 11516 bp, 10 predicted proteins | sample GuaBasSediGuay11_FD_113736 | JGI IMG/M metagenome (GOLD analysis project Ga0164320, IMG submission 113736) | Subseafloor sediment microbial communities from Guaymas Basin, Gulf of California, Mexico - Guay11, Core 4567-28, 0-3 cm | ecosystem: Environmental > Aquatic > Marine > Hydrothermal...
ACCGCCAATCTTGGAAAGCAGATCAACTGGATCAGATGCATCAGGCTTGTTAAAGTTAATTGAATCCTTGATCACCTGAACTTTATTTTTTAATATCTCATCATTTATTCCCGTACCCCTTCCTGTAATATCTTCAACCGCCTTACCCGTTATTACTGCGGTTATTGCACTGGAGGGAGTAGTATTTGCGATGCCCATCTCGCCTGTGCCAAATATCTTATACCCCTTTTTGGCATATTCGTCAGCCAATTCGACTCCTACCTGAATGCATTTTTCCGCTTCTTCCCGTGTCATAGCAGAATTTTTCCGCATATTCCTTGTGCCGGATACGACTTTTTTTATAAGTAATGGTACATCTCTACGTGCACCTACATCCCCAAAATCATAATCAACACCTATATCAACAACAACGACTTCTGCTCCAGCATGCCGTGCAATAACATTTATACCTGCACCGCCATGTACAAAATTCAGCACCATCTGGGCTGTGACCTCTTTCGGAAACGCAGATACTCCCTCATCTGCAACACCATGGTCTCCAGCAAATGTAAATACAACCTTTTTATCCAGATCAGGCATCGAGCTTTCAGTAATCGCTACGAGTTGCTTGGCAAACTCTTCAAGTCTGCCAAGACTGCCCTGCGGTTTAGTAAGACTATCCAGTCTCTGCTGGGCCTCTTCTCCAAATTTGCCATTGGTATTTGTAATATTTAACAGTAATGACTGAAGTTCCATAATTCCCTCCTATTTATTAAATACGTTTCAGTAGTCATCCTCGGACTTGATCCGGGGATCCATTTGCTTTTTCCTGGATTCCGCATCAAGTGCGGAATAACAAGCAAGCTACTTTATTCTAATTGGTATCCCTGCTGTTACCATATAAACTTCATCAGCTACTTCTGCTACTTTCTGGTTAAGAAAACCTGTTAAATCCCTGAACTCCCTTGCCAAAGGATTTTCCGGCACTATTCCCATGCCAACATCGTTTGAAACGATATACAGATTACAGAACCCAGATTTCAGAGAACAGACTGAGTTCTTTAGTTTGTTACATGTTTCTATCAGTTCATTTATATGTTTTTCTGTTGTCTGTGTTCTTTGCTCTGTGTTCTTTGTTCTGATCATGACATTTGACAACCAGAGAGTCAGACAGTCAAGCACAATAATTTCATATTTATCTTTGATTTTCGATATAAGCTCCGCTACATTTACCGGTTCCTCATAATTACTCCATCCCTGTCCCCTGTCATCTTTATGCTGCTGAATCCTGTACTTCATTTCGTCATCAAGTGCCTCTGCTGTTGCGATATAAGCCTTCGAACCCTTCATATCTGAAACCTCATTGAGAACAAAAGAACTCTTTCCACTCCTGGCGCCGCCTATTACGAATGTGATTTTCACTGACATCAATTAACTCCTATCTTAATACTGAAGTCTGTATACAACAGGAACTTCAACACGGCTTTCGATTAAAGGAAAAGGGGCAGCCTTTTTCACAACTTTTACAGTTGCTTTATCCAAAATGTTAAACCCTGAGCTTTTCATAACCATAATGTCATGCGGTCTGCCATTAGGGTTGATACTGAAACTTACATGCACAGTGCCTTCTATCCCCCGTCTCCTCGCCATTACTGGATAGGTCTTGACCCTTTCAATCGCATTTTCAATAAGTTCAATGGTGCCTGGCAATAGACCTGATCTTGCTGTACCAGTAAAAGAACCTGCACTTTCAGGAGCAGTGTACCCATATACAGCCTGGACAGTTTCCTCCTCTTCAGTAGCATCGTTCAGCCCTTCATCCATATTACTGCCTACATTCAAAACAGGTTCTTCATCGATCTGCGCTGATTCGATCTTATCAGTTACCGGATCGATCTGAATAACAGTTTCATCTGTAACCGGTTCTTCAGTTTTTTCGATCACAACTTCTGCTTTTACTACTTTCTGTTTCTCAATAACAATCGGTTTGATTTCTTTTTTTGCAATCTGAGATTCAGGTTTAGCACTCATTTTTTTCTCATGGCCTGATTGATTCTCATTTGACGGAAGACTCACGAAAAAAACTTTCTGGTCGCTAATATCCCCACTGCCCTTAAGTAATCCTGCGGAAAACAAAAAGGCAGCAGAGAAAAAACAGATATGAAGCACTATAGAAATTGTTATCGTTTTTTTAAAAGTCATTTGAATACACTATTTAATGTTAAATTTTTAGATCGCAAGCTCGACCCCTGCATAGGCAGTTAAGCCGGGAGTGCTAAAGCCTCCTGTTGTCTCATAGTTTTCATCAAAAACATTATCTACCCGCCCAAAAATTTTCAGGTTGTCGTTTACCCTGTAGCCTCCACTGACATCAACAAGAGAATATGCATGCAGGTTGCCTACAAAGTCGGAATCAAATACTTTACCAACATATATATAACTTGCCAATAATGATACAGTCCCATCAGAGTAATCAATTGTAAAATTAAATTTGTCGATCGGCCGTCTTGTTAACCGTTTCCCGGTATCCTTATCCTCCGAATCAAGATTTGTATAAGCAGTTGTAACTTTCACATCATCTATTATCTGAATAACTGCACTCGCCTCAATGCCTCTAATCTGTGCTTTTGATACATTTTGTGGCATCCAGACCCAGGAGCCGGGAGGAGTCTCTACCCAATTGATGAGATTTTTGTACTTCTGTTCAAAATACGTAACAGCCAGCGAAATCCTGTCCTTTACCAGGTCTTTCTCAAAACCTATCTCCCAGGAGTTACTCTTTTCAGGCTGCAGATTTGGATTGCCAATGCTTCCATATGGTCCGTTATAAAACAACTCATTAAGTGTCGGTGCCCTGAATCCCGTTCCATAGCTGCCTCTGACCGTCAACTCCACAGGAGTGATAAAGTAAACAGCTCCAGCCCTGTAGGTTGTTTCGCCCCCAAAGGACTGATGATCGTCATACCTGAATCCCGCATTCAATATAAGATCGTCATCAAAAAGCTTGAGTTTATTGTTAACGTAAAGGGCTTTGTTTTCCAGATTCTCATCGAACATTCCTTTATTTTCGCCGTTTTCTTTTCTGTATTCAACACCCAAAGTGAGCGTATATTCATCAACAGGATAAATATTGTTCTGCCACTCGTAGCTATCGATACTGGTAATGATATCAGAGTTATTGCCTGCGGTATCAGGGTCCCGGTTTGCAATGGAATCATAAACTCGTGAGCCGGATATTATCTGTTCCCACTTATCCGACAGGTAGATTTTGCCCTTTCCAGAGACTATATAGTGATGTCCGTACGCTCTAAAGTTCAAATCATCAGCACCGAAACCATCAAGATCAGAACGGTCATAATAAATTCTGCCGGACAGCTCCGCCTCAAACTTTTCTGTTGGTTTTACTCCAACCTTACCTGAAAAAGAGGCGTTCTTATATCCATCCCGTTCTGTTCCATTTTTCACAGCTGAGATGCCATCAGTTTCGAGATATGATCCGGTTAACCTGAAATCTATGTTATTCATCTCTCCGGATACCGTTGCAGAAGGATTATAAGTGCTGAATGACCCTCCTTCAAATGTAACCTTAATACCGGGTTTCCCTTTTCCTTTTTTGGTAATGATGTTTATAACACCTGCCATCGCCTCTGAACCATAAATGGTGCTTTGTGGCCCCTTCACGATCTCTATCCTTTCTATATCACCAGCTGTTATACCGGAAAAGTCGAAAGTTCCCAGTGTCGTACTCTTAACCTTAACACCATCTATCATTACCAGTGTCTGGGAAGCACTGCCGCCACGCAAAAAAACTGTAGCCTGTTTTCCTATACCCCCATTCTGTGTTACATTCAGTTCAGTCATTTTCTTCAGCACATCAGGGACAAATTCGACCTTCATTTTTTGTATGGTATCACCAGTAATCACGGTTACACTGCTGGTCGTCTCATCAACAGCTTCCTCTATTTTGGTAGCACTCACTACTACTTCTTTAATCTTTACCGGCTCTCCGCCCGCAAAAACCGCTGAGGCCGTAAATAAAATTGTTATCAAACATATAAATAATCTATTCATTAAATGTACTCCTGTTTTTATTTGTATTAGTTTTCAATTGCAATATCCGGCTGTTACATCAGTCTTATGTTAAGGTTCAAAATTAGTACCTTATATATATTCCTCCTGTTTCTTCATGTTGCATCTCTATATCAATATCAAATGCATTATTCAGCATTTTCTTTGTTAAAATTTCATGAGGCGTTCCACTGCCAAGCATTCTGCCTTCCTTGATCAACAGCAGCCTGTCAAACTGAGATGCGATGTTTATATCGTGAAGTGCCATTAAAACTGTTATGTCCCTTTTTTCTCTCAGTTCCTTTAACAGTCTCAAAAGTTCTATCTGATATTTAATGTCCAGATTTGCAAGTGGCTCATCAAGAAGAACAAGCCCGGCTCCCTGTAACAGAGTCATCGCAATGTATACCCTTCGCCTTTCCCCACCGCTGAGGTTTGTAATAAACGATTTTGTATAGTCAGTCAATCCAACCATCTCGATAGCATCCTCAACAGTCAGCTCCGGCTTGGCATCATAAGGATACTGCCCCATGCTTACGAACTCCTTCACCGTAAAAGGGATGCTGACATCAAGAAGCTGAGGAAGATAACTCAGAAGCTTTGCCCTGTCCCTGTGTCCGTAAGAATCAATTTCCTTGCCCCAGAGATTAATCTTGCCCTGTGCAGATTTTAAAATCCCGCTTGCCAGTTTAAGGATCGTTGACTTGCCAGAGCCGTTTGCACCAAGCAGACCTATGAATTCCCGATTCTTCATAGAAAGAGATAGGTCCCTGATAAAAGATCTGTCTTTTTCATAAGAAAAGCTGACTTTATCAAAATCAAGAATATTCATGTCAGAAACTGAGAACGTCTTTCTTCCTGAGTATGTATAAAAAATAAGGTGCCCCTAATATGGCAGTTATTATTCCTGCTGGCAGCTCCATCGGTGATAGTACAGATTTGCCGATCAGATCCGCTATACAGAGCAGTACACCACCGCCCAGTGCCGAGACCGGAATAAGAATTCTGCTGTCTGAACCGATCATAAACCTTCCTATATGCGGGACCAGCAGTCCTATAAACCCTATCATCCCGCCAAGCGATACTGATGCTGCCGTCATTAATCCTACTGATATGAAAAGTATGAACCTCTCTTTTTTTGGTGAAAATCCCAAGCTGTGTGATAGGTCGTCTCCCAGGATCAGGCTGTTAAGGGCCTTTGAGCGGAACATCGAGATCCCCAAACCAACAACAATAAAAATAAATCCATATGGAATAAGAGACCAATCAGCAATAGAAAGATCCCCGAATATCCAGAGCGTCGCCCTTTTCAGGCCTTCATTACTTGAGAGACTCATAATAAGCATCAACAAAGCTGAGAAGAGAAAACCAAGCCCTACACCTGCCAACAGCAACCTGTCTGGCCAGAAACCTCCCCGTTTCCATCCCATAGCTCCTACGAAAATGCCTGTTATTAACGCACCTGTGAATGCGAGAACAGGGATTGTAAAAACACCAAAAAACGATACACCTGTTATAATGCCTGCCGCTGCAACCAGTGCTGCTCCGCTTGAAATGCCAAGTATGTACGGGTCAGCTAAAGGATTTCTCAATATACCCTGCAGCACCGCGCCCGAAGCACCCAGCGCCATTCCCATAAGCACTGAAATAATAACCCTGGGCAGTCTGATAGAAAAAAGTATCTGCTTCTCAATCCCGGTCATTCCAAAGGGGCTTATCAGCCTCGGACCGATAAATAACGTCACTATAAAAATCATTAAAGCGACTATTGCTATGCATATCAGTTTCAATTTCATTTTTTTAATAAGGAATTATTTTCCCCTCGAACCATTGAATCCTCGGACCCTTCTAAATATTCTGCCAGCTCTTCTATGCCCGGAATAACCCTTGGTCCAAGCCTGTACAGATTGTCACTGACAAAATATACTTTATTGTTCTTGACTGCAGGTAGATAAGATAGCCGCGACAAAAGACCGCTGGAAGTTCCCTGCATATCCATACCCGTTGCCTTACCAATAAAAATAATGTCAGGCGATCGGCGAACAATCTCTTCAATAGAGTACTTGGGATATTGGATATTGGTATCTTCAGCAATATTGATCGCTCCAAGCAGATCAATGGCATCGTCTATTGCAGTTCCGGGCCCTGCCACCATCAAAGGCTCAGGCCAGATCATGAAAAGCACTTTTTTACTGGTCGCCTGCTTTCTTGCCCTTAATTCATTCAATCTGTTTTCTATATCAGAAGCAAGGAGATCGAACCTTTCCTGTTCATCAATGGCTTCTCCCAAAAGCCTTATGCCATCAGGAAGCTGGACTATCGTGCGTGATTCAAACACATATGTCTTGATCTTCATCGCTCTCAGCCTCATCTCAAATTCCTTCGAGTTTCCGTTCGTTGTCATAATTACAATGTCTGGCTTTAATAAAACTACCGCCTCAAGAGAAGGATTGGACATGCCACCGATCTTTGGTTTGCTCAAGGCTTCTTCAGGATAATCACAGTAACTTGTAACTCCAACAATGTTATCTCCCAGTCCGGCGGCAAACACAATCTCGGTCATACTTGGAGCAAGGGTGATGATACGCTTTGGAGATTCAGCAAAAGATTGAGAAATAGAGGCACAGAGGCACAGAGGCACAGAGGCACAGAGCAAAAAAAACAATTTCACCACTTTGTGCCTATGTGCCTTTGCCCCTTTGTGCCTGTCTTTTTGTAAATTTGCCACTTTGTGCCTTTCTAAAAAAATAAAAATCCCCAGCCTTCGATGAGAAAGCTGGGGATAAAAGCCAAGACCTTTACCCTCACAACCTCTTCCCTCGAAGGTCCTATTGTGAGGCGAAGTTCAGGCAGGTCTTCTGGCTCTCCCGATCTCTACTTGCCTTCCCTGTTTATTTACAAGTGGCGTTCAATGAGTAGAGACAGTACATTCCGAAAGTAGTGAAAATCGGGATTACAGCGGCGGGTCCGCTCCAGTATTTAACTGGATTCCCCTTTAAGCCTATAGTGGCACCTGAACAATATGTCCAGAAATTATAACTTATTTCCTTTCTGATTAGTCAAGGAAGTTTTTAATTCTATTTAAATCAATAACTTATAAAAATCTTCAGAGTTCAGTATTCCATCGTGTACATTATTATTCTCCGATGATCTTTACCAACACCCTCTTCCTTCTTCTGCCGTCAAACTCTCCATAGAAAATGCGTTCCCATGTGCCGAAATCCAGTCGGCCGTCTGTAATTGCCACAGTAACTTCTCTGCCCATCACCTGACGTTTCAGATGTGCATCGCCATTGTCTTCCCCTGTACGATTGTGCTGGTATTGGGAAACAGGTTCATGTGGAGCAAGTTTTTCAAGCCATACCTCGTAATCATGATGCAGTCCTGATTCATCGTCGTTGATAAATACAGAAGCTGTAATATGCATGGCGTTGCAGAGTACAAGGCCATTTTGAATTCCGCTCTCCCTTACACACTCTTCTACCTGAGGTGTGATATTAATAAATGCTCGTCTTGTGGATATATTGAACCAGAGTTCTTTGCGAAATGATTTCATGCCTCCTCCATATTTTTAAATGATTAAGTCATTATACTGAAGTTCCACGACATATTTCGTAAGTTCCTTTCCAAATCAAATGTCTTCTGGTAAAATGTGCTATGCAAAAAGGCACCCTGAACAAAAGACTGCCTCTCCTCCAGGATGCCGACCTCAACGGCAAAGTCGTCCTTATACGTGTTGATCATAATGTTGTAAAAAATGGTGTTATCAAAGACCCGTTCAGGATTGATAAAACCCTGGAGACGCTGTATTACACAGTAGACCAGGGCGGCAGGCCGATCCTTATGACTCATATTGGCAGACCACGAGATAAGAAAACAGGAAAGATCACATGCAGTCCCAATGAGTCAGTAGAGCCTATCATTGAATACCTGAGGAAGAAACTCCATACAAAATTTTATGTTCCTGAATGTGAGATCGATCCTGAACTTGGCATATCAGGGATGGGGAGTTCCGTATACCGTGCAATAGGGGATTTAAAAGACAGAAAAATTGGCGGTATCTATCTTCCAAATACCAGATGGTTTCGAGGTGAAGAAAGTGAAGGTTTTTTCAGAGATAATTTCGCAGTGCTTCTTTCTGATCTTGCTGATGTTTTTGTGAATGATGCATTCGGGTCCTGGCAACCCCATGCTTCAACATTTGATATTGCAAAATTTCCCCCCTCATACGCCGGCTTTCTCATGCAGCAGGAGATAGAAAATCTCAACAAACTTATTAATCCGGAAAGGCCATTCCTTGCAGTAATAGCCGGTGCAAAGTACGACACAAAGATAGGGCCATTAACCGCTATTTATGAAAAAGCAGATTATCTAATCCTCGGCGGTGTTTTATACAATGCATTTTTATGTGCCAAATACAATATATCCATAAAGGGCATCTCTGACGAAGATGTTGCGGCCGCAAAAGGAATTGTCAATAAAGACAGGGAACAGAAAAAAATCCTGGAAATGCCGTACATCATCGAATCTGACATAATTGAAGAAAAGACAGAGGGAAAATACAGAACCGTACCGATTGATAGTTTCAAAGAGGGAAACCAGTATAATTATGTGCTCGACATAGATCCAAAATCCCTTTCCAGCCCGATAGTTTTGGATGCATTACTCAATGCCAGGACGATTTTTGTAAATGCAGTTATGGGACTCATGCCTCAATTCCCGGATGGTTCAAAGGCCCTTGATGAAGCAATAGACAGAAACAAGGCTGCGTTAAAGATGTATGGCGGCGGTGACACACTGCAGGAGTTTAAAAATCTCTGTCCAGGTCTTTATCTTTCTGTTTTAGATAGTGCGCAATACTACTTCTTTACAGGTGGCGGAACAGTCCTCAAGGCCATTGAACAGGGCAGCCCTTATGGATTAGAGCCATTACAGGCATTGATGGAGAATAAGGAGCGATTGGGAAAGAGCATATAGTGATAAATGCATGCAGGGTCGCAGCACTAACCGTCCTTATTTTCTTTTATCTATCATCTCCAGTTTCATCTATTGAAGGTCCCATTCAGGTAAAAAACCTTTACCCTCTATTCTTGCACTTAAACCAGCCATATATGGAGAAGGCTGATATTGAAAATTCGATGAGTTACAGTCTTTCACATTCAAGTACATATACTGTTCAGGAATCCGGTGAATGGACTATCCATCTTGACATGGAAATCACTGAACTGAATTTCAGATATAAAAGGATTATTAATGATTTCATTGAGTTTGGTATTGATATCCCGGTTCTAATGTTTGGTGGCGGTTTCATGGATGGATTTCTTGAAGGCTATCATGATACATTCGGATTTCCTGATTACGGAAGGAGTGCAAGACCCAAGAATGATTTTCTTTATGAAGTAAGAAAAAACGGCAGGTTAATTATTGAAGGAAAGAGTGGCATCAGACTTGGTGATATCAGGTTTGCCATAAAAAAGCCGTTACTGTCTTCTGATGTCTGTAATTTAAGTGTAAAGATGGATGTTGAGGTCCCAATAAGTGATGCGAAAGAGGGTTACAGCAACGGCAGCCTTGACACAGGAATCTCTGTTTTAATGGATAAGGGTCTTACCCAGAATATAGTGACTCACCTGAACGTGGGAGCGGTGTTCCCTGGAAGTGTCAGGGGTCATGAAAAATTGGATGTCAAGAATTTTATTTATGGCGGAGCTGCTGTAGAGGTGGCTATCAGGGACAATCTCGCTCTTCTTGTTCAGGTTTTGGGACAGACTAGGATATATCCGATAACAGACTTGAGGGCTGTAGACCGTGAAGCGGTTCTCATTATCTTTGCCGGACGGTATAATACAGAAAAAGGCGGTTTCGATCTTTCACTGACTGAGGACCTCAGTGAATCAGGCGCACCGGATTTTATTATTAACCTTACCTATAAAATGGATATTTAAAGATATGATGAACGATAAATTAATTCATGAATGGGTGGTATCCCACCTCACAGGCAAGCTATCAAGAACTTATGATGAAGTAAAAGCAAATCTTGAGGAAGACAGAAATAACGAATTTAAAGGCTGTTACCCTGACCTGATCCTCAGTAATCACGGAATGGTTCTCGCTATAGTGGAAGTCGAGACTAATAGTACCATTACTGCTGAAAATGCCGCTAAATGGAAAGAGCTCTCCGGACTTGGAGTAAAACTTATCTTGATGGTCCCCAAGACATCAAAAGCAAAAGTGATCGATCTGCTCTGGAAGCAGGGCATTGCTGATAATGCATCTGTCGGAAGTTATGATATTCATGTAAGCATGCCTTGAAATTCTATACCATTTTAAGCCTTTTACCTATTATTTTGATATTGTTAATATCCATTAAGATTAGTTAAGTGATTTTTTCAGATCACCGGCAATTTTCCTGTTCATTCCTTTCAAAGCCGCTATATCCTCCACCCGTGCCTTCCTGATTTTATCAATACTCCCGAAATGTCTTAAGAGCAATAGCCTTCTTGCTTTTCCTATTCCTTTCACTTTCTCCAGTGGTGATGCAAATGTCCTCATTGAGCGAAGTTTTCTGTGATAACCTATCGCAAATCTGTGGACCTCATCCCGTATCTTTTGAAGTAAATAAGTGGATGACAGAAATGGCTCCAGATAAACCGGCGCTCTTTTGCCTGGAATATAGACCCTTTCACAATCCGTGCGAATTCCCGTCTTATTTACCTGTGATAATTTTTCTCTCGCCTTTGCTATGGCCGCGATTTCAACAGAAAGATCAAACTGTTTCGCTGCACTGAGCGCATATTGCAACTGGCCCCTGCCCCCGTCAATCAGCAGCAGTTGAGGTGCCTCACCATTACTATCAGCAATGCTCTTCAGATATCTGTCAACTACTTCTCCTATCATAGCAACGTCATCAATGCCTTTAACTGTTTTGATTTTAAACAGTCTGTAACCATTTTTTATGAATTTACCTTCTTCATATAAAACACAGGCTCCAACCGACTCTGAACCTGAAATGTTTGATACATCAATAGCAACTATTTTTCTTGGTATGGCCTTCAATGTCAAAATATTTTTTAACATTAACAGGGCTTCGTCTGAACCTGCATCTTTATGTTTGTTAAAGGAATAATAAGCATTGTCATTGGCCATTTTAAGTATTTTATGTTCATGCTCGCCTTTTGCGCCGGCCAGTTTGATGGCCCTGCCCCTTTTTTGCTGCAACCATTGCTTCTGTATTTGAAGTCTTGCTTTCACAGGCAGCACTATCTTTGAAGGTAATAGCATTTCCCTTGAATAAAATTGGCCGACAAAGCTTTCAATTAATTCCTTATCTTCTATGTCTCCGAGTTTTTTAATGAAAAAATCTTTTTGTCCAACAACCATCCCATTTCTGAGAAAAAGCATGAATATGGATGCTTCCTCTTTTGCCCTGTAAAGACCGATTACATCCATGTCTCCAAGTTCCGGTGTTG
>Ga0164320_10000691_pt1 | contig 11508 bp, 10 predicted proteins | sample GuaBasSediGuay11_FD_113736 | JGI IMG/M metagenome (GOLD analysis project Ga0164320, IMG submission 113736) | Subseafloor sediment microbial communities from Guaymas Basin, Gulf of California, Mexico - Guay11, Core 4567-28, 0-3 cm | ecosystem: Environmental > Aquatic > Marine > Hydrothermal...
ATTTCGCTGCCAGATGCAGTTAGACAACAAACTGAATTTCACAATATCCCACCTTCCTTTTATGAGAGAAATCGTACCTTTATACTAACCATATTGACTTTAATGAGTATCATAATAATAACGCTCGTCGGTTCAATACTCCTGTCACGAATTCGGAAAAAAGAAAAAGCAAGAAAACAGGAGGAAAAACGTACCGCCCAGATTGAGCGCTATCAAAATGCGATGATGGCGTGGTCAAAGCTTAACCATAAAAGTATTTCTGACGCGTTCGAAAAAGCAACAGAAATATCATCAATTACCTTGAATGTTGAACGAGTGAGTATCTGGCTGTATAACGACGCCAAAACAGATATTGTTTGCCGCACCATGTATACCAGTGGCGAGGGGCATTCATCTGGAGGCATACTCTCTAAAGCAGACTTTCCAGGCTACTTTTCTGCGGTGGATACCGGACTACGTCTGGTAATTGATGACGCAAGAACTGATCCTGCTACCAGTGAGTTAACCGAGTCATATCTGATAAAAAATAATGTATATTCGATGCTTAGTGTTCCGATATTTTATGATAGAAATATTATCGGTGTGTTATGCCATGAACATACCGGAAGTCCTAGAGAATGGACCGCGAATGAACAGGAGTTTCCATCTCTTATAGCCAGCGACATATCCTTATCACTCGAAATTGACAAGCGTAAAGTAATTGAAAAACACCTTGAGTACCAGGCATATCACGATTCCTTAACCGATCTCCCAAATCGAGCTCTATTTTTAGATCGTATTGAACAGGAGATAAGACATGCAAACCGGGAGAATTCGAACCTGGCAGTTCTATTCCTGGATCTTGATAACTTCAAACAAATTAACGACTCTTTTGGGCACTCTGCTGGTGATACCGTACTCGTTTCGATATCAAAAAGACTAAAACATGCATTGCGAGAATCCGATACGATTGCACGCCTGGGCGGTGATGAATTTATTTTCCTGCTCAGTGATTTTAAAAATGTGGATGACATCAATGATATTGCTTTAAAACTTTTTGATGCAGTACAACAGCCTCTGGCAATTGATAACAATGAACTTTACGTAACCGCCAGCATAGGAATAAGTGTTTTCCCAAACGATGGTACAAGCGCCGAGATCCTGCTCCGCAACGCGGATGCTGCAATGTATCGGGCAAAAGAAAAAGGTCGGAATGGGTTTGAGTTTTATACTGCGGATATGACCGCAAAGGCCCTTGAAAAAGTGCTTATGATAGCAAACTTAAATCACGCCATCGAACAGGATGAATTCGAGATATATTACCAACCGCAATACGATATTCAGAAAAAACAACTAATAGGTCTGGAGGCACTAGTCCGTTGGCAACATCCCGAACTTGGCTTTCTCCTTCCAGATAAATTTCTACCTACGGCGGAAGAATCTGGATTGATTGTCAGGCTGGATCGATGGGTTATGCGTAAAACCTTTCAACAAATAAAGGCATGGAAAGATAGAAGACTTGCATTCGGGCGTCTTTCTTTAAATTTGACAATACAACAAATCGATCAGCCGGATTTCCTCGAGTTTCTAATAAAATTAATGAATGATACTGGCTGTACTGGAGCGTCTTTAACCTTTGAAATTACAGAGGGGCAGCTCATGAAAAATCCTGAAAGAACGATTGAATTACTAAACTACATGAGCAATTTAGGCATCGATATTGCCGTTGATGATTTTGGAACCGGGTATTCTTCTTTGGCTTATTTGAAGAAACTTCCAGTCGATACAATCAAAATCGACAGGGAGTTTATACGAGACATTCCCGGAGATGAAGACGACTCATCGATTGTAAAATCGATGATAGCATTAGCTAGCAACCTGGGTATCGCTGTCCTGGCAGAGGGTGTTGAAACAATTGAGCAATTTGATTTCTTAAAACAAGAGGGGTGCTGTCTTATACAAGGCGATTATCTCTCCCTTCCAAAACCAGCTTCAGACATTCCCAATTTTTCTAGTTATCCGCTAGAAGAGGATAAATACAAAAAAAAGGACGCCGTTGTTACTAATATTAGTCAAATCCGTGTTAGAAGATCAAATCCGATAATTCCATCAGGCTCTTAATCCGAATAGTAGGCTCAATCCCCCATGGGTCGAAAACCGCATTATGCGCTCGCTGTAACCAGGCGGCTTTCATACCAAAATTAACTGCACCCATGACATCAAACGGATTGCTCGAGACCAGCCAGGCGTTTTTTGCCACTGCTCCGGTGGACTTGAGAAAATAGTGGTAAACGTCCGGGCTAGGTTTGAAAGTTTGCACGTCATCGACGCTAACCACGCCTTCGAAGTAGTCGTTAATACCCGCGTTATCGAGCAGCCCTTCTACCGCACTCTGGAGGCCATTGGAAAATCCAAAAAGTCTAAATCCGGCGTCTTTCGAGACTTTCAGGCTTTCGACCACATCGTCAAATGCCGGTAATACGCGGTAAGCATCCATTAATGCCTGTTTGGCATCGTCATCGAGTGAAGTATTGAGCAGACTGTCGGTATAATCGAGCGCGTTTCGGGTGCAGACTGTGAAGTTTTCATAGCGTCGCATCAGACCGCGACGAAAGGTGTATTCGAGTTGCTTGTCACGCCAGATGCGTGAAAATTCGGCGGACTGGTCGGTGTATTCGGCCAGTTTGGTAATAACGCCGTAGGGATTTATCAAAGTGCCGTAGATGTCGAATCCTATTGTAATTGTCATGCTGAACCCTCGTATTTAATCGATACCGGCCTTGTTGATTTTTCCTGCCTGGTGGAATTCGGGCCAGCGTTTTTTAACCACATCACCATCACTGGCGAGTGCGATACAGGTATCGAGAATCACTGGCTTCTGTTTGATCGAGCGTTTGACTTCGCGTTCTTCGAGCGCCATGTGCAGGGTCTGGTATGCGGTAGCTGCAATCGGACCGAGCAAATCCATCAAATGGGTGCAGCTTTTATCTGTACCAATTCTCCCGCGCACCAGCTTCATCCAGCCCTGAGCTATTTGCAGACCGACTAACGCCTTCATTTCTACCGCAGCCTGGGTACAGATTCCAAATGGCGTGTGATCGGACGATGCCTGCGCATCCTGAATGACAAAATCGAGATCAATTGTCAGGCGTAACCACATATCGTGTACTGGCTCCCCTGCCCTGATAATACCGCCACGATGGTCCTTATCGTAACCGCAATCGTAGGTTCGCGTGTCGCGTATCTGCGCCTCGATGTCCCACAAACCGTCATCGCGCAGATAACCCTCGCAATCGATATGACGATGATGCATTTTTTTTCGGCTGGAAGATTCGCACAAGGGCATGGTGTTCGATCCTGTTATTTTCGGCTCACTTTCGAGTTAGGGCGAGGGCAGCTCGTGAAGCACTTTCGCGTCCGAGGAATTCATTGATGTATTGTCCTGCTTCGAGCAGCTTGTGCATATCGACACCAGTTTCTATGTTCATACCATCGAGCATATAGAGTACATCCTCGGTCGCCACATTGCCGTTCGCGCCCCTGGCATAGGGGCATCCACCTAGTCCTGCGACCGAGCTATCGATCACCGATATACCACACTTCAATACAGCATGCAGATTAGCAAGCCCCTGGCCATAGGTATCGTGAAAATGTGCTGCCAGTTGTGGTATCGGTACTGCCCTGCTGACGCGCTCGATCAAAGCCTGCGCTTTACCTGCTGTACCGACTCCGATAGTGTCGCCTAGCGATATCTCGTAGCAACCCACATCGAGTAATTGCTGGGCTACCTCGGCTACGGTATCTATCGAAACTTCACCTTCGTAAGGACAGCCCAATACGCAGGATATATAACCACGAATTTTGAGGTTTTCGGCATTGGCCTTTTCGGCCACCTGTTGAAAGCGTTGAAGACTTTCTTTAATCGAACAATTGGTATTCTTTTGCGAAAAGGTTTCCGACGCGGCGGCGAACCCGGAGATTTCCTCGACCCCGGCCTCAAGCGCCGCCTCCAGGCCTTTCATATTGGGTACCAGCATCGGATAAGCAACATCGGTATGTTTTTGAATACCCTTAAACACCTCGCTACTAGTCGCCATTTGCGGCACCCATTTGGGCGATACAAACGCCCCCGACTCGACCACCGGCAAGCCGGCATCGACGAGTTTTTCGATCAACGCGATCTTGACCTCGGCTGGCACACTTTGCGCTTCGTTTTGCAGGCCGTCGCGTGGGCCTACTTCGACTATTTTTACTTTAATCGGGGTTACCATAACTTGTATTTAAAAGACTCCACTTGGGTATTCGTCAATCCTGATCACCGCTCCAGTCAGGTTTACGTTTTTCTAAAAACGCACTCAGTCCTTCCCGCGCTTCGTCGGAGGCGCGCACTTCGGCGATACGCCTGGCAGTCTCTTCGATCAACGACTCATCGATAGCCCGACCATGCACATGCCGGATCAATTCTTTTGCGGTAGCCTGTGCATTTGGTCCGGAAATTAACAGCGCATCGATACATTGTTCGAGACTGGCATCGAGTGCTTCGGGTTCGACCACTTCGTGCACCAGACCGAGCTGCAGCGCACGCGCGGCGTCGAAACGCTCGCCGCTAAGAAAATAACGCCGTGCTGCACGCGAGCCCATCGCTGTTATCACATAGGGTGATATGACTGACGGGATTAAACCCAGGCGCACTTCGGAAAGACTGAATATCACATTCACCGATGCAATCGCAATGTCGCAACAGGCGATCAAGCCAACACCGCCGCCAAAACTCGCACCCTGCACCAGTGCGATTACAGGTTTGTTCAATCGATCAAGCCGGTACATCAGCGATGCAAGCTTCCTTGCATCGGCGATATTTTGCTCCTGATCGTAATCGGCCATGCGCCGCATCCAGCCGAGATCGGCACCGGCCGAAAAACTCTTGCCCGCAGCACGAAGCACCAGCACGCGAATCGAGTTATCGTTCTGGATATTATCGAGAACCTGTAACAGATCAGCGATCATCGTATCGTCGAAGGCATTGTGTTTTTCAGCCCGGTTCAGGGTAAGGCTGGCAACGCCACGCGCATCGGTCTGTAGAATTAAGCTGGTCGACATGACTACATCCTGAATATGCCGAATCGGCTTTCTTCGATCGGTGCATTCATTGCCACCGAAAGACCCTGACCCAGGATCCTGCGCGTATCGACTGGGTCGATAATACCGTCATCCCAGAGCCTTGCACTGGCGTAGTAAGGATGGCCCTGAACATCGTACTGGTCGAGGATCGGTTGTCTCAATGCGACTTCCTGGGCTTCGTTCCAGGATTCGCCCCGCGCCCGCCGGGCATCGCGTGTAACCTGAGCGAGCACATTGGCGGCCTGCTCGCCACCCATCACTGAAATACGCGCATTCGGCCACATCCACAGGAAGCGACCACCATAAGCCCGGCCACACATTGCGTAATTACCCGCACCGAAACTACCGCCGACTACGACAGTTAGTTTCGGCACCCTGGCACAGGCCACAGCACTAACCATTTTTGCGCCATCTTTGGCGATGCCGCCGTGCTCGAATTTTCGCCCGACCATGAAACCGGTAATATTCTGTAAAAAGATCAACGGGATACGCCGACTCGCGCAGAGTTCAATGAAATGCGTACCCTTTAACGCCGATTCGGAAAACAGCACACCATTATTGGCGATGATACCCACTGGATAACCCAGTAAATGCGCAAAACCGCAGACCAGGGTTTTACCGTAAAGCGCTTTGAACTCATCGAACTCGCTGCCATCGACCAGGCGCGCGATGATTTCACGGCTATCGTAAGCCTTGCGCAAATCGTCCGGCACGATGCCGTAAAGTTCACTGGCCGGGTATAGTGGTTCCACCGGTTCACGCATCACCAGTTGCGTTTTCTTGCTACGATTCAAATATGCCACTGCGTTACGTGCGAGATCGAGCGCGTGTGTATCGTTTTCAGCCAGGTGATCGGTCACACCGGAAATTCTGGAGTGCACGTCGGCACCCCCCAGGTCTTCGGTGCTGACCACCTCGCCGGTAGCGGCTTTCACCAACGGCGGGCCGCCGAGAAAAATCGTGCCCTGCCCCTTGACGATGATACTTTGATCGGACATCGCCGGCACATAAGCGCCACCCGCGGTACAGGAACCCATGACCACGGCAATTTGTGCAATACCCTGCGCCGACAGATTTGCCTGGTTGTAAAATATGCGGCCGAAGTGTTCGCGATCCGCGAATACCTCGTCCTGGCTCGGTAAATGGGCACCGCCAGAATCGACCAGGTAAATACAGGGCAGGTTGTTTTCCTGTGCGATAGCCTGCGCACGCAGGTGTTTTTTCACCGTAATCGGGTAATAGGTGCCGCCTTTTACGGTCGCGTCATTGGCGATGATCATGCACTCGATACCGTTGATGCAACCGACTCCGGTGACCAGGCCGCCGGCAGCGATATTATCGTCACCGTACATCGCGTAACCCGCGAACTGACCTATTTCGAGAAACGCCGAGCCTTCATCAAGCAGCAAATTGATCCGGTCGCGTACCAGCATCTTGCCCCGTGCGAGGTGTTTCTTGCGCGCTCGCTCACCCCCGCCACGACTGATTGTAGTGACCTTGTCGTGAAAATCGCCTACCACGGCCTGCATCGCAGCCAGATTCGCCTCGAATTCGGGTGAGTTGATATCGATTCGTGTCTCAATTTGCGCCATGATATTTACCAGCCACCGGTTTCGAGCCAGCGGTCTAACTGATCGAGCCGGTCATTACCCCAGAAAGGCTCATCGCCTATAAAGATGAATGGAGAGCCAAATACTCCCCGATTGATCGCCGCCTGTGTTTCAGCCTTGAGACGGTCTTTGATCGGCTGAGTTTGCATCGCTGGCACCAGGGCTTCAGCATCGATTTCGAGATTCCTGGCCAGCTCGGCTATTAGTTCAATCCGAGTACCATCCTTGCCCTCGCCGAAAATGGCTTTGTAAATTGCCTTCGCCAGTGCGACCGCCTGCTCCGGTTGTTCGTCGACCAACAGGTAGTAGGCGCGCGAGCAACTGAGTGCGGCTTTGGGGTAATCATCCGGCATGCGAAAATTTGCAGCCTGCAATCGGGCGCTGCGCTGTAAATCGAGCAGCGTGTAATCGGCCATCATCGGTGTATCGATCAGAGGCTGGTGCCCGGTTATCGAAAAAGTCGCGCCGAGCATAAAAGGCTTCCAGTTTACTCTGCGGCCGTGGCGTGCGGCAATCTCGTCGATACGCAGGCTCGCAAGGTAGCCGTAAGGCGAATAGAAATCGAAGTAAAAATCAATTTTGCTACTCATGCCATTCTGCCAATTTCACGGGCGATAACAATTCGCTGGATATCACTGGTACCCTCGTAGATCTGCGATACGCGCACATCGCGATAAATACGCTCGAGGTCATAATCCTTTAGGTAACCGAAACCGCCGAGCACCTGGATCGCCGACGAACATATTTTCTCGGCGGCTTCCGAGGCAAACAGCTTGGCCATGCTCGCTTGCTTGAGGCAGGGTTGGCCGGCGTCGCGCAGGCTGGCAGCGTTGATCACCATCAAATGCGCAGCTTCAAGCTGCGTCGCCATATCGGCAAGCCGAAACGCGACTGCCTGATGCTCGATAATCGGCTTACCGAAAGTCTCCCGCTCATTTGCATAGGCAAGCGCGATCGCATAAGCCGCGCGCGCCATACCCACGCTTTGTGCGCCGATACCGATGCGCCCACCCTCAAGATTCATCAGCGCGATTTTATAACCATCGCCCTCGTCGCCGAGCCGGTGATCGACCGGTACTCGGCAATCTTTGAGGAAAACCTGCGCAGTATCCGACGCATGCTGTCCCATCTTATCTTCGATGGTTCCGACCTGGTAACCGGGATTATCGGTTGGCACCACGAATGCGCTAATGCCTTTCTTGCCCGCCGGCGGATCGGTGACTGCAAATACAATCGCTACCTGTGCATTTTTGCCCGAAGTGATAAAGGTTTTGCTGCCATTTAATACATAGTTGGCGCCGTCCCTGACCGCGCGGGTCTTGATCGCTGATGCATCTGACCCTGCCTGTGCCTCGGTCAGGCAAAAGCAGCCCAGCATTTGCCCCGATGCCAGTGGTTTTAAATATCTTGTTTTCAAAAATTCGCTACCAGATCCATACAGCGAGCCGCAAACTACAGAATTGGTCACACTCAGAATCGTCGAGCAAGCACCATCCCCAGCGGCAACTTCTTCCAGCGCTAGCGCGAAGGCGACATACCCGGTGTCGCTACCACCCCATTGTTCCGGGATGATCATACCAAACAGGCCGAGTTCACCCATCTCTTTAAGTTGTTCGGCGGGGAAATGACCTGTTTTGTCCCACTCGGCCGCATTTGGTGCTATGCGGCCTTGTACATAGTCACGAACACTATCGCGGATCAGGCATTGTTCGTCGGTGAGTATCATGATCAGTCAGCAGCAGGGTAAAGGGCTAAGGGCTCAGACCAGTTCAACCGCCATCGCCGTGGCCTCGCCACCGCCGATACAAAGTGCGGCGATACCTTTTTTCAGGCCCTGGTGTTGCAGTGCTGCGATCAGTGTTACCAGAATGCGCGCACCCGAAGCGCCAATCGGATGGCCCAGTGCACAGGCACCACCATTAATATTAACTTTACCGTGATCAAGCTTGAGGTCGTGCATCGCCGCCATGGTCACTACGGCAAATGCCTCGTTGATTTCAAACAGGTCGACATCACCTGTGGTCCAGTCAAGTTTTTCCAGTAGATTTTTAATGGCACCGACCGGTGCCGTGGTAAACCAGGCCGGTTCGTGCGCAAATGAGCTGTGTCCCTGAATCACGGCCACGGGTTTCACACCACGACTTTTCGCTTCGCTCTCGCGCATCAATACCAGGGCCGCGGCTCCATCTGAGATCGAACTTGAATTCGCCGCAGTAACCGTACCATCGCCGCGAAACGCCGGACGCAAGGTCGGAATTTTATCGAAGTTGGCATTAAACGGCTGCTCATCGGTATCGACCGTGATTTCACCTTTACGGGTTTTTATTACCACCGGCGTAATCTCGTCTTTAAAAGCACCGCTCTCAATCGCCGCCTGCGCTCTTTTAAGCGAAGTAATCGCGAATTCATCCTGTTGTTCGCGTGAAAAACTGTATTTATCAGCGGTATTTTCGGCGAAGCTTCCCATCAGGCAACCCTTGTCGTAGGCGTCCTCTAACCCGTCGAGAAACATGTGGTCGAGTACCCTGGCGTGCCCCATACGCAGTCCGGTACGGGCCTTGGGTAACAGGTACGGGGCATTACTCATGCTTTCCAGGCCACCAGCAACCATCACCCGATTGCTACCCGCCAGCAACAAATCGTGAGCCAGCATGGTTGCTTTCATGCCCGAGCCGCACATCTTGTTAATCGTGGTACAACCGGCGCCGAGTGGGATACCCGCCCCGAGGCTAGCCTGACGCGCGGGTGCCTGGCCCTGACCGGCCGCCAGCACGCAACCCATGATTACCTCGTCGATAGCATCCTTGCCAATTTGGCTACGTTCGACCGCGGCCGATATCGCTGCTGCACCGAGTTCGGGTGCGGTGGCATCGGATAGCACGCCCTGAAAACCACCCATCGGGGTACGTGCGCTGCCGGTGATAACTATTTTCTCACTCATTTTTCTAATCTCGTTAATTCAACTTGTTTGGTTAAAAAATGACCGTCATTCCGGCCTACGAGCCGGAATCCATCGTAAGCTACCCAGGAAACTAATCGTAGGCACCGATATTAATAGATTCCGGCTCGGGGGCCGGAATGACGATGAAATTTGATTTCCAGTCTTTAAGTTAATCCCATTAACTTGTCTCATTAAATAACTCGCGACCGATTAACATACGCCGAATCTCCGAGGTACCGGCACCAATTTCATACAATTTGGCATCGCGTAATAATCGACCCACAGGATAATCGTTGGTATAGCCGTTGCCACCCAGTGCCTGTATCGCTTCAAGCGCCATCCATGTTGCCTTCTCGGCCGCGTATAAAATCGCACCGGCGGCATCTTTACGAGTGGCCTCACCGCGGTCGCAAGCCTTACCTACCGCATAAACATAGGCTTTGCTGGCATTCATCGTGGTGTACATGTCGGCGAGCTTACCCTGCATTAATTCGAATTCACCGATGCTCTGGCCAAACTGCTTGCGCTCGTGAATATAGGGAACCACTGCATCCATACAGGCCTGCATAATGCCGGTAGGACCGGCTGCCAACACCGCGCGTTCGAAATCCAGGCCACTCATTAATACCCTGGCACCTCTGTTGATTTCACCAAGCAGGTTCTCCTCCGGTACTTCTACATTCTGGAATACCAGTTCACCCGTGTTAGAACCGCGCATACCGAGCTTGTCGAGTTTTTGCGCGGCGGTGAAACCAAATGATTTTTCAACCAGAAATGCGCTGATGCCGCGTGGCCCGGCCTGCGGATCGGTTTTTGCGTAGACCACGATTAAATCGGCATCGGGACCATTGGTAATCCACATCTTGGTACCGTTAAGCACATAGCGATCACCCTGCTTCTGCGCCTTCATTTGCATACCGATGACATCGGAACCAGCGCCCGACTCAGACATCGCCAGTGCACCGATATGTTCACCATTAATCAATTTTGGTAGATATTTTTGCTTTTGGGCATCACTGCCGTTGCGATTAATCTGGTTCACGCACAGGTTGGAATGCGCGCCATAACTCAGACCCACAGATGCCGAGGCGCGGCTGATTTCTTCCATCGCGACGATATGCGCGAGATAACCCATACCGGTGCCACCATAGCTCTCGGGCACGGTGATGCCGAGCAAGCCCATCTCGCCGAACTTTGGCCAGAGTTGATTGGGAAATTCGTTACTACGATCAATATCCGCCGCAATCGGTGCGATTTCGGATTGTGCGAAGCTATATACCGCGTCACGCAGCATATCGATGGTATTGCCGAGGTCAAAATTGAGTGAGGGAAAGTGCGTCATCGAATATATTTCATATAGAGTATTAACCAGCTTTCAGTTTGTTTTTGCCTGCGTGAATATTAGACAAAACCGTTCGCGCATCGTCGGCGATATGCTCCAAATCGGCCAATGCCAGCTCTACATCCTGTTTTTGCGTTTCAAGAATATCACGCCGCGCATCGAGTTTTTCCAGCAAATAAATCAGTTGCGCCTCTTTTCCCATATTTGAATCGTACAAATCAAACGATTCGCGGATTTCAGCTAATGACCAACCAAGCCTTTTACCACGCAGTATCAAGCGTAAACGCACACGGTCTCTCTCTGCGTAGATTCGCTTCGTACCCGCTCGCTTTGGAGCCAGCAATGCCGATTCTTCATACAGACGCAGGGCCCTTGAGGTAACGCCGAATTCGTTGGCTAGCTCACTAATGGTATAGATATTAGATTTTTCGCTCACGGTTGCTGCATTCCTGGTTTGAGATACCCTTATTTCCAATTGACGTTAACGTAAACGTAAGGTAGTCTAAGGCGATCCA
>Ga0164320_10000692_pt1 | contig 11508 bp, 13 predicted proteins | sample GuaBasSediGuay11_FD_113736 | JGI IMG/M metagenome (GOLD analysis project Ga0164320, IMG submission 113736) | Subseafloor sediment microbial communities from Guaymas Basin, Gulf of California, Mexico - Guay11, Core 4567-28, 0-3 cm | ecosystem: Environmental > Aquatic > Marine > Hydrothermal...
TCTTGTTTTGATCGCCCCGGCCACTGCGGAATTCATGGCGCGCATTGCGACAGGCGCCGCACCCGACCTGCTCACGACCTTGTGTCTGGCAACGCGAGCACCCATCGCTATTGCCCCCGCCATGAATCATGTCATGTGGGCGAACCCGGCGGTGCAGGCCAATCGCGAGGTACTGGAAAGCCGCGGCATGAGGATGCTCGGCCCGGAGCACGGCGATCAGGCCTGTGGTGAAACCGGCATAGGGCGAATGATGGAACCGAATGACATCGTGTCCGCCATACAGTCGATACCACCGGTCTCGATCTCAGGTACCGGGCAGCTTCAGCTCCAGGGCAGAACGGTGATGGTTACAGCCGGCCCGACTCGCGAGGCCATCGACCCCGTTCGCTACATCTCGAACCGCAGCTCGGGGAAAATGGGCTATTGCATGGCCCGTGCCGCGAGAGACGCCGGAGCGAAGGTCATCCTGATCAGCGGTCCGGTCGGCCTGGACGAACCGGGCGGAATCCAGTGTCTGCGAGTCGAGACAGCGGAGCAGATGTTTGCCGCGACGCACGAGCATATTCAGGGTGTCGATATTTTCATTGCCGCTGCTGCTGTGTCCGATTACCGGCCCGAGAAACAGGAACAAAACAAGATCAAAAAGACCAAAGCGGTAATGCAGATCGATCTGATCAAAGCGCCCGATACGCTGGCGTCAATAGCGAAGCTGGCCAACGGGCCTTTTACAGTCGGCTTTGCAGCGGAGACCGAACGCGTCCGTGACTACGCGCTCGGCAAACTCGAAAACAAGAAGCTCGACATGATCGTCGCGAACAAAGTCGGCGCCGATCGCGGCTTCGACTGTGAAGAAAATGCGGTCGAAGTGTTCTGGCGTGGCGGCGAGCGGTCTTTTTCGATGACAGCCAAATCGGAGCTCGCATCGCAATTGATCCAGTTGATTGCGGACCGCTACGCCGGGAGTGCCGACACACAAACGAAAAAAGACTGGCCGCGCGCCGTAAGGGATTGACGGGCGAGAGCATTGCGAGCGATTGAACTGAAGATACTGGATTCCCGAATCGGGAAATCCATACCCCTGCCGCACTACGCGACCGACGGATCCGCGGGACTCGACATGCGCGCATGCATCGATAAGCCGCTGACTGTCGGGCCGGGCGACGCCGAGCTGGTTCCCACTGGTCTTGCAATTCACATCGGCGACAACCGCCTGGCGGCGGTGCTGCTGCCGCGCTCCGGGCTTGGACATAAACACGGCCTGGTGCTCGGCAACCTGACCGGGTTGATCGATTCCGACTATCAGGGTCAGATATTTATCTCCTGCTGGAACAGAAGCACCAAAGCATATGAAATCAAGCCGGGGGAGCGCATCGCACAAATGGTGTTTGTACCTGTTGAACCGGTCCGGTTCGAGATTGTCGAGGAATTTCGGGAAAGCGAGCGCGGGGACGGCGGGTTCGGTCATTCCGGGACCGGATAACCCGGGTCCCGCGTCCCTCGTTAATCGGGGTTCGGGCTAATTCAGGCCCTTCAGAGACTTGAATCGGGTGATATCGCCATCGAAGCGCGCGACGATGTTCTGTTCGTCTTCCCGGAACCGCTCCAGGTTCTCCTCATGGCGCTTGATAGTCGCCTTGGTGACGAGAAGGTCTTCAGCCAGGTCCGGGGCGATCATCTCGGCGTCCGGATTCGAACTGTAAGGCTGGTACTGGAAAGCCTCTTCGCGCAATTCGGTCATACGGTGCATCATGTTTCGCAAATAGAGTTCCGTAACCCGAGACTGCGCCTGGAACAACTCGACGCGCCGGTCCCGGTGCATGACGATCTCGTCTACTGACAGATAAGTGGCAAGCAGCGCCTCATCGGCACGCCGCTGCAACTTCGCCTGTCGCTTAAGTTCTGCCATGCGATTGTCTTCGGCAATCTGTTCTGCTGTTCTCTTGCCGTGCAAGACGTCCACGGTGATGCCGTGCTCATTGAGAACCTGTTTCTCCATGTCGGCGTATTTGGCGGGAACGTGGTCGCCATAATGTATGACACCATCATTGTCCACCCAGCGGTACAGCTTCTGTTGCTCTGCGGCCGTGGAGCCCAGCGGCAGCGCCAAAAAAATGGTTACGATTGCAACTATCAATGATCGCATAAACGAAGAATCACATAAAACACAACATTCAGAGAGCGACTGGTTCGCGTATTGGGAGCTTAGTAGGCAATTTTGCGTCTGTAAACAGTCCAGAGCCTACAAATGAAATCAAGAGCTTATGAGTCTATCCCATATTTACTTCTGTAATCGAGGATCGGTTTGAGGAACTCGGCGTACTCAGTGGATTCTTCCAGCATATCGACCAGATCCTCGAGCTGAACGATGCTGATAACCGGAATTCTGAGCGTCTGCTCAACTTCCTGAACCGCTGAACGAGAGTCCCTGCCGATCTCCTGCCGGTCGAGCGAAATGACAAGTCCCGCAATATCGGCGCCCTCGGAAGTGATTATCTGCTGCGCTTCCCGAACTGCAGTACCGGCGGTAATCACGTCATCAACGATAAGTACCCTGCCGGCCAGCGGTGTACCGACAATGCTGCCTCCCTCGCCATGGCCTTTAACTTCCTTTCGATTGAAAGCATACGGTACGTCAAGGTCATGATGTTCAGCGAGTGCGGAAGCCGCCAGAGCGACAAGTGGGATACCTTTGTAAGCCGGGCCGAAAAGCATGTCGAATTCAAGGTCTGAATCCGCGATCGCCGACGCGTAGTAGCGGCCAAGTTTTGCAGCCGCATAACCGGTGCTAAAAAGACCCGCATCAAAAAAGTAGGGACTGTTTCGTCCGGACTTTAGTGTGAACTCACCGAAACGCAGAACACCGAGCTCAAGCGAAAGCTCCAGAAATTCTCTTTTATACGCACGCATATTGTTGGACTGGGACTCAGGTTCTGTATGATTGTTCGCCGTGTCAATCTGGTTTCCATGCCACAGCAGGGCTCGGCAGTATGACATACCGATGCCCGATTTGGTTCAGATAAATGTAGGCACAGTCGCGTAATGAAATAGCTCGTTCAGGGCCGGGGGAGAAGTGTTTCGTGTCATCAGTTTAAATGCGAACGGCATTCGTGCAGCAGCGAGAAAAGGTTTTTTTGAATGGATGGACAAACAGTCGCCCGAAGTCGTCTGCATCCAGGAGACCAAGGCGCAGATCCATCAGTTGACGGACGCCTGTTTTACTCCCGCCGGTTATCATTGCTTTTACGAGGATGCGATCAAGAAAGGCTACAGTGGAGTCGCGATTTATTCGCGGCAGGAACCCGATGAAGTTATTCGCGGCTTCGGTGAGCAGGAATTCGACGATGAGGGGCGATATCTGGAGGTCCGGCTGGGAAAGCTGAGTGTGGTATCGGTGTACCTGCCGTCCGGGTCTTCCAGCGAAGAGCGGCAGGCGGCGAAGTTTCGCTTCCTTGATGCATTCACGCCACACCTGGAAAAGCTACAAAGGCGAGAATCAGAGTACATATTATGTGGCGACTGGAATATCGCCCACAAGGAAATCGATTTGAAGAACTGGAAGGCTAATCAGAAGAACTCCGGGTTCCTCCCCGAAGAACGGCAGTGGATGGAGAAGCTCTTTGGCCCGGCAAACTATGTTGACGCATTTCGCGTGGTCAATCCCGAGCCGGAGCAGTACACATGGTGGTCAAACCGGGGCCGGGCCTGGGACAAGAACGTGGGGTGGCGGCTGGATTACCAGGTTGTGACGCCAGGCTTAAGGGACAGGATAATGGCCACCAACATCTACAAAGAGGACCGGTTCTCAGATCATGCACCCCTGACCATTGACTATAGATTCAACCATGGTTGATGCGCGCGCCAATGAAAAGTCTTCGGCGCAAAAGGCGAGTGCGTCGACAGGTTCCTGGCTGGCGTCAGCAAAAGAGTATTTACATCCACGCGTTATTGGCATGCTGTTCCTGGGTTTCTCCGCAGGGCTGCCATTCCTGCTCGTGTTCTCAACGATGTCTGCCTGGTTACGGGATATTGGCGTAAGCCTGACGACGATCGGCTTTTTCAGTTGGATCGGGATAACTTATTCGATAAAGGTTTTCTGGTCGCCCCTGGTTGATCGATTAAAGATTCCCTGGCTAACAACAAACCTGGGAAAGCGGCGGAGCTGGATGTTGATCGGGCAGATCGGTATCGCAACGGGATTGATTGCCATGGCATCAATCAACCCCGCCGAGCACCTGCCAGCATTCGCTTTCTTTGCGTTTTTCGTGGCCTTTTCATCGGCGACGCAAGACGTGGCGCTGGATGCCTATCGAATTGAGGCAGTTGATATTCGCTACCAGGGTCCAATGGCATCCAATTACCAGACCGGCTATCGAATTGGCATTCTCATGGCTGGTGCCGGGTCGTTATATATCGCCGACGCAGCTAACTTCCAAATTGCCTATTTCGCAATGGCGGCCATGATGGGGATTGGCATCGCTACCGTTCTGATTATTACAGAACCGGAGACGGACCCGGTGGCAGCACGGGATCGCGAAAAGGATCTCCTGGCGGCGATCTCCGAGTTCGTGCCCGACAAATACCGTCTTGGCGAATTTCAAAAATGGCTTCTTGGTGCCATCGTCTGTCCGTTTTTGGATTTTTTCCGCCGCATTGGATGGTGGTCGATAGCCATATTGGCCTTCGTTGCCGCGTATCGAATCGGCGACATAGTAATGGGTATCATGGCCAATCCGTTTTATCTTGATCTTGGGTTTACAAAATCCGAAATCGCTACGATCTCAAAGTTGTTCGGATTCGTGATGACGGTTACGGGCGCCATCGCCGGTGGACTGATGGCAGCCCGTTACAGCGCGGTAAGAATGTTGATCGTCGGCGCAATTCTCGTTGTAGGCAGCAACCTGCTGTTTGCGCAACTAGCTGTCATAGGTCCGGAGCGTTCTTTTCTTATCGTGACAATTTCGGCCGACAACTTCAGCGCGGGCTTCGCCGGTTCAGTGTTTATCGTATTTTTGTCGAGTCTTACCAGTACGAAGTACACCGCGACACAATACGCACTTTTCTCGTCTCTGATGACGCTGCCTGGAAAGATCATTAGCGGCTATAGTGGCGTGCTGGCAGAAAATTACGGATTCCAGCTGTTCTTCTACTATGCGGCAGCGATGGGATTGCCAGCGGTAGTTCTTTCTCTGGTGATGATGTGGTGGTCGTCAAGAGTACTCAATGCGGGAAGCGAGATCGAAAAGAGCTGACGTTATTGCCGGACCTTGTGCAGGTAAAAACCTGCGGTCTTTGCCGGCAGACGTGCGAGATGACGGGAGTGCAGGTCTTGCAGGAGCATTCACCTGCCTGACGGACGATTCTCTAATTTGCTTTGTCGAGCATTTCCAGAGGATCATGCCAGCCCAGTGGCAAATCACCGTTGTCTTCACCGAGATAGTCCTCGGGATCCATGTCGACTGACCCGGACCAGTCCTCTGGGGCACCCACGGTTTCGATCAGCAAACTGGGCCAGGTGTCGAGATCGACTTCGTCAATAGTACCGTCGAAAAACTGCAACTCGACCGTGGCGTCCTTTTCATCCACAGCCACAACCTCAAAAAGACTACCATTACTGCGTCGGTACCAATGCCCGATTACCGGATATGCGACAGCCATTTACTTGCCTCTGGTGTTTTGCCTCTATTTCGATTCCGTCACTATTTTTCCCTGAACCCTAATTTATAGCTTATCACCGAGCTTGCGCAAGGCAACTTGCGGGGCGAAGTTACACACGATTTGAGCGTCTGCCGGCAGCTGTTTGATCCTGTTCACTAAATCCGGGTGAGTCGCCAGTCCCAGATTTTGTGCCCTTGCCGAAGACCGCGTTGCTCGAACTTGGTGGTCGACCGATCGAGCGGATCGCCCCCCCTGTGCGCCCGTCTTTCGGACAGCCTGAAGTTGTCATCGGACGCGATCAGCTCGTCGATTTGCTCGGCATAGTCTTGCCAGTCTGTCGCGATATGAAAAGTGCCACCGGGTTCAATTTTCCGGGACAGCATCTGCAAAAAGTCATGCTGCAGAATCCGTCGCTTATGATGTCGTTTTTTTGGCCAAGGGTCCGGGAAGTACAGGTTAATACGTCTTAACGAAGCGTCCGGAATCTGCTGTCGCAACACGTCGATGGCGTCATGGCGAATCAGCCGAAGATTTGAAATCCCGGCCGCTTGTGTTTGCAGCAGACAATGACCCACGCCGGGTTCGTGAACCTCGATGCCGATGAAATCCATCGAGGGACTTGCAGCAGCCTGTTCGACGAGGGTCTCCCCGTTGCCGAATCCTATCTCGAGAACTCTGGGAGCGGCACGGCCGAAGACCGCGTCGAGATCGATGAGTTCATCGGAGAAATCAATTCCGAAGACGGGCCACAACTCCTGTAAAGCGTGTGCCTGGCCCGGCGTCAGGCGCCCGACACGCCGCACAAAGCTCCTGATAGTGCGCCTTGTTTCTTGTTGCTGGCCAGGCAAAACTTCCTCCGCGTCATTTCGTATTCAAGGGGGATTACCCACCGACGTACTATCGTAAGAAGTTGTGTTCTCTTTGGCTAGAGGATCGCGATAGTTCTGAGGTATTAGATAAGTCTAAAAGTAACCAACTGATTCCACCGAGCTTTCTGAGTATGCTCAGTTTTACGGTCACTTTTTGTGCCTGCAAGAGTTTTCTGGAGGGTATTGTACGCCCGCGGAACTCCACCCGGCGCAGCGCACATTGCCCAGCCGACACAGCAGCCCCAGACAGACGCGGTGGACGGGTGCCACTCTTTCGACGTCGTCAGCGCACTCCGCCTTCGCAGGGATGACGAGGTAAGCCGAGGGGAAATTGTGGGCCAGCAAACCGCAGCGTATTCCCTACAGCACGCCGCATGGTCATGCAAATCGCAGCTCCCCGTTTACCGCTATAATGCCCCAATCTACCGGTCACACCCCATTATTATGTTTGAGCTTAAATCGGGTACATCTGACGTTAGCCGTCCGGACGAGGAACGGGACTACAAATATAAGAAGCAGTTCTATCAAAATGGTGAGGTTGCGGCGGATTATGACGCCCATCGTTTTAAGAGCAAGCGCCGGGCAAAGCGTAACCAACATAAGTGGGAAGCCATTCAAGCAGCACTGCAAGTGACTCAATCTGTTGAGAAAATGTTGGATATTCCCTGTGGTACCGGGCGTTTTACCCCACACCTCGCGGAGCAGGGTTATCACATGATTGGTGGCGATATTTCTGTGCCGATGATGCGGGAAGCGACCAAACTCGCGGGAGGACAGAACCTGTATGGTTATGTACAGGCAGACGCTGAGAATCTGCCATTCCTCGATGATTCTCTCGATTGCATCATGTCTATTCGTTTTATGCATCACGTCGATCCGGAAACCCGGATTCGCATTTTGCAGGACATGGCCAGGGTGAGTCGTAGTTGGGTGATTATTGATTACCGACATCGTTACAGCTTTCGTTATAGCATGCGGTCATTAAAGCTAAAGCTGGGGTTGACCAAGCGGATCTTGCCCCGGGTTTCCAGAGGCGAGTTGGATAATGAGTTTAGTTCGGCCGGTATCAATATCGTGAAGGTCATTCCGGTCGGTTCCTTCTCCGATAAATGGATTGTTGTGGGTGACTGCAACAAGTGACTCATCATTATCCACCGACATCGGTGGGGTTACCATCCACAGCAAATTTGGTGAGGGTGGTCGCACTGTCGTCTATGGGGGTGTTTGGCACGATCAGGAAGTTGTCGTCAAAGTGTATAAGCCCCGTGCAATTGAACGACACGCGAAACGTCATCCACTAAACATCGCAGAATTCGAATTTCAAAGAAACGCGGCCTTGTATCAAGTACCGGGGTTATCGCGATATATCGCTGAACCCCTGCAAGTCATTTTGGAAGGTGCGGTTTGTGCCATGGTTCAGGAAAGGCTTATAGGACCACTTTACTATCTTTATTGGCGAGAACATCATCAGAATGTGCCGGGGTCTTTTTTGGGACACTTGGAGAAGATCTTATCCTTGGCTCATGGGGCAAACATTTTCGATGTGGATATTCATGCCTTTAACGTGATTGTAGATGAGTCCGGTGATGAGCCCATCCCGAAATTGTTTGATTTCAATTTGATTCCTTTTCACGAGCGACCGGGGTTTTCTTTGCAGAAGCTGGGGTTTAAGTTGGGTTGGGTGAGTAAGGCGACCCGGGATAGGCGGTTGTTGAGAAACTTCAATAAGTTCGCTCGGCGGGAGAGGAAGCTGGTTAAGTATTTTGAGGAGAACTAATGACGGCGCGGAACAACTATTGTGCACAGTCAAAAATGGAGTACACCGCATCGAAAGATAGATACTGCTGATGGGTAACGCATTGGTATAGCGGCCTGGCACGCGGGCTGGGTGAGGGATAGTGACCGTCCAGAACGGCAAGGTGTCTGTCATCCCGGGTAAACAGCGTTCCCTTCAAACACCGGCCCGTCGACGCAGACTCTATTCATCGCGGTTCCGTCGGCCATCTGCACTTCGACGGCGCAACCCGCGCAACACCCGACACCGCAGGCCATGAAATTCTCCAGGCACAACCGAGACGGCAGGCCGAACGCGCGGGCCAGTGGCGTCATGGCCTCGAGCATCGGTTCGGGTCCGCAGGCATAGAGCATGATTCGCCCGAGTTGATCTTGTGACAGCGTGTTGAGCCATTCGCGGGCCAGTTCGGTGACAAAACCGTCATAACAGCCGGCAAATCCGGACGTCGTAGCGAAGCGCAACGGAATGTCCTTGTTATCGAGTAGCGCGATGGCCTGACTCGTCGCTGCGGGTGCGCCCGGCAGCTCAACCGAGCTATCGAGGAGATCGAACGGAAATGGCAACTCCGAGCCGAAGAAAGCGACGGACCTGTGTCCGACCACATATCCCTGATCGTCTCCAATACCAATACTCGTCATATGAATTGCTGATCTGGTGGGTGTGCATTGATTTTGTACCTTGAAATTTGTCATTCGCAGACCTTGGGCAGCAAGTTCCTCGATTCGTGGCGTGGGAACGGTGCCACCGTGGAGACTAATATCACCCCGGCCCCGGTTTTAGCCCCAGTTTTCTACCAGGATGTAGGCGATGTTGGGTTTGTTGTCAGCGAATGCGAATGAACGTGAAAGGCAAAGGAGTAACGAAGAAACTGACATATTCCATCGATGCATGACTCGAGACTCTACTTGGCTGAAGTCTCCGATTATTCGGGGATTCCGATCTGCTGCAGAATACACAGAGGTTTCATGGGAGACGTGAGAAGCTACCAAGAATGGCCACCAGCATTTCTCTACCACTCGACCGTGACTCGTCACACCATCAGACTGTAGAATCTGTGGGCATTGGGCCGTTAGCGGGCGTCGTACAATGGCTATTACCTCAGCTTCCCAAGCTGATGACGTCGGTTCGATTCCCATCACCCGCTGCAAGGCCATCTGCTAGAATCGAGGCTGACAAAATTATAAGAAAATCTAACATATCAAGCTATTAGGCGAACTCAAGCGGCGTAACGTCATCCGTGTACTGGCGGGCATCAATGGGCTGCGTGTCGCTTCGCGGACCTCGGCGTTTTCATTCGCCGGGCGCAATATGCCAATGCCGGAGATCGGGTCGTTGCTCGATGTAGGTCATGTGCTCGAAGGGTCAGTGCGGCAGCAGGGCAAAAGGGTGCGCATCACGGCGCAGTTGATTGACGTCGATCTGGACAGATAACCATTCAAACCACACAGTCTCAATACAGTCCGGCCGAGGAGATGATTCACGCGGTCAGCCATGGCGGCGGCCTGATCCTAAGCGTTGCCGGTTTTTCGTGGATGCTCAATCTGTCGATCGGTGTCTCCGATCCCTGGCGGGTCATTGCCAGCGGCATGTACGGAGCCAGTTTGATCTCTCTGTTCCTGACCTCGACCTTGTACCATGGATTGCACGTCTCACCGCATAGACATCTGTTCAAGCTGCTCGATCACTGCGCGATTTATCTACTGATCGCCGGCACCAGCACCCCGTTCCTGATCGTGGCGATGCGAACAGACACTGCCTGGTGGTTGTTTGGAGGCATGTGGGCCTTAGCTGCACTCGGGATCCTGACCAAGTTCTGGTACGGGCATAAGTTTCCCCGGTTGTCGCTCGCCAGTTATCTGCTTATGGGCTGGCTCATGGTGATCGTCGCGCCCGAAATGATGGATGCTATCGGTGCGAATGGCATGCTCTGGTTGGTCGCGGGTGGCCTCTGCTACTCGGTGGGTGCTGTCTTCTACGCGGCGAAGAAAATGTACTTCCATCACGTCATCTGGCACTTCTTCGTGCTTGCAGGAGCTGCCTGTCATTTCTTTGCCGTAGTCTGGCACGTGCTGCCTGTGTAAGTTGCTGCACAGCCGCCTGAATTAACAAGGTTACCTGGAATGGCAGGACGTGAAACACGGTTTGAAGATACCTGCGAAATAACGGGAATTAAGAACCGTATTTCCGTAATCGGTGAGATCCTTACCTTCAGGGAAAAGAACATCATCATCGCGACCATTCATCGATCCGCCAAAGTGACGCTTCGATGGAAAGAACACGCTGAACTTTATGTCGGGTCCCTGGGTGGCGTGGAATTTGAGTCGCCAGGCCCCAAATCGCATACATATCGAACACATAGATGAGGAGAAGCAGAATTCACTGAAGTAAATCCCTGCAATTAGCTGACCCTCAGTTATAGTCCGCCGCGTTTTGTCGCACTTCGGTCTGCGCCACCTGCTCCCAGCCCGCATTTCCGCGGCTTGCGGAGCCACCACCGATTCTACAATCTGACGGTGTGACGAGTCACGGCCAGGTCGATTCGATTTTGTACCATTCCTCTACCACCAGACCGTGACTCGTCACACCGTCAGATTGTAGAATCGGTGGGTATTGGGACGTTAGCGGGCGTCGTATAATGGCTATTACCTCAGCTTCCCAAGCTGATGACGTGGGTTTTAGCCATAATTCCGCTCGGTTTCCAATGAGAATCTTGCTGGTATTCACTGGGTTCTTATTCAATGTCATACCGTTACTCGGCATAGTAATAGCCCCTATCCAAACACCCAGTCGCTAATCTTTCTAAAGTCAGGGCCGACCTATGGCATGTCGCAATTACCGTGGGGTAGCGATGTCGTGAATCCTGACTGGTAGAGATTTGGTGTTGGTCCGATGTGATTCCACTGTGGTCTCGTCCGATAAATACGAGAAAGGAGACCAATAAATGAACAAGTGGAACCGACTACTAGCAGCTCTCGATCACGTGTATGGATACAATGACAAAAAGAAATCCACCATCCGTAAAGTGTCGCAGACATTCGATGAACGAACGAATGAGCACGTCATCATGCTCGAGTACCGAGTCCGTCGTGGGGGCGATGGTGTCGTCACTAGGAACCCGCGTAAGAAGAATCCTGTGGCCAAACTCAAGCTGCTATCGCAATTAGCTGCCCGGGCTCGGGAAAGGTGACA
>Ga0164320_10000693_pt1 | contig 11503 bp, 11 predicted proteins | sample GuaBasSediGuay11_FD_113736 | JGI IMG/M metagenome (GOLD analysis project Ga0164320, IMG submission 113736) | Subseafloor sediment microbial communities from Guaymas Basin, Gulf of California, Mexico - Guay11, Core 4567-28, 0-3 cm | ecosystem: Environmental > Aquatic > Marine > Hydrothermal...
ATAATAAGATTGAAGTATTAGATTCCCTGAAAAATGGTAAATCTGGCATTACATTTTACCCGGAATATGCAGAACTTGGATTTCGTTCCCATGTGCATGGGGCCATTGATCTTGATCTAGAGCCATTAATAGACCGTAAGCTCAAACGCTTCATGGGGGATAGCGCCGCCTATTCATATATAGCCATGCGCGAAGCTATTGAAGACGCAGCTTTGGAAGAAAATAATATATCCAATAATCGCACGGGATTAATTGTTGGGTCTGGTGGTGGATCTAATGCAAACTTGCAAGAATCGATTGACACACTACGTTCACGCGGGGCACGTAAAATTGGACCAACCATGGTTCCACGAATCATGGCAAGCACCAACAGCGCCTGCCTTTCCGTTGCTTATAAAATAAAAGGGGTTAATTATTCTATCAGTTCTGCATGTGCAACCAGCGCACACTGCATTGGAAATGCGTATGAACTGATTCAAGCAGGTAAACAAGACATCATCTTTGCTGGTGGTGGAGAAGAAGTACATTGGACCTCAACATTACTATTCGACAGTATGGGGGCGCTTTCATCAAAATATAATGATCAACCTGAGACAGCATCTCGTCCATATGACGCAAACCGTGATGGCTTTGTTATCTCAGGTGGGGGCGGCATCCTTGTCCTGGAAGAACTGGAACATGCCCTTGCTCGCGATGCAAAGATCTATGCTGAAGTAGTCGGGTATGGTGCAACGTCAGATGGTTTTGATATGGTGAAACCGTCTGGAGATGGCGCCGTAAGATGTATGCAGCAAGCAATGGAATTTGTAAGTACAGAAGTTGATTATATTAATGCTCATGCCACCAGCACACCTGCTGGTGACATTACTGAATTGACTGCCATTAAAGAAGTCTTTAAAGACAAAGCCCCAATAATTAGTGCCACTAAATCACAAACAGGTCATGGCCTCGGTGCCGCCGGAGCGAATGAATCAATCTATAGTTTGTTGATGTTGGAAAATAATTTTATTGCAGCATCACTAAATATTTCTGAACCTGATCCCGAAGCAGAAGGGATGAAAATCGCTTTTAAACGAAATGATAATCCTGGACTCAATACTGTAATGTCTAATAGCTTTGGGTTTGGTGGAACTAACGCTTGCCTCGTATTTCAAAAACCAGATTAGCAACACATACAAATCTTTGTCTCCAATGGAAAGATGAAAGCAGAATCCGGTTGGACAATTATTGGAATGATTCAGCCAGAACATGATTGAGGTAATAACAATATAAGCACCAATACAGTTCTAACAAGAATTTTGTGACGATTGTCACAAAAAAGTGATAAATATAATCCTGCCAGTAAAAAATTGTGATGCTCATCACAGCGGGAATGGAATTCTTCTACTAGACTTACTTACATACAATCATGCATTCCTCCTTAAGATGCTTGTAATTAAGTCTGGAGAAACACATAACCCTCTCCTCCCCCCAATAAGTTATGCGTCTCCAGACTTCTTTTATGGCTGTTAGCGTAACCTCAAAAAAAACCTGAACCGAAAAAGCCAAGAATAGTTAATATAATCAATGATATAGCCAATATCACATATGGCTTCCAATTTTTCTTCTGCGCTACGGCACTGCTCGATTTATCCTTATTGATATAACTATTTGTCGCCAATCGCCATTGGGTTTGAGTAGAAACACTAGGATCATTCAACATAGCACGCCATTCATTGACTGATTGGGGTCTTTCCTTGTGATTACTTCTTAATGAATGTTCAATTGCACGCAGCAGGAAAGTTGAATATTTCTTGCCGTGTTTATCCAATTCATCCCAGATTTCCTTTATCGCATCCTCTCCGGAATAGCGATTCCGAAATGTTGAGTCCATTGGTGCTTCACCGGTTATTGCTCTATAACACGTTGCACCCAGGGCATAGATGTCAGTCCAGGGACCTTGTATATCGCTCTTACCATAGTATTGTTCAAATGGTGCATATCCAGGTGTAACAACCTTGGTTAAGGTCATCGTTTCTTCACCAATAGCCTGACGAGCAGAGCCAAAATCAAGCAAAATAGCTGTGCCGTCCTCCCGTATGAAGATATTCCCGGGCTTTATATCTCTATGAATAAACCTCGCTTCATGCAGCACTTCCATGCCATCTAGCAAACCGAGCAGCATGCTCATTAACTCTTCTTCTTCTGGTTGACCAAATTTATTAAGTTTTTCATGGAAGCTAACTCCATGCTCATAACTCATTACCATATAAGCTGTGTTATTTTCTTCAAAAACGTGATGAACACGTACGATATTGTTGTGGTTAAATTTTGAGAGGGTTCTTGCTTCTCGAGTAAAACGCTCCATTCCCCATACCAGCTTTTCAGCGAGATCATCATTTAATGGTCGGAGCGTATAATTATTTTCACGTCCGGCAATATCACGAGGCATAAATTCCTTTATTGCAACTTCCCGGTCGAGATTATTATCATTAGCAAGATAGGTAACACCAAAACCGCCCTGACCAAGTACACTATTTATTGTGTAGCACTGTAACTCATACCCTGCAGGCAAGGTTTTTGGTTCAATTTTTACCGGCGCTTCAGCCATAAAAGTATACTTTTCAGTCTTGCCCAGGTTTTAATCGACCATCAGCAAATTGCCAGGTCAGGGTGATAGGGTGGGGAGATAAAGAGGTGATCGTTGTCCGAGAGAGATTATCTCGGACAACAAAATTGAAAATAAAACGTATTTATTAAGCGGAGTCACATGCTTTTAGAGCACGATAAGCCTTACTTCCCTTATCAACAGTTGCTCCAGACTCAGAGCCATCGGTAAATATCGTTGCATTATCCTCATCAAGATATTTATGGCCTTCCTCCCAATTTTTCACTTCGGCATAGAATTCAAGCGCGGAACGCATAATCCGGTTTTGTTTTTCCAGTTTTTCAATTTGTTCCTTAGACCCACCATTGTCCTTTTTACTACCAAATATCATGGAATATCCTCCCAAACGGTTCTATTAGCGATACTAGCACTATTCTATCGATTTTCAATAATGATGTTTTATATTATACGTCAGTGTAAATATGTGGTCATTCATAGATTCAGTTCGACTATTCACAATTAATATCATATTCACATAAGCCCAGTTCATCTTCCTTGCAGATTTGTTCGCCGTTTTCTGCAATTTCCCAACTACCCGAGATGTAATTTACCTTACAGGTTTGCTTCAGTGGTTTTCCATCGAGTCGTAATAGATTCTTACTGCCTGAATAATAACAGGCAATATATTCGCCATTGTTTTTAATCCTTACGGAATAAAGTTTTTCAACTGAAAGCACATCATCTAATGTACGCCTTTCATCTATAGTCCATTCATAATCTCGTGTAATCTTTCTGTCTTTAATTAACTCTGGTGTAGGGCATTGATCTGCTAATAGCTGATTGCTACTCATTAATAATAAGATAGCAAATAGTGATTTAAATTTATTAAAAAGAATCATTACTAATTTTGAAGATCTTGCAGCCCGACAAGATCAGATTATACTCAGAATATAATCATATAATAATCTTTATTATAAGGATAAGGACTAATGTTATGCAGAATAATCTTAGTGACAAAATTACAGCACTAAAAATAGAATTAGAACAAATACCAATAGAAGATGCTGCGGCTAAAGACCATATCAATGCATTAATACAAGAGATTGAGAATTCAAACTATACCTCATCAGAAGATAACAATTTTATTATCGATAAAATAAAAACATCTATTGAACATTTTGAAACTGAACACCCAAGAGCGACGGCTATACTTAACGACATTATGGTTACGCTTAGCAATATAGGAATTTAGTATTTATATTTCTACCAATTTAAAATTCTACATTAACAATACCTATTCAAAATAGTTGCTTATTCATCATCAATAGGATCTGACTTGCCCGACAACAACACCTTGAATATATACGCGATCAGCAGGATAGATCATCGGTGCCATAGATTGATTCGCGGGGATTAATTCCACTCGATCACCATGTTTTCGAAGTTTCTTTAGAGTAGCTTCACCATTATCGATCAATGCCACTACAATATCACCGTTATCTGCCGTTTCGGTTTGCCGAATAACCACAAGATCGCCATCAAAAATACCGGCCTCGATCATTGAGTCACCCTTTACTTCAAGGACATAACGACCCGGACCTAATAGCATTTCGGAGAAATTTATTTCCAGTTGCTCCGGGATTGCTTCTATAGGTCTGCCAGCAGCAATACGGCCAGCAAAAGGTAGTATGACCAAACGCCGATTTTGCTCACCAGTTAAGCGTAGCCCACGCCAACTACGCCCCTTTCGATGCAGATGCCCTTTATCAATAAGAGATTCGACATATCGATGAACTGTACCTTTAGACTTAATGTCGAGTAATTTACCAATCTCAAGCAATGTGGGAGCGTGACCATTCTGTGTAATGTAGCGGGTGATACACTGTAAAATCTTCTCCTCAAGGCCTGTCAACATATAAAGTTCTCCTTACGTTCTCTTTTTTAAGCATAGAGAACAATAAGAGAACTTTCAAGGTTTATTTCATATTAATGTGACATCAACCGGGATAGCGATAAGATATAAACAAACTAAGATGGCAATGAAACACTGGAGAATAATTAATGAAACAACTAATAATCTTTCTCGTTTTAAGCGTGACTGGATTCACTACACTATCAAGCCATGCCGGCGCAGATGTAGCCAAGGCTGTCATCGATAAGGCGATAGAGGGCGGTTTTACTGAATTGGAAAAACAAATCATTGATAAATATTTTAAGAAAACGAATAACGAAACCAACACCAGTGACAGTAAAGGCAAGAAAAAAAGTAAAAAGAAGGGCTTGCCACCTGGTTTAGCCAAAAAAGAGAAACTCCCACCCGGTTTGGCGAAGCAACTGGAACGAAACGGGACATTGCCTCCTGGCTTGGCAAAACGTGATTTACCAGCTGATCTTGAGTCTGAATTACCCGATCCTGTTGAAGGACTGGAAAGGACAATCGTCGATAATGCCGTGGTACTTGTTGAAAAGGCGACCGGACGAATTATCGATATAATGAAGGATGTAGTGACAGGAAATTGATATGGCCGGGACTACGGATAAACCTGAAGAAAAATGGCAAAAAGAGTTATCTCCCGAACAATTTACTGTCTGTCGAAAAAAAGGAACAGAACAAGCATTCACAGGTCTGTACTATAATTGCAAGGATAAAGGAACTTATCATTGTCTCTGTTGCGGTAGCGAATTGTTTAGTTCCGAGACAAAATACGATTCTGGCTCTGGTTGGCCCAGTTTTTGGGAACCAAAGGAAAAAGCAACTAAAACAGAAACTGACAATAGTTCAGAAATGACAAGGGTAGAAGTTCTTTGTAAGAAATGCGGTGCTCATCTGGGTCACGTCTTTGAAGACGGCCCACAACCAACAGGTTTACGTTACTGCATAAATTCAGTTGCACTAAAGCTTGAGAAGAAATAAACCAGAATTAATATAAAATATAACTAAACGGAGAAAATAAATGGCACATCGAGATATGTCAGAAATGACACGCATAGCTTTTCATCAAAATGAACTTGTACTAGAACCAACAATTTATAATGCAGCAACACAAATATTAACCGCCCTTATAGCTGCAGATAAACTTAATGCAAGTAATGAGAAAGCCATTATTAATAAATCGATAGAACTTGCACTGGAATTGGCAGTACAAACTGACAAGATGATGGAAGTAGAAGGTAACACTAAGGTCAATGTGTTCTAATCACTACCGGTCAATAAGTTACTTCGACTGAGCAATTGCTGGTTGTTCCGTCACATCCTCTGAATCAGGGGATTAATAATGACTTACGAGATTTCTACCAGCCCGTTTACTTTGGTAGAGTGATTTATCTGCTTTTTCTAATAGTTCGTTGATATTAACTGCATCTTCAGGATAACTGGCAATACCAATGCTGACAGTTGGATTAACGCGATTACCTTCAACATCAAAAGAGGAGTTTTGAACAGCTAACCTGATTCTATTACCGGCTTCCACAGCCTTTGCGGCAGTGGTTTGTGGAAACAACACCACAAATTCATCACCACTATATTTACAACTTGCTGCTTTCATTACTGGATTTTCCTGACACCATTAATATGAATTACCTAGGAAACATCATTCCTAATCCAGTAATAATCTGCTAATCAGTAATTTACTTTAATACTTAGAGAATACATTCAATAAAGTTATTCTGCTTATGATTCAGTGGGCTCAAACCAGGCAAGTTTTTCATGCAGAGATACCACTTCACCAATAATGATCATGTTTGGAGGTTTAACGTCATATTTTTTCTATATTTCAGGCAACTCTTTAACGGTCGTTATATAAACGCATTGTTTTCTGGTTGTGCCTTGCTGCACAATTGCCGCCGGTGTTGATCCTGGTAATCCATGTTTTATTAATTCCCGGCTCAATATATCAAGACCGTGCGTACCCATATAAACAGCCAGAGTTTGTTTAGGTTGCACTAACGAAGTCCAATTTAAGTTCGTCGTACCATCTTTTAGGTGTCCGGTAATAAACATACAGGATTGTGCATAATCTCGGTGGGTTAATGGAATACCCGCATAAGCGGCACAACCACTGGCTGCAGTTATGCCTGGAACAATCTGGAATGGGATGTTATTTTCGAAAAGCAGATCAATTTCTTCCCCACCACGTCCAAATATAAATGGATCGCCACTTTTAAGTCTTAAAACACGATTACCTTGCTTTGCGAGATCTACCAGTAATTGATTGATCTCACCTTGAGGTAGGGCATGATTATCCCGTTCTTTCCCAACATAAATACGCTCTGCATCTTTACGAACCAATTCAACAATTTCTGGCGCCACTAATCTATCATATAGCACGACATCAGCTTGTTGCATCAAACGTAAGGCTCGAAAAGTTAACAGATCAGGATCGCCCGGACCACCACCGACCAAATATACCTCCCCTGCAGATTCTACTTTTGGTAATTCCTCATTCAGTTGCTTTTCCAATGAGCTCAATGCTTTTTTATCCTGGCCTGCATATAACATTTCAGCAACAGGTCCTTGTAAAACATGCTCCCAAAATCGACGTCGTTCCCTTATATTCGGGTAGTGTTGTTTCACTTTATTTCTAAACTGTGCTATTAAAGTTGCCAATTTTCCATAGCTTGAAGGTATTAAGGATTCCAGGCGTGCTCGTAGTAATCTTGCCAAAATGGGTGATGCCCCGCCGGTTGATACCGCAACCATAACCGGACTGCGATCAATAACAGAAGGCATGATAAATGTACTTGTATCAGGGTTATCAACTACGTTAACCAATATATTTTTCGACTTTGCCTGCTGGGCTATCATATTGTTCAATTGCATATCATCGGTGGCAGCTATCACCAATTTCATATCCTGCAAACAAGCTTCATCGAAAGATTGTTCATGATGATTTATTTGCCCGGATTTCCTCAATTTATTTAATGAAGACACTATTTCTGGCGCAACCACAATAATCTTTGCCCCGGCAGTTAATAATTGCTGTGTTTTTCGGAAAGCGACCGCACCACCACCTACGACCAAACAAGGCTGATCCTGCAGTTTTAAGAATATTGGAAAGTTCGTCATCGTCATTATTAAATATGAAACTCTACAACAGAGGGGAAAGGATAATTTAAAACGATGTGTAAACCAATGGAACAGAACTATAACAGGTAAAAGTCTCTCTCAGCTTTTTATGTGGTCTGTACCAAATCTTTTGACGACGTACAGGTTGCAGTAAACGGTTAATTAAATCAGGTTTTTGGTAAGGTAACACCTGTCTGTCCCTGATATTTACCAGCACGATCTTTGTAAGAAGTTTCACATACCTCATCAGACCCTATAAAAATAACCTGTGCAACGCCTTCATTGGCATATATCTTTGCAGGCAAATTTGTCGTATTAGAAAATTCCAAAGTAACGTGACCTTCCCATTCAGGTTCAAGCGGTGTGACATTGACGATGATGCCACAACGCGCATAAGTTGATTTACCCAGACAGATGGTCAAAACATTTCGTGGTATACGAAAATATTCCACCGTTCTTGCCAAGACAAACGAATTAGGCGGAATAACACAATAATCGCCCTTTATATTAACAAAACTATCAGGATCAAAGTTTTTTGGATCTACCGTTGCCGAATGAACATTGGTAAATATTTTAAATTCATCTGAACAACGGACGTCGTAACCATAACTGGATGTACCGTAGGATATTAATCGGTCGGTGCCGTTAGTTTTGACCTGATTTGTTTCGAAGGGCTCGATCATTCCATGTTCTTCCACCATACGGCGGATCCACTTATCACTCTTAACACTCATCAAATTATTCTCAATAACAATTTTGGGAAACTTGGACGTGTAATCTCTTGCTTGGACTGCAAGCTTTGCGGCAGTACATCGTGCAATTTCACGGTAATTCATCGTAATTGCTGAGTCCGGTTCCATTGCCACCGTAGGCTTGCCATTATCGGCACCTTCACGGATACGAATATCCAGTGGCAATGACCCCAATAAATCAACATCATATTGTTTTGCCATTTGTTCGCCACCACCACTACCAAAGATATGTTCTTCATGTCCACATTGGCTACATATATGCGTACTCATGTTTTCAATAATACCCAATACAGGCACTTCAACCTTCTCAAACATATTTAATGCCTTTTTGGCATCCAACAAGGCGATATCCTGAGGGGTTGTTATGATCACAGCGCCACTAACCGGAATCTTTTGGCATAAGGTCAATTGAATATCACCTGTCCCTGGCGGTAGATCAATAATCAGATAATCCAGGTCTTTCCAATTAGTTTCAGTCAATAGCTGTTCCAGGGCACCTGTGACCATCGGCCCACGCCAGATCATCGGTGTATCTTCTTCGATCAAGTAACCTATCGACATTGATTGCACCTGATAACTCACCTTTGGCTCTACCGTCTTACCATCCACTGAATCTGGTTTACCCTTCAGGCCCAGCATTCTGGGCTGGCTAGGACCATAGATATCGGCATCCAGTATTCCTACGGTTGCACCTTCAGCTTGTAATGCCAGGGCAAGATTAATTGCGGTTGTGGACTTGCCTACACCACCTTTACCTGAGGCCACTGCAATTGTGTTTTTGACATTCGGTAACAATTGCACACCTTTCTGTACTTGATGTGAATCTATCTTGAAAGAGACTTCTACAGTACTTTCAGTAATACTATTATCAGTAAGTGCCGCTGATATCTTATCTTTTAATTCCTGCTTTATTCCTTCAGCAGGATAACCAAGCTGAATGCTGATAGACACTGCACCATCATTGATGCTGATATTCTTAACAGTCTTCGCACTAAGCAAATCCTGTTTAACGTAAGGATCCTGGATTCCAGAAAGTATAGTTTCTATTTGTTCACGACTGACTGCCGACATTAAATTAACACCTGATATATGAATTGGACGCGTATTCTACAAAAGTTCATCCGCAATAAATACCCGAGCTTGTCCTTTAATTACTTTACACAGTCAATCTTCAAATAGGCTCAAACCCTCCACCATCCATAAATAATATAAACTATATAATAATCAATATGTTATGTATTTTTTTCTGTGGTAATTTTTTCAGGAAAACCGCTTATTTTTACTAATAAATTATACTGTATTTATTCACTTCACTAACAATTCCAGCAATAATCACGCTAACCCTTGCTAAATATTTTTATTAGCTAATAGTTTCTCCGCCAGAGTCTGATATCTATCCAAATTATTAATAACCGCTGTTTTAAAAAACGAAGGAATCGATAACCGACCAGATAACCACAATGATTGAACTGAAATCCTTCCCCATTTATTTTCCCTGATATTGATATTTTTATTGACTATCTAATCTGGACATTTGTCCCTTTATCCTCCGAAAACTTGAACTGCATCATATCGCCGGTATGCCATTGTCCAGAACTTTTGAAGACTCTCTCTTCACGCTGCTATTGAATAATGCTACTTTAGCGCCCCAAAATTCTGTAGCCTTAAATAATAATGCAAAACAAACAACGCCAAATCCTGGTCACCAGCGCCCTACCCTATGCCAATGGACCGATCCACATTGGGCATATGGTCGAATATATCCAAACTGATATCTGGGTGCGTTTCCAGAAGATGCAAGGCCACTTGTGTTATTACGTATGCGCGGATGATGCCCATGGCACGCCTATTATGTTGCGTGCACAGGAAGAAGGAATTACCCCGGAGGCTTTGATAGATCGTATTGCCGGGGAACATCAGGCTGATTTTAAAGAATTCTCAGTCGCCTTTGACAATTTTCACAGCACCCATTCCGATGAAAACCAGTGGCTGGCCAACACCATATATGAAGCATTAAACAAGAACGGACACATTACCAGGCGAGTAATTAAACAAGCTTATGATCCAGAGAAAGAAATGTTCCTGCCGGATCGCTTTATTCGGGGTGAATGTCCAAAATGTGGCACGGCTGATCAATATGGTGACAGTTGTGAATCCTGTGGCGCTACCTACAGCCCGACAGATTTAAAGAATCCGGTTTCTGCAGTTTCAGGGGCAACACCTATAGAAAAAGAATCCGAACATTACTTCTTTAAACTCGGTGACTTTGAAAATCTATTACACGAATGGACGCGCGCCGGTCATTTACAGGCTGAAGTCACCAATAAACTCGATGAATGGTTCGATGCAGGTTTACAGGAATGGGATATTTCCAGAGACGCGCCCTATTTTGGCTTTGAGATCCCGAATGCACCCGGTAAATATTTTTATGTCTGGCTGGATGCGCCTATGGGTTATCTGGCCAGCTTTAAAAACCTGTGTGATAAAACAGATATTAATTTTGATCATTGGTGCAAAGCAGGTAGCGAAACTGAAATGTACCATTTCATTGGTAAAGACATCATTTATTTTCATGCCTTGTTCTGGCCTGCCATTTTGCAGGGTAGTGGATTCAGAACACCTTCTGCTGTTTATGCACATGGCTTCCTCACCGTTGATGGTCAAAAGATGTCAAAATCGCGTGGTACATTTATTACCGCACGTAGCTATCTTGATCATTTAAATCCTGAATACCTGCGTTATTATTTTGCTGCCAAGTTAGGATCCGGGATTGATGATATTGATCTAAACCTGGAAGATTTTATTTTGAGAGTTAATTCCGATTTAGTTGGCAAGGTTGTCAATATAGCCAGTCGTTGTGCAGGCTTTATTAAAAAACGTTTTGACGGGCAACTTGCGGACACGATTCATGACACTGAACTTTTCGCAGAACTAAGTGGAGCCCATGAAAGTATTGCAAACGCCTATGCTGCCCGGGAATACTCCAAAGCAATGCGCGAGATCATGGCATTGGCAGACAAGGCCAATCAATACATTGATGATCAGAAACCATGGATAATTGCTAAACAAGATAATAGTGATGCCGAGTTGCAGGCCATA
>Ga0164320_10000694_pt1 | contig 11500 bp, 12 predicted proteins | sample GuaBasSediGuay11_FD_113736 | JGI IMG/M metagenome (GOLD analysis project Ga0164320, IMG submission 113736) | Subseafloor sediment microbial communities from Guaymas Basin, Gulf of California, Mexico - Guay11, Core 4567-28, 0-3 cm | ecosystem: Environmental > Aquatic > Marine > Hydrothermal...
TAGCTGCTCGCAGGTACCGTCGGTTCCAGGGCCGTACTCGCAGCATGAATAAATTCTGCTTAACTTGATAGTAGCGAAGGAGGGGATCATGGAGTTCCTCGATTTTATCGAAAGCAGCAGCCTTTCTATCTGGTTGCGCGAGTCGCCGTCGGTTCTCGCTTATCCCACTCTTCTCGCGTTTCACACTTTTGGCATGGTTTTCCTGGTGGGAACCAGTACGGCGATCGCACTGCGGTTGCTCGGCTTTGCATCCAGTGTGCCGCTGGCGCCGCTCAGGAAGTTCTTCCCCGTTATGTGGTTCGGATTATCGGTCAGCGTTGTTTCCGGCACGCTGCTGTTGATGCTCGACGCCAGGCTTTTTCTAACAATGCCGGCCTTTTACATCAAGCTGCTGGGTGTCGCGGCAGCCCTGACGATCATGCGCTTGCTCCGGGCTCGTGTGCTCAGCGATCGGGCCGGTGTGGACACCGGGCCCGTGCCGAGGCAGGCTCAGGTGTTGGCTGGCGCCGCGCTAATCAGTTGGGCGATCGCGATCACTGCCGGGCGTGTGACGGCATATGCCTCCTTCATCGGTTGGCAGAGCGCGGCGGCGGTTCTCATTCTTGCGGTTGTGCTATTGGTAGGGCGCTACATTACGGTGCGTTATTTACGAGCGAAGTCGGCATAGCGAAGAATCGCGCAGCAACGTCAACCCGTAACTGAGGAGATGATGCCATGGAAGAATTTCTGAGCTTTATCCTGCGATGGCCCATTGTGGAAGATTATTTCATCGCTTATCCGTGGGCTTGGCCTCTAAACGAGATCCTGCATTTTATCGGCTTGATTCTGCTGATCGGTATTGTGGGGATGTACGACCTGCGCCTGATGGGCGTGGCCAGGGAGATACCGGTGGCTGCTTTGCAGCGATTGATGCCATGGGCCATATTTGGATTTGCCCTCACTATATTCACTGGCCTGTTGTTCACGACCGGTATCTACGCCAATCTCGAGATTGATCCGTATACCGTCTTGATCAATGACGGCTATCTGCAACTAAAGCTGATTTTCCTTTTCCTGGCTGGACTAAACCTCCTGGCCTTTAACGTCAGTGGGGCGTCGCGGTCAGTCGAAATTCTGGGACCAGGAGAGGATGCGTCGGGGAAAGCCAAGATCTTCGCCGGAGCATCGTTGTTCCTGTGGATCACCGTCATGTACTTTGGCCGCTTGGTGCCCTGGGGGCAGTTGAGTTCGTAGGTGAGTACTGTCAAGTTGACACCGACGACATATTGCAAGCGGGTGACATGGATATAGTGGAAAATGAGTATAGAACGGGCTCGACTTCGACCGCAGAATGAGTCGGGAATTTCGCCTGAGCTATGTCCAAGAGCTATGGAATTAGTGTGCCCAGCGGGCAATCTCCCGTCCCTCAAGGCTGCCGTCGACAATGGGGCAGACGCGGTCTATATCGGTTTCAGGGACGAGACCAATGCCCGCCACTTTGCCGGGCTCAACTTCAACGACAAGCAGATAGAGCAGTGCCTGGCTTATGCACGCGGCCATGGAACAAAGGTCTATGTTGCAATCAATACCTATCCGCAGCCAGGCAACTTTGCCAAGTGGGCAAGAGCTGTCGATCAGGCGGCTGAGTATGGCGTAGATGCCCTGATACTCGCGGACATCGGTGTGATGGAATACACCGCCGAGAAATGGCCCGAGCTTCGCTTACATCTTTCCGTTCAGGCCTCGGCGACTACCCATGAAGCCGTACGCTTTTATGCCGAGCAGTTCGGGGTCCAACGCGCAGTGATTCCCAGGGTATTGTCGGTGAAGCAGGTGGAGGCCCTGGTCAACAATAGTCCGATTCCGATTGAGGTTTTTGGTTTTGGCAGTCTGTGCGTAATGGTGGAAGGTCGTTGCTATCTTTCTTCTTACGTAACAGGGCAGGGCCCGAATACATTCGGTGCTTGCTCGCCGGCGAGCTTCGTGCGTTGGTCGGAAACAAGCTCTAATCTCGAGACGCGACTGAACGGAGTGTTGATAGACCGGGTGAATAAGGACGAGAACGCGGGGTACCCGACGATCTGTAAGGGCCGGTTCATCGTTAACGGTGAGACGAGCTATGCGATCGAGGAGCCAACCAGTCTCAATACCTTACCTATTCTGCCGGATTTGCTGAGAATCGGCGTGGCGGCGATAAAAATCGAGGGGCGTCAGCGTAGCCCTGCCTATGTAGCGAAAGTCACCGGGGTTATGCGCGCGGCTATCGACGCCTGCATACGCGATCCGGAAAACTTCATACCGGATCAGGCCTGGTTATCGCAATTGAAGTCGTTATCGGAAGGTGCACAGACAACACTGGGTGCCTACCAAAGAGAATGGCAGTGACCACATCGGGCACAGACATGCCGGTACGCCTTTCCCTCGGACCGATTCAATACTACTGGCCAAGAGAGAAGATCCTCGATTTCTATCGCTCGGTCGAGACTACACCCATAGACATCGTCTACCTGGGTGAAACCGTGTGTTCCAAACGGCGTTCGTTACGCCTAAAAGATTGGATCGAGATCGGTGAGCGCTTGCGATCCGCGGGTAAGGAGGTCGTCTTGTCCACTCTCGCTCTTCTTGAGGCAAATTCCGAGCTCGGCCACGTGCGGAAAATTTGCACTAACGGCAGTTTCGCGATCGAGGCAAACGACATGTCGGCCGTACAGATGCTTGCGGGTAAAACGAATTTCATCGGTGGGGCGTCACTCAATATCTACAACCCAAGAACCCTGAAAAGGCTGGTTGGCATGGGTTTGACTCGATGGGTTATGCCCGTTGAGTTGTCACAAGATGTCCTCGCGGATTTTCGGCAGGAGATGCCGGTGGCGATAGAGTCCGAGGTGTTTGCTTGGGGAAGACTGCCGATCGCGTATTCCGCACGCTGCTACACCGCTCGTGCGCACAAGGTGCCGAAGGATGCCTGCGGATATTGTTGCATCGACTACCCGGATGGGCTGATGTTGTCGACTCGCGAGGACGAGGACTTCCTGGTTATCAATGGCATCCAGACCCAGTCGGCCAAAGTGTGCAACCTTGTTCATGCATTGCGTGGTTCGACGGCGAGTGCCGACATTTTCAGGCTGAGCCCGCAGTCGGAGCACACTCCAGAAGTTATCTTTCTCTTCGACCAGACCCGAAAGGGGGCACTGAAGGCCGATGAAGCAACGGAAGAACTAAAGGCGCTCGTTTCCGATGATTTGTGTAATGGCTACTGGTTCAACCAGGCGGGAATGGCTTCGTACAGCGCAACCGACAGTCAATGATGCGCAGGCCTTCGCAAATTATTCAATCGACGCTGGCTTCGCTGACAGAGGAGAATCGCGCCATTTACCAAAGTCAGCGCGAATTTCTGCAATTTCTTGAGAGGCAGGGTGACCTAAAGCGAATCCAGGTGCCGGTCAGCCCGGCGTTCGAGATGACGGAAATATGTCATCGCACGTTAAAAGCCGCCGGGCCGGCTTTGCTGTTCGAGAAGCCGACGGAAGGGAACTTTCCCGTCGTGGGCAATCTGTACGGAACCGAAAAAAGAGTTGCGGCTGCCATAGGGTTAAAAAGTGCGGCAGAGCTGCGCGAGTTCGGCAAGCAACTGGCTTTCCTGAAATCACCGGTCCTGCCAAAAAGCGCAGGAGACACATTCGGCAAGCTGCGTGAGTTTCGCAGGCTTGCACACGTCAATCCGATTGAGGTGGAAGACCCTCCTTGTCAGGACGTCATCATCGGGAAGAGAGATGTCGATCTGTCCTTGTTGCCAATCCAGACCTGTTGGCCGGATGATGCCGGCAAGTTGATCACTTTTGGCCTGGTCATTACGCAAGGTCCACATAAAGAACGACACAACATTGGTATCTATCGACAGCAAGTCATCGGTCGCAATCGACTCATCATGCGATGGCTGCATCATCGCGGCGGCGCGATAGATTTTGCAGAATTCAAGGCGGCGCATCCCGGCGAGCGGTTCCCGGTAGCGGTCGCAATTGGAGCGGATCCGGCCACCACATTAGCTGCTGTCACGCCGCTGCCCGATAATCTTTCAGAGTTCGAGTTTGCGGGTTTGTTGCGTGGAGCCAAGACACAGATCGCAAGATGCCTGAGTCACGGCCTGATAGTGCCAGCGACTTCGGAAATTGTTTTGGAAGGCTTCATAGAGCCCGACGAAATGATGGATGAAGGACCGTTCGGCGACCACACAGGTTATTACAATTCTGTGGAGAAGTTCCCGGTGTTCACGGTCGAGCGCATTACGCACCGCGCTCAGCCGGTTTACCAGGCAACGTACATGGGTAAGCCGCCCGAGGACGAACCCTCGGTGTTATCGGCAAGTCTCAACGAAATGTTCATTCCACTGTTGCAGGAACAGTTCCCGGAAATCGTCGATTTCTATCTTCCGCCGGAAGGGTGTTCGTATCGGGTTGCGGTAGTGAGTATCAAGAAAGCGTACAAGGGCCATGCGCAAAGGATCATGTTTGGTATTTGGTCCTACTTGCGGCAATTCACTTACACCAAAATGGTGATCGTGACGGACGATGACATTAATGTACGTTCCTGGGAGCAAGTGATTTGGGCGATGACAACGCGAATGGACCCGGCCCGCGATACGACAATCGTGAACAACACACCTGTTGATTACCTTGACTTCGCAAGCCCGACATCCGGCCTTGGTTCCAAAATCGGAATCGATGCGACGACAAAGTGGCCGGGTGAGACAGATCGGACATGGGGCCGGCCAATAACAATGAGCAGCGACGTGAAGAATCGAATCAACAAGCTGTGGACCGAACTTGGCATTGATTGAGAAAATGGGGTTGGGACACTGATCATGACAAATTCCGCATCAAACGAGCCTTCGCCAAAGCTGCCGTCCATCGCCAGAAAACCACTGGCGTGGATTCCACTACCAATTACGGCAAAAGCGATTACAGGTGTGATGAATGCGATGTTTGCGACGCCATTGGAAGCAGGGGAACTTGAATTTTTTGCTGAGCGCGTAATGAACGTGATTGTCTCTGATGCAGAGTTGAGATTCTCGGTAAGGCTGGATCAGAATAAGCTATGCGCAGGAGCTGAAGCATCTGACGCGGATCTAACCATTGAAGGGACCGTCTATACATTCTTGTTGTTGGCCACGCGAAAGGAAGATGCGGATACCCTGTTTTTCCGCCGTCAGTTGAAGACGTCGGGCGATACCGAACTCGGACTGTATGTCAAAAACTTTCTTGATGGACTTGAACCAGAAACTCTACCCTATCATCGAGCTATTGATCCCATCTTGCGCAGAAGTCTCGCGATCGCGGACGGAGTCGACAAGATTCGCAGTCGATTGGGGCACAGGAACCTTTAATCGGTCGTCGAGCTTTATCCTCGGCTAATCCATATGTCCGGCGGCGTATGACCAAGTTTGAACGGATCTGTCGGATCGATTCCATGTTGCTTGATGCAATTGATCCATGCCTGTCCTGCCACTGTGGTCACGACTCCCGGATACTTCCCTACGCGGGCCTCCGCGACTACCTTTGCTTCAAAGCGTGTGCCGAAGGCGGAGAAGTTCGTAAAGGTCTCGTCTGTAGCGATCTCGCCCGTGGCGTGCAGCAGGGCAAGGCGCGCCGCCGTTCCTGTCCCCGTGGGGGAGCGGTCCAGCCGTCCGTGACCGATGACCATCGCATTGCGCGAGACAATCCCATCGGCCGTACGTTCCACCGGCCCGGTGAAACCAACGTTCTGAATGGATTGAATTTCAGGGTTGTCGGGATGAACGGGATCTATCTTCGCGCGACAGGCGTCGCGGATCGCCAGACCGACACGCACCAAGTCTGCCGCTTCCGTTGCGTCGATCTTGAATCCAAGATCTGCGGCATCGACGAACGCAAAGAATATACCGCCAAAGCACACATCGACGCGCACGTCTCCATAGCCCACTACTTCAATGACAAGGTCGCGCGATACAACGAATGAAGGCTGATTGGTCAACTCTACTTTCTTAACCTTGCCTTCTTCGCAGTGGCATCGGGCCTCTATTAGCCCCGCAGGCGATTCCAGAGTCAACAATGTTTCGGGTTCGGACATTGGCATCATGCCGGTTTCGAGAATCGCTGTCGCAACGCACATCGTATTCGAACCCGACATCACCGGGTATTTCGTTGCCTCCATGATGACATAGCCGAAATCGGCGCGAGGATCTGTCGGTGGGAGGAGGACGTTGACGGCAGTACAGGGACCGCCTCGTGGCTCAAAAAGTAACATCTGCCGGATCTCGTCTTCTTGCTGTTCGAAATACTGCATCTTTTCGAACATCGTTTTTCCGGGCACATCGACGATTCCACCAACCATGACGTCGCCAACTTCGCCTTCGGCGTGCATGCCGATAACGGTAAAGGTTCTACTCCAGCGCATAGTGCATTGACTCCTGGAAACTAGAATTCAGGCGCTTGCGATATTTCGTATACTAACAATCGAATTGATGATGATCACGAATGACCAGAAAACTATCACTCGACGAAGTATATAGCCTGGCCTTTTCGATCCTGACTCGAAATGGGATCGATGAGGACGGTGCAAGAATCTTGGCTGAGCGGATAGTGGACGCACAGCGTGATGGACCGGCGAGCCATGGGCTGGCGATGCTCCCTAATTATGTATCTTCCGTGGAGTGCGAATGGGCTAATGGAAAAGCCAATCCCACCTGGGAAATGATCACTCCGTCGTTGCTATCGGTGGATGGAGATAACGGATTCGCGCCAGTGGCATTAACGAAATCTCACGACACCTTTAAGGGCATGGTAAGCAAATCGGGAATGGCTGCTCTTCTGTTACGTAATTCCCACCATATCTCCGCATTGCGCGCCGACGTTGAGCGGCTTGCCGTAACGGGTTTGATCGCCATCACATGTATTACGACACGGTGTTGGATGGTTCCGTGGGGCGGGGATAGAAAAATCTTTGGCACCAATCCGATGGCTTTTGCATGCCCGAGAAACGACCAGCCTCCGATAGTGTGGGACCAGGCAGCCAGCGTCATGGCAATATCGGACATTCGTATGGCCGCAGAAAAAGGAGAGGTGTTTGAGCAGCCAATAGGCTTGGATTCCTCAGGCCAGCTCACTGGTGATGCAAAGCTAGTCGCGGAAAGTGACACGGTGTTGCCTTTTGGCCGGCACAAAGGAAGCGCCATCGCCTTGATGATCGAGATCCTGGCAGGAGCTTTGACCGGTGGACACTTTTCTCTCGAAGACGATTCGCCCAAAATTCCGGGCGCCAAGTCCGCCAACGGTGGTCAAATCGTCATTGCCTTCGACCCAAACGTGGCCTACGGCGAGCATTTCTGCGAGCGGCTTGAGCCGCTGCTTACTGGATTTGAAGCAAATGGATCCGCGCGAATTCCCGGCGATGGCAGATTTGAACGCTCTCGCAAGGTAATCAAAGACGGAGTATCGGTATCGCCGAATTTGTGGAAAACGCTGCAACGCCTTACGTGAGGATTATCTCTAGTCGTCATAAACGGAGATGAAGCAATGATGTCATTGACCACGCGCATACTGGTCGGCCTCGTTCTGGGGCTGGTGAGTGGCATCGTGATCTCGCTGTCGTCCAGCGAAACACTCAGTGCAATTCCTCTATTTGTCGAACCAGTCGGTGCGCTGTGGGTTAACGCGATTCGCATGACTGTGGTACCGCTGATCGTTTCGCTGCTGATCACAGCGATTGCTGGCGATCACGAAGACGGATTCACCGCCGACCTCGGTCGGAAAACGGTCGGACTGTTTGCGCTGATGGTGACAGCTATCTGCGTGTATACCGCGCTCACGGCACCCCCTTTGCTGGCCCTGCTGCAGTTCGATCCCGCCACCGTCGAGGCATTGAGAGCGCCAGGTGCAACGGTGGACTCAGCGTCCGTGAAGCTGCCGCCTTTTCGTGACTGGCTGGTGGACCTTATCCCGACAAATCCCCTCAAGGCCGCCGTTGATTCCGCGATGCTGCCACTGATCGTGTTCGTCGCATTGTTTGCTTCTGCAATGGCCCGAATTGCCGATACGGGCCGCGATGTCTTGCTGCGATTTTTTACGGCCGTCAAAAATGTGATGTTTGTATTGATCGGTTGGATTATGGCAGTGGCACCAATCGGCGTATTCGCGTTAATGCTGACGATGGCCGCCACGATGGGAATCACTGCCGCCGGCGCTATCGGCTATTTCCTGCTGATGACCATCGGTTTGATCGTGTTGGCAGTCGTCGTGCTGTATCTGCTAGCCGTCTTGATAGGCCGCATGCCACTGGCGTCATTCGCACGTGCCTGCGCGCCCGCCCAGGTGGTGGGATTCAGCACCAAGTCATCGCTTGCATCGCTACCGGCAATGTTCACGGCAGCCGAAGACCTTAAATTTTCGCCATCGGTTAGTGGCTTTGTACTGCCCGTCGCGGTGTCAATTTTCAAGTTTGCGTCGCCCATCGGCCGGGCTGGTGGTACCTATTTCATCGCCCGCCTGTATGGCATCGAACTCGGGCCAACCGAAATTATCGTCATTGCCGGGGCCATCGGGCTCTTGAGTTTCTACTCACCAGGAATTCCCAGTGGCGGCCTGCTCATCATGACGCCACTGTATGTTTCGCTGAATCTTCCGGTCGAAGGCATCGGTATCCTGATCGCACTCGATCAGATCGTCGATATGTTTATTACACCGGCGAACGTAACCGCAAATTTAACGGTTGTTAGTATGCTGACGCGCTCTGAACGAAAACCCCGCGAATAGGACCAGAATCCGGTTTCAAAGGATAGTATGACGTAGTTCTGGCACGTACCGTGCGACCCATTCCAGGTACTTTGCCCAAATTCATTGGTACTAAATTAAGACAGAATATAGTACTATATGATCTCGAATTAGAGGCACCACGATGAAACCAAGCGAATCCATAAAGCCCATCAGTTTCCTGAAAAGCCATACGGCTGACGTCGTCCGAGATGTCAACGAAAACCGCGAAACAATCATCATCACGCAGAACGGAGAGGCTCGAGCAATCGTTCAAGATATCGCGACGTATGAGCAAACTCAGGAGACTCTGGCGTTGCTCAAATTGTTGGCGCAAGGCAAGCGCAGTATTGAGGATTCGCGGCCGCGGCCGTTCAGGCGCGCGATTAAGGAGTTGCGAGCAGAGTTGGCGAAACCTAATACGTGACTAAGTATCGCGTCAGAATTGTGCAAGAGGCCGAGGAGGACCTGGCCGAATTAGTCGATTACATCGCGCGCAATGATTCAATCAAACACGCCGACCATGTGCTCGAAAGACTACTGAATTTGTGTGACCGTCTCGAGCGGCATCCAGAGCGAGGGCACTATTTGCCGGAGTTACGAACGTTAGGAATCAAGACCTACCGAGAGGTCCATTTCAAGCCATACAGGATCATCTACGAAGTGATTGGCCGTGAGGTCTTTATTCTCCTGATCGTTGATGGTCGGCGCAGTTTTCAGACCCTGTTGGAATGGCGACTATTGCGCTAGGATAGCGCGTTGGGTTACCCGTTTTACCAGCGCTTTTCCAATTGCCTGCCATTGGCCCGAATCACGATTCCCAAAAAAAGCCATCGGTCCTGCCGCACGTCAGACACGACTGTGACAATTGTGTGACAGACACTCATTTTGTCTGCTGTTAAGAGCTTATCTGGTCTACCCATAAACCAGGTGAAGAAATTCGAGGAGACCGGGTTGCTGGTGAGCCGCGTCGAAGGCACGACGCGCATGTACTACTTCAAGAAAAGTCCCGTAAGCGATGCGCTACGCAAATTCTTGCGTGCAATGCTCGATGTCTTGCCGAGGTCGATTATCGAAAGGTACTACCGACAAAGGCGGCGTCCCCGACGCTACGGGAAACGCTAGAGAAGTACGCGAATTCTATACGACGATCAAGCGACCGTTGCGGCATGGTTTATCGGGACAAAGGTGGTCGGGTCTTTTTCAGACAAAGATCAACTAGGTCATCGATCTTCGCAACGCCGGCACACATAACGTTGTCTGCGCCGCCCCAGTAAATTTTGATAGTGCCGTCGTCCTCGGCGATCGCGCCGCAGGTAAAAACTACATTGTGGACGTAACCGGTCAACTCCCACGGATCCTGCGGTGACAGTATCCAATCATCGGCAACACCCAGCACTTTGGCGGGATCCTCCAGATCATGAAGTGCCACACCCAGGCGATATACGGCACCATCCATGGTCGGAAATACACCGTGGTAGATGTTGAGCCATCCCCTCGTGGTTTTTATCGGCGTCGCGCCGGGACCTATTTTCATTTCGTCCCAATGATATGGAACCGGCTGGATTACTGGCACGGAATCTCCCCAGTGAACCAGGTCTGGAGACCAGGATAGCCAGATGCACCAGGGATTTATTTCCGAGTGAGGCCTGTCCAACCGCGCGTAACGACCGTTGAATATGTCGGGGAAGATAACGATATTGCGCATGTCTGCCTGACTGATGAGCGACACTCTCTCGACAGTCTTGAAATCGCGCGTTTTCGCCAGCCCGATGCGCACGCCAAACCTGGAATATGCGCTGTACGTGATGTAGTACTCAGCGCCTATCAAACAGATTCGTGGATCCTCGACACCGTACTCCTCGTGAATTGAAAAGTCGCTGTCGTTGGAAGGTACCATGAACGGTTTTGGATCTGCCTGGAACTCATAACCGTCATCGCTTCGGGCGATGCCGATGATCGAACGTCCGTTCCGCAAGTGCGAGCGAAACAGCAGGATGTACTGGCCGTTAAACTTCGTAGCCCCGGCGTTGTGAACCGTCTCTACGGCATAGGGGATGTCGTGCTTGGTGAGGATTGGATTACCTTCATACCTCGTTACTAACGGTTTATTGATCATCGCGTGCATCCTGGTTCAAAATCTTTTCGTAAACACGAACATAGTCGCGTGCCATACGTGTGCTGGTAAAGCGTGTTTCAACATCGGCGCGGCAGACGGATCTGTCGATTGTCCTGACGGCAGTTACCGCGCTTATCGCGCCTTCTAAGTTCTCAACAATATATCCGGTTTCCCCGTCGCGAATGATTTCAGGCATTGAACCGCGGTCGAACGCGATGACGGGAGTCCCGCAGGCCATGGATTCAACCAGGCTCAATCCAAAAGGTTCGTCGAAACTGATCAGATGCAACAATGCAAGCGCGCGGCTCAAAACGTCCGCCCTTTGATCGGGCCCCACAGAACCGAGATATTCCACTGTCGTGCCGTCAATACAAGGCTCTACTTCCGCCGCAAAGTAGTCCTGATCCTGAATGATGCCGGCGATCACCAGCTTGATCCCGGCACGTTGCGCCACGTGAATTGCCTCGCGAACGCCTTTATCCGGATGGATGCGACCAAAGAACAGGAGGTACTCGCCCTCGACGCCCGAAAATGGAAATTGTGTGATATCAATTCCGTGATGGATGGTGGCTATATAATCGAGTTCCGGCGATTTGTCTGACTCGCTGATCGCCACATA
>Ga0164320_10000695_pt1 | contig 11484 bp, 13 predicted proteins | sample GuaBasSediGuay11_FD_113736 | JGI IMG/M metagenome (GOLD analysis project Ga0164320, IMG submission 113736) | Subseafloor sediment microbial communities from Guaymas Basin, Gulf of California, Mexico - Guay11, Core 4567-28, 0-3 cm | ecosystem: Environmental > Aquatic > Marine > Hydrothermal...
ACTTAATTGTCCAATATTCTGTTTTACTTTAAAAAACAATTAGTTATTTACATGTTATGGTGGTGCTGTGAGTACTCTGAGGAGGATGCTCTTCTGAAATTCTGCAGTAATAGAAAAGACATGTGGTCTTAATACACCGGAGGTTGGCCCGGCATACAGGACCTTGTGGGGAAAGGCCTGTCACCCATGCCCAAGCAACTCGGATGGAGAAAGAATATGGCGTCGAATAACAATCGGAGTCGTCATGCCTCGCAATCTACGCAATCGTTTCCCGGAATCTTGGCATTTATTGTCTTCACAGGAGCTCTTGCGGCGTGCCAAGGCCCGGTCGCGGCTGACGAGGATCAAAGGATGTTTCTGGCCGTGAATCTACCGCCGCTGACCTCGGATCGAGCCAGCACTGGAGGCATATCATTCACCGACTTCGATGGCGATGGTGACACCGACCTGTTTATCACAAACGGATACGACGTCTCTTCGCCGGATCCCACCCCACAAACCAATCGATTCTACGAAAACTCTCAGGGGCACTACGAGGCGCGAACTGTTAACGGTCTTACAGATCTGGACGGATTCTCTTCGGGAAGTGCCTGGGCGGACTTCGATAACGATGGGGACCTCGACACCTTTATTGCCAATCAGCGGGACCAGGAGAACGCGATATTGCTGCAAGAAGCGGCGGAAGATGGCTCCACTCGCTTCGTCAGTCACTCTGCCGACATGCTGGCCGAAGACAAAGGCTGGTCCTATTCGGTCGCCGCTGCTGATGCGGACAACGACGGGTTTGTGGATTTCTACGTTTCCAACGGCGGATTGTCTCACCAAGGCGTCAATTTCTTGTACCAGAATATTGAGGGTAAGCAATTTCGACGGGTACTGAACACGGATTCCGTCAGTAGCGCCCATGCCAGCGGCGGCGCGTCGTGGTCCGATTACGATAGCGACGGTGACCAGGACCTGGTCGTTGCTAACCGCCCTACCCCCGAAATGGATGGCTTCAAGCTATCCCTTTACCGCAACGATGGCGATCTGCAGTTCACTCGGATGGATGAAAACGCACTGCCGACCGATGCCACATTCCCGATGGCGGTGGCGTGGGGCGATGTAGATAACGATGGCGACCTGGATTTGTATGCAGGCAGCTTGTACGGCATGGCCAATAGTCTTTATGAGAACCTGGGAGACGGCACATTCAAGATCATGGATGGCGGGCGAGCGACGTCCGACGGTACGTCCAGTTATGGCGTTGCTTTCGGTGACCTCGACAATGATGCCGACCTCGACCTCGTCGTCGCAAACTGGGGTGGCACCAGCGAAATTTACCTGAATGACGGTACAGGACACTTCGAACAGACCGAATCCGCAGTGTTCGAGCGTTCGATACATTTCGCCGGAAGTATGGCGATGAGTGATTACGACGGTGATGGCGACCTCGATATCCTGATCGGCAACTGGCCAAACCAACCGGGAGAGGGCGAGGAAAATGTCCTGATAGAAAATCGCTACGCCGAGGGCAACTGGCTGAAGATAGCGCTAGAAGGCGTTAGCTCGAACCGTTCCGCGATCGGTGCGCGGGTAACGGTTGAGTTTACGAACGATGGGACGACTCGATTTCAGACTCGTGAAGTCAGCACCCACTCCGGCTGGCGAAGTCAGGGCGATCTCACACAGCATTTCGGTCTGGGGACTGCAACGGGGGTTTCGAAAGTCGTGATCAACTGGCCGTCCGGTCATACACAGACCATCAGCGAGCCGCCGATAAATGGGATATTGAGCGTACGTGAAGGTAACTGAAGGTGGGATGGCCGCTGCGCGGCCTCACTTGCGCCTGCGGCGCTGCCTGAGTCGAACAGAGTTGGAAAGCCCATACCTCACTCGGCCAGAAGACAAAAAGGCCCCACAAGGGGGCCTTTTTATTTTCTGGCGGAGAGGGCGGGATTCGAACCCGCGGTACGGTATAAGCGTACACTCGCTTTCCAAGCGAGCGCCTTAAGCCACTCAGCCACCTCTCCTCAAATCAAATTATAATTCCTGCCGCCTCATCGGAGCGGACAGATGCACTCACTTTCCAGGCGAGCGCGTTAACAGCGGGCTTCCTGCCCGCCGCCCTGCGGGCCGCTTCGCGGTTCAAAATCGCTCCCGGCGATTTTGTAAGCCACTCAGCCACCTCTCCTCAAATCAAATTGTAATTCTTGCCGCTCCGCGGTTCTGTTTGCACTGTCCAAATTCGTTGCAAACAGGTTGTCATTTGCTAACCGAGATCTTTGGCGGAAGATCAAGGCACGGCGATCCCGCTGGACGTGGCTTCGTGGGCGAGGCATCCGGCAGCGGTATTGCCTTGATCGCTTCCGGGCTATCCAGATCATCGGGTGCTTGCAAGAGCCCGCCTTCCCCTGCGAGTTGATACGGGCTGGCCTCATCGCAGGTGAGCTCAGATCTACCACATGCCGACAAGACTGCAAAAACGCCCAGTACCAACAACACTCTCATTGATTTCATGCTCTAGCCTCTAACTGAATACCCGCCAGACCCAATGCGTTTCGCATCGCGTCGTGCCATTGCTCACTGTGCTCCGTCAGCGGCAAACGGATGTGTGGGGAAATCATGCCCATCTCATGTAGCGCCCATTTAACAGGAATCGGGTTCGATTCAACAAACAAGGCACTGTTCAATGGCTGCAATGTGTCGTCTACCGCTTTTGCCGCCGCATATTCTCCGGAGCTTGCCAGTTTGCACAGCCTTGCCATCGCGGCCGGCACAACGTTACCACTAACTGAGACCACACCGTGCCCCCCCTGCTCGATAAACGGCAACACCGTAAAATCGTCGCCACTGTATAGCTTGAAGTCCTTATCCACCAGCGCCTGTATCTGCTGCAAGCGATCGATATCGCCGGTCGCCTCCTTGATCCCGAAAATATTGTCGTATTCGGCAAGCCGCGCTACGGTTTCAGGCAACATGTCCGCGACAGTTCTGCCAGGCACGTTGTACAGCATCACGGGTTTGCTCACAGCATCGGCAATCGCCGAAAAGTGTTGAAATATCCCTTCCTGCGTCGGCTTGTTGTAATACGGCACGACCAACAGCAAGGCGTCAATGCCGCAGTCAGAAACTGCCAACGACAATTCGATCGCTTGCGCTGTCGAATTCGAACTGGCGCCGGCTACGATCGGTAAACGCCCATTGGCCAATTCAACAGAATGCGCGACGAGATCGACATGTTCTGAGCGACTAAGTGTCGCCGCTTCGCCTGTCGTGCCGGCGATAACCAGACCATCACTACCCTCGGCAACATGGAAATCGATCAGTCGCTTGAGCGACGCATAGTCAACCCTGTTTTGCTCATCGAAAGGCGTCACCAAGGCGACCAGAGAACCCGTAAACACAGTTTATCCTCGCCACAAATAAGGCGGCGATGTTACTGTTCATATCCTGTGCTGGCAAGAAGCAAAGGCCGGGCGACTATTGCGCATGTGCTGCCTCAGGTTTGGCCATTGCAGCGTCCATCCCGAATGTGAGGTAAATACTAAGTAAATGACACAAATTATTGTTTTATCAGCAGTTGGCTCCGATCGTACCGGTGTCGTCCAGGACATTACGAAGGTCATATTATCGTGTGGCGGAAATATCGAGGAAAGCCGCATGGCAACGCTGGGCTCGGAATTTGCGATGCTCATGCTGGTATCCGGCAATTGGCACACGCTGACCCGGCTCGAGAACGGGCTCGACAAGCTGGGCCAGGGTGACAATCTGTCGATCTCTATTCGCAAGACCGGCGAACGCGCGACCAAGACCAACCGCATGCCCTATGCGGTCGACATCGTCAGTCTCGACCAACAAGGGATAGTCTACAATCTCGCTGAGTTCTTTGCCGCACGAGACATCGAGATTGCCGACGTTGCAACTCGCCGATACGCGGCTGCGCATACAGGAGCACCAATGTTTGCTGTGCAGATGGCCATTAACGTCCCTGCGTCCGTTCAAATCTCGCAGCTACGAGACGAGTTTCTCGAGCTTTGCGACCGGCTCAATCTTGATGCCATTCTCGAACCTGCCAAAGCCTGATAAATACATGGGAATCAAACATATAGTTGTTTCATATTCATAACGTTATGTTGCTGGTCTCATTGACTTATCGCCTCATTACGCACTCCGGCGAGTATCATTGGGAACGGACTGTACTGACTCCGGTCGGATTTAGCAGGGTGTTCTTGACGAGTTCATATTCTTGACCAATATAGTGATTAAACGAATTCTAATTAGCGTCAGTCTTGCCTTTGTCGTTGCAGTGAGCGGTGCAGGCGAAAGCGACGTACAACTGCCGGATATGGGGAGTCCCGCAGATGCCATCTTGTCCAAATCGGAAGAGGCACAGTATGGCCGCGCCATCATGCGGGACATACGGCGGAGTGGTCTGGTCGTTGAAGATCCCCAGCTTACTGAATACGTCAATGAAATCGGCCACAAGATCGCCGCGCAAACCAATGATGGTGAGCACCAATTTACATTTTTTCTCGTAAACGACAAACGTATCAATGCGTTTGCCCTCCCCGGCGGTTACATCGGCGTACACACGGGCTTGCTCGAAGCAACACGCAGCGAGGATGAACTGGCTGGAGTATTGGCACATGAAATTGCTCACGTCACACAGCGCCACATAGCCCGGGCGATTCATGCCAATAGCCGGCAAAGCATCTTGTCGACGGCAATGATGCTCGGCGCAATGATTCTGGGCGCAGTGGGAGGCAGCGGCGAAGTCGTACAGGGTGCTCTGGCGGTCGCCCAGGGAACGGCAGCCCAGCAACAGATCAACTTCACTCGAAGCAACGAATACGAAGCGGATCGTATCGGTATTGGGGCACTTGCCGAGGCGGGATTTGACCCCCATGGAATGGCATCATTTTTTGAAGTCATGTCACGCCAGCAATCAGGGGCACCTGATACTCGAATGCCCGCATTCCTGATGACACACCCGGTCACGACAGCACGCATCGCCGAGGCGCGCAATCGCGCCCGCGATACAGCCTACATCGATAGCACCGACACAACAAACTATGGCATTGCCACGGCCCGCATTCTTGTATCCCGAGAAGACACGCCCGAAGCTGCCGTCGCGTATTTCGAAAAGCGCGCCTATGAGAACCAGACGGATATTGAACGCTACGGCCGTGCGGTGGCGTACCAGCGCGCCGGTCGACATCTCGATGCCCATCGCATTTTCGAAGAACTGGCCGCGAAGGAGCAAAAGGTCATCGCCTACCACATCGGTCTGGGGCAGACGCAATTGGCTCTGCAAGACCATCGTGCCGGGCTGGCCACTTTCGATCGCGCCATCAAGCTGTTTCCACGAAATGTGCCGCTGGTCATTCACTACGGCGAATGGCTACTTCAACTGGGAGAGGCCAAACAGGCACACACGCTGTTGCTTGATCTGATGAATAACGTAGCCCCGACACCCGAACAGATCAGGCTGATTGCTCGTGCAGCGAACGAAGCCGGTGACAGCGCCGAGTCATTTTACTATATGTCCGAGTATCGGTTGATGACCGGCGACCTGATAGGCGGCATTAACTTTCTGCGCCAGGCGCTCAGATTGCCCGACCTGCAGGACATTCAACGCATTCGATTTGAAGCCCGCATTGATTTCATCCGAGAATTCATGACTGAAGATCAGCTCAGGATGTTGCAGCGCAGTCGTCCTGTCAGCGTCGCTGCTCAAAGTGATTACTAGGTTTCACGGAAGAATACAGATGGTCACTCTCGCAAAGCACATATTGGTTTCGGTATTGCTGATTGCCATTAGCCAGGTGGCGGGCTGCGCGACCACCACAGCATCGACTGATGAGCAGGTCCGAACCGAAGGTGACCCGTGGGAACCGATGAACAGGACGGTCTTTCGCATCAATACGATGGTTGACAAAGCGACGCTCAAGCCAATTGCCAAGGGCTACAAGAAAATCCTTCCCACACCAGTACGGCGCGGTATTTACAACTTTTCTGCCAACCTGCTGACGCCTCGCTCGGCCATCAATAACTTCTTGCAGGGCAAGATCAGCAGAGGCTTCGACGATATCGCACGGTTCTTTTTCAACAGCAGCATCGGCATCGGCGGAATTTTCGACGTGGCGTCTGCTGGCGGTCTTGAAATTTATGGCGAAACGTTCTCCCAGACGATGGCTGTCTGGGGCGTTCCCGAGGGGCCATATCTCATGCTGCCGGTGCTCGGGCCACAATCATTACTGGATACGGTGACGCTCCCCATCGATATTCTCGCCGACCCATTAGTCCATTACGATAACTCGTCAGTACGCGATCGTGTATACGCGTTACGCATGATTGATCTGCGCGCGCGGTTGCTGACTGCAGACAAGTTTCTCGAGGACTCGAAAGACCCTTACATTACTCTACGAGAATCGTATCTGCAGAACAGGCAGTACGGTATTCACGACGGCGACCCACCCGATTACGACGACTTCTACGGCGAATTTCTTGACGAAGAAGAATAAGCAAATCAGGCGATTTCCGGCGCGTCGATAAAACCAGCCCACCGTTCACCACGCGTCAGCAGATCATCCACTTCGGTGGTCTTTGCGATCGCGAGCACACGTTCCGGCATACGAACAAACCGAATTTCACGCACCGTATGATTCGCCCAGGTTATCCACTCGAGTAGCAGGGCCAGTCCGGCAGAATCCGATTTCGTAATCCCTGACAGGTCAATCTCAATACGTGTGTGCTGCAAAAATGGTTCCTCACTGGCATGCAATATGCGCTCCGCCGTCTCAAAGGACATTTCACCGTTCAGGGAAAAACGGCCGTCACCATGGTCTTGAAGTTCGAAGTCGCTCACAAGCCTACATCCCTGCCTCGGTTTCGAGGCGTTCAATCACTTTTGACAAGCCCGCAGAGCGAGTCTCCGAATCGATTTCGGCGCGAAAGTTCCTCACATAAGAGATTCCCTCGACAGTGACATCGATCATCTGCCAGCCGACATCTTTCTTGCGCAGAACGTAGTTAACCGGCACCTTGGTATCGTCCTCCAGGCGGACAATCGTTTTCACTGTTGTTGTTTTCTTCGAAGCGTCATCTCGATACGGCAACACTGCGATCCGGTCTGCGCTGAACTCAAGCAGTCCGTCCGAATAACGTTGTAGCAGAGTATGATAAAAGGCTTCGGTGAATCGATGGCGCTGCTCATCACTTGCCTTGCGCGAATGTTTGCCAAGCACAAGCCTGGCCGCATACTTTTTGTCGAAACGTGGCAAAAGAATGCCGTTGATCATCGCGTACAGCGCGTCTTTATCAGCCGACAGTTCTTCTTTTCGGCCGTCCATCTGCTCTGAGAGCAGTGCGACCGCTTCTTCAATCGTCTCATTGGGAGATAGCCCGGCGGCCAGAGCAGAAGCCAGCCAAAAGACGCAGGTCGCTATGACAAGCGCGCAATGCCTGATAGTAATCTTCTGCGATGGCCTATTCATCATCACTTCCCGATTCCCGATTGAACAAATACTTGCCGATCAGGTTTTCGAGCACGATCGCTGATTGTGTGAACATTATTTCGCTTCCGTTCTCGAGGAAGGTCTCTGAGCCGCCCGGTTGCAATGCAATGTACTGACTTCCCAGCAGACCCGCCGTCAGGATACTCGCATCGGAATCGTCCGGGATCTGGTCGTACTTGCTGTCGATGATGAACACGACTACCGCCTCCAGTGTTGCCGGATCAAACTCGACCGTTACAATACGTCCGATGGTGACACCGGCCATGGAGACCGGTGCACGTCTTTTCAGGCTGCCGACATTTTCGAATCTTGCCTCCACTTCAACTGTCTCACTAGCCGAAAAATCGTTACCACCGGTTGTCTGAGTCGTTAGAAAAAACAACGCCCCGATTCCCAATAGAACAAACAGACCGGTCCCAAGTTCCACTGCTCGTGTCTGCTGCATAGCGTTACCTCAAAGTACGATAGCTGTAATCAGAAAATCAAAAAACAAAACTGCAATAGCCGTGATCACGACAGTACGCGTGGTCGCCCGACCAACGCCTTCCGCCGTCGGTATCGCGTTATAGCCTTCCCAAACGGCGAGCAGGCTGGCGACAACACCGAATACAACGCTCTTTACTACACCCTCATAAATATCGGCCATGTCCAAGGTCTGCTGGATTTGCTGCCAGAACGCGCCAACATCAACGCCAAGCAAATTAACACCCACCAGGTGCGCGCCAAACAGGCCAATCGTGCTGAATACGGCGGCCAGCAAGGGCATCGAGATGACACCACCAAGAAACCGCGGCACGAGGATACGACGCATGGGATTGACCGCCATCATTTCCATAGCCGACAACTGATCGGTGGCTTTCATCAGTCCGATTTCTGACGCGAGGGCCGTCCCGGCGCGACCCGCGAACAGCAGCGCGGTAATCACCGGCCCAAGTTCCTTGATCAGGGCAAATGCTGCAAACGTTCCAACCGAATCTTCCGCGTTGAAGCGCGCCAGATTCGAGTAGCCTTGCAAACCAAGAACGCCGCCAACGAACAGGCCGCAAACCATAATGATGACAATTGACAGTGCGCCCGCATTGTGGACCTGTTTAACCACCAATCCGAAACGGCGAAACAATATCGATGGCGAATGCTGCAGCAAGCGCAGGAAGAACAACTGAAGTGCACCAAAAGTACGCAGGAACTCCAGAACGGCATAGTAGATTTCGCGAAACATACGGCCTAGTCCACGTCTCTGCCAAGCAACTGTTCAGCGTAATCCGGCGCCTGAAAGTGAAACGCAACTGGACCATCTGCCATCCCATGCATGAATTGCCGCACAACATCCGAGGACTCACTACGGAGTTCATCCGGACTCCCCGAAGCGGCAACCTTGCCGTCTGCAATCAGGAAGCTGCAGTCGGCCACCGCAGAAATTTCCTTGACGTCATGGCTCACCAGAATGCTGGATATGCCCAGCGCATCATTCATGCGCCGAACCAGGCGCACGATGACGCCCATTGAAATCGGGTCAAGTCCGACAAAGGGTTCGTCGTAGATCAAAATATCCGGATCCATAACCATCGCCCGCGCCAGTGCGACACGTCGCGCCATTCCGCCAGAAAGTTCTGCGGGCATCATGTCTGCAGCACCGCGCAGGCCTACGGCATGCAACTTTGTCAGGACGACATGACGAATCAAGCGATTGGTCAGCCGCGTGTGCTCGCGCAGCGGGAATGCCACATTTTCAAATACGGACATATCGGTCAGCAACGCTCCGTTCTGAAACAACATGCCAAAGCGCTGTCGCAATTGGTATAACTCGGCAAGGTTAAGCTTCGCGATGTCAACACCATCAATCAGAATTTGGCCGCGATCAGGTATCAATTGTCGTGTGATCAGGCGCAGTAGTGTCGTCTTGCCGGTCCCGCTTGGCCCCATGATCGCAGTGACTCTGCCACGTTCAATGACCACGTTCAGGTTCTTGAATATCCGCCGTGGGCCACGCGAGAAATCCAGGTTGCGCACTTCGATCAGATTGTTTGCCGGGGTTGCCATTATTGATTCTCAGTCAGGAGCACGGGCAGACCACGTCATCAACCCATCCGACCTGTTCGCGCAGCATGTTCAAGAGCAGCGACACCGATAATGCTGTCGCCGGTCAAGCCGCTTCATCCTCCATTGCCACCTCATATTGCCCGAGGTGAGCAAGGCTATTCAACCTGGCGCGTTTGCTCAGTGCTGCCTGGCCTGCTGAAAAATTGTCTTCCTTTCCACGCCATGCGTCGAGCGCCGGTGCTTGCAACGCGCGTCCATAGGAAAACGACAACTCCCACGGTAACGATCCCATCTGATTCATGAGGTTCAGGTGCACAGTTGCCTCCTCAGCTGTCTGCCCGCCCGAAAGAAATGCAATGCCTGGCACCTCGGCCGGAACCTGTGCCTTGAGCGATCTCAGCGTTGCCGCAGCGACTTCTGACGCACCTGCGCGATTCGCTGCATTCGTCCCTGAGATCACCATATTCGGTTTCAGTACCATGCCCTCAAGTGCAACCCGATGTGCGGCGAGTTCAGCAAAGGTAACGGCAAGTGCCGCATTCGTCACTTCCTCGCAACGCCCAATGCTGTGTGCGCCATCCATCAACACTTCGGGCTCCACCACCGGCACGATGCCGGCTTCCTGACACAGAGCCGCGTAACGAGCCAGCGCGTGCGCATTTGCTCGCAGGCAATAATCAGATGGCAAACCGTCACCGATATTGATAACGGCACGCCACTTGGCAAATTTGGCCCCAAGCTCGCGATACTCCGCGAGCCGATCACGCAGACCATCGAGACCCTCTGTAACGGTCTCGCCCGGGAAACCAGCCAGCGGCTTGGCGCCCGTATCGACCTTGATACCGGCGATCATGCCTAACTCGTTCAGGTACTGCGGAAACGGCACACCTTCGTTGGTCGACTGGCGAATCGTCTCATCAAAAAGAATGACGCCCCCCACAGAATCAGCTGTTCCCGGTGCTGTAAACAGCATTTCACGGTAGCGCCGCCGGTTTTCCACGGTCGACTCGGTATCTATCGAATCGAATCGTTTCTTGATCGTCGGTGAACTTTCATCGGCCGCCAGAATGCCTTTGCCATGCCCGATCATCGCTTTGGCGACCAAGTTCAACTCGTTGAGGTTCATTCCATTGTCTCCTGCTGTGGGGTGAGTTTTTGATGTGACATAAACGGCCCGGCATCGGCGGTCGGGCGGCCGTAGCATAGCAAATATTACCCAACGGGATACCGGCAGACTGTATGCGGAACGTCCGTACTAGCCTGCCGCCCTAAATAGGACTAAAATAGTCCCTTATCCATTTTGACACCCGGAAACAACGTGCTCAGAATCAGCAAACTCACCGATTACGGTACCGTCGTGCTCGCTCAGCTTGCCGGTGATCCGCAGGCCGTTTGCAGCGCCGCCGAAGTTGCCGCGGCGACGGGCATTGCATTACCCACAGTCAGCAAGTTGCTCAAGTCCCTGGCTCGAGCAGAACTCGTTAAGTCAACACGTGGGGCGAGCGGCGGCTATCAGCTTGCTCACGCACCGCGCGACATCAGCGCGGCTGACATCATAGACGCGCTCGAAGGTCCGGTGTCGATCACCGAATGCAGCGCCTCGGACAGTCAATGCGATTACGAGGGCACCTGCAGCGTTGGTGACTCATGGCAGAGGATCAATGTCGCTATCAGGCACGCCCTGGATGAAGTCACGCTTGTCGATCTCCTGCGCACAAACAGCCCGGTTCCAAAATTTCGTTTCGCTGGCATGGCGATTACCGTGGAAAAGAAGATCCAGACTCGTGTCGACTGAATCCGAAACCCTGGACAGTCTGGTCAACCGCCGTTACGAGCACGGTTTTGTCACGGATATAGCCACTGACAGCCTGCCGCCCGGTCCTGCCGAGTCTGTCGTAGAAGCCAGATCCGCGCGCAAGAACGAGCCCGAGTTCATGCTGGAATG
>Ga0164320_10000696_pt1 | contig 11483 bp, 9 predicted proteins | sample GuaBasSediGuay11_FD_113736 | JGI IMG/M metagenome (GOLD analysis project Ga0164320, IMG submission 113736) | Subseafloor sediment microbial communities from Guaymas Basin, Gulf of California, Mexico - Guay11, Core 4567-28, 0-3 cm | ecosystem: Environmental > Aquatic > Marine > Hydrothermal vents...
CACCGAGAATTGCCGCGCAATGAATCAGCCCATCGAGTCGACCGAATTCTTTTTCGATGTTGTTTGCCAGATCGCTGTAGTCCTGTTCGCTGGCGCCTTCCAGTTTCATTGGATAGATCGCCGCCGTCGGATATCCCGCCTCTTCGATTTCATCGTAAACTGCTTCGACAAGACGTAGATTCTTTGCCAGTAAAATCACCGTCGCTCCCTGTTTTGCCAATGCGATTGAAATCACCTTGCCAAAACCTCCGGTGGCGCCGGTTAGCAGAATGATTTTATCGGCAAGCAGGTCGGGGGAGGGACTAAAGGTTTCAGGGATCGATTTCATCTCAGGCATTGTAACAATGGATGTTGAAGGAGTTCGTCGGGATGTTCGATTACGCCATCGGCATTCCAGGCGTGAATGTCTACAGATGCTCCGATATAACCGTAGGCGGCAACCAGTGTTTTCATGCGGGCCGCATTACCGGCCAGGATATCGCGTTCGTCGTCGCCGATATAAACACAATTTTGACATTCAATGCCGATGCGTTCGGCCGCAACCTGCAGGGGCATCGGGTCGGGTTTTCTTTTTGCCAGCGTGTCGCCACCGATGACCACGCTTGCGCGCCGGGCAAGGTCCATCTGCTCCAGCAAAGGTCGGGTGAGCCATTCCGGTTTGTTGGTGACTATGCCCCAGGGAATGTTACGGGTTTCCAGCTCACCGAGAACTGCGTCAAAGCCATCGAAAAGAATGGAATCATTGGCGACAATAGCGTGGTAGTGATGCAGGTAACGTTGACGCAGAGGTTCGATTTCTGCTGCGGGCACGAGGTGTTCGAAACCCAGGCGGGTAAGGACCAGGCCGCCCTGTGAAACATAGGGGCGAATCATCTCCAGTGGCAAGGGGTCGAGATTCTCCTCGATCAAAAGGTTGTTCAGGGCCGCGCCCATATCGGGGGCCGTGTCGATCAGGGTGCCGTCGAGATCCAGCAGTACCGCCTTAATCATCGAATGAACACGCCATCAGGTAATTCACATCGATATTATTGCAAAGCCTGTAGCTTTTGCTGAGCGGGTTGTAGGTCATGCCGGTGATGTCGTTTACCTTTAGTCCGTTCCTTCTTGCAGCCCCGGCCAGCTCCGAGGGTTTGATCAGTTTCCTGTAATCATGGGTTCCCCGTGGTACTATCTGCAACAGGTATTCGGCGCCGAGAATAGCCATTGCAAATGATTTTGGATTACGGTTAATCGTCGAAAAAAACAACTGCCCATGCGCTTCCGTCAGGCTGGTTGCGGAGGCCACCACCGAGGCCGGGTCGGGCACGTGTTCGAGCATTTCCAGGCAGGTAACGATGTCGAATTCCGCGCTATGGTCCTGGGCGAATGCTTCCACGGTGGATAATTGATAGTCGATTTCGAGCTGCGATTCGAATAAATGCATTTTCGCGACCTTGAGCGACCCCTCGGCCATATCAATTCCGGTGACTATCGCGCCTTTGCGAGCCAGTGCCTCGGCCAATATACCCCCACCACAGCCGATATCGAGAATTCGCTTTCCATCGAGGCCATCGGCATGCTGTTCGATATAGGAGACTCGTAGAGGATTAATTTCGTGCAGCGCTTTAAACTCGCTTTCAGGGTCCCACCAGCGACTCGCGATAGATTGAAATTTGTCGATCTCTGCCGGATCAACATTAGGTTGTACTGACATAGGCATAAACCTTAGCTAAGGATCTTTTGCGACCAGCTCGCGGCTTTTCTGCAGATTGCGGCGCTATCTATCTTACAGAATTCGTAGTTTGCCAACTGGGCGACACCGTCGATCCAGACATGCGATACCTGCCTGCTGTTGGCGGCATATACCACCTGTGCGACCGGGTCATACAGGGGTTGCGTATTCAGATCCGACAAATCGATTGCAATCAGGTCGGCGAATTTACCCACCTCGATGCTGCCAATCTGGCTTCCGAGCCCGAGTGCCCTGGCGCCGTTGATAGTGGCCATTTCGATTGTTTGCCGGGCGCTACAGGCGGCGGCATCAGCGCTGATTCCCTTGGCCAATAGTGCCGCGCTACGCATTTCTCCAAGCAGATCGAGATCATTGTTACTGGCGGCGCCATCGGTTCCCAGGCAAATATTAACACCCTTGTCGAGTAAGCGGGTCACCGGGCAAATACCACTGGCAAGCTTGAGATTCGATTCCGGGCAATGCACGATGTTGACGCCGGTTTCGGCGATGCGATCAATTTCAAACTCGTTCAGCTCGGTCATATGCACGGCCAGCAAATTAGGGCTTAACAGGTTGAGTTGATCGAGACGCTGCAATGGACGCATGCCGGTGTTGCTCTGTGCATCGGCAACTTCAGACGCTGTTTCATGAATATGCATGTGCACCGGAATATCGAGTTCGCTGCTATACATCGCAATTTTCTCCAGCGCGGCATCGGCAACGGTATAGGGAGCATGGGGTGCAAAGGCGCTGGTAACAAGTGAAAATTCCCGAATCTCGTCGTGTACCGCCAGCGCCTTGTGCAGGTACTCATCGGCATCTTTTGCCCACACGCTGGGGAAATCCAGAACGATCAGGCCTGCCACGCAACGCATGCCGAGTTGCTGTGCATTGCGGGCGACGACATCCGGGTAGAAATACATATCGTTGAAGCAAGTTGTACCGGAACGTATCATCTCGGCGGCCGCGAGTTCGAAGCCATCAGTAATAAAATCGGCATCTACCCACTGCGATTCGGCTGGCCAGATGTGATTCTGTAACCATTCCATCAGCGGTAGATCATCGCCTATTCCTCTGAACAGGCTCATCGGCGCGTGCGTATGAGCGTTAATCAAACCGGGCATCAACACGCAGTTCGGTAGCTCGATTACCTCGGCCTGCTGGTAACAGGGGAGTTGTTCGATTTCATCAGCGGCACAAAGCGCCTGAATTCGATTGTCTTCGACAACCACAGCACAGTCGCGTAGTACTTCAAAACCCGGATTGACTGTAAATACCCAGTCGGCGAGCAGGATAAAATGCCTATGATTCATAGTCGAACCTTACAAGATTTACCGGGTAGTGGAAACGGGAAACTGGTTGAATTTCCCGGTTACGGGAAGACAGGATAACAGAATCATCGGTGATTCCTTTAAATAGGCTTAAATCCGCGATTTCATCGTTAAAATCGCCCTGGGGAGCTGTTCATACCGGTAGTGTTAACCCTTGGGTTTATGCTAAAATGGCGCAGATTTCAAATCAAAACCTCCTGCGACATTTCTAACCGTTGAGCACCGATTTTTATGGCTGATATTGCCAAGGAAATTTTTCCTGTAAACCTCGAAGACGAGATGCGTTCATCGTATCTCGAATACGCCATGAGCGTCATTGTCGGGCGCGCCCTACCCGATGTGCGAGACGGCCTCAAACCGGTCCATCGACGCGTGCTCTACGCGATGAGCGTGCTCGGTAACGATTACAACAAGCCCTACAAAAAATCAGCCCGCGTGGTTGGTGATGTCATCGGTAAATATCACCCCCATGGCGACACTGCGGTTTATGACACCATCGTACGCATGGCGCAACCTTTTTCCATGCGTCACATGCTGGTCGACGGGCAGGGCAACTTCGGTTCGGTGGATGGCGATTCTCCGGCCGCAATGCGATACACCGAAGTACGCATGTCCAGGCTCGCGCACGAATTACTCGCTGATCTGGACAAGGAAACCGTCGATTTTCTGCCCAACTATGACGAGTCGGAACACGAACCCGTAGTAATGCCGACCAGGGTTCCAAACCTGTTGATCAATGGGTCTTCGGGTATCGCGGTAGGAATGGCGACCAATATTCCGCCCCACAATCTTTCCGAGGTAGTCGATGCATGTCTGTTATTGCTTGATCAGCCCGAGGCTGAAGTGGAGCAATTGATGCAATGCATCCCAGGTCCGGATTTTCCAACCGCCGGGTTTATCAATGGGGCCCGTGGGATTCGCGAAGCCTACCGTAGCGGCAAGGGGAAGATTTACCTGCGCGCCAGAACTCATTACGAGGAGGATAAATCCGGCAAGCAAAGCATAATCGTTTCCGAATTACCTTACCAGGTCAACAAGGCCCGTCTGCTCGAGAAAATCGCTGAACTGGTAAAGGGAAAACGCCTCGAAGGCATTACCGGCCTGCGCGATGAATCGGACAAGGACGGCATGCGCATGGTGATCGAACTACGTCGTGGTGAAATTGCCGACGTTATTTTGAACAATCTCTATAAACAAACCCAGATGCAAAATGTGTTCGGTATCAACATGGTTGCACTGGTAAACGGGCAGCCGCGCCTGCTCAACCTGAAGGAGATATTGCAGGCCTTCATTCTGCATCGACGCGAAGTCATAACCCGCCGTACCATATTCGACTTGCGCAAAGCGCGTGATCGCGCACATCTGCTCGAAGGTCTGGCTGTCGCCTTGTCGAATATCGATGAAATCATTGCCCTGATCAAGCAATCATTGAGCCCGGCAGTGGCCAAGGCTGCACTAGTGGCGAAAGCCTGGCCACCCGGAGTGGTCATGGAAATGCTGCAACGCGCTGGTGCGGCCTCGTCAAGACCCGAGGGTATTCCGCAGGATTGTGGTCTGGTCGACGAGTTATACCGTCTGACCGAAAAACAGGCACAGGCAATCCTTGACCTGCGTCTGCACAAACTAACCGGCCTGGAGCAGGACAAAATTATCTCGGAATATCGCGATATCCTGGAAAAAATTGAAGATTTGCTCGATATACTCAATCGTGATGAACGCCTGAAGCAGGAAATCCATCGCGAACTCGAAGAAATCAAGAAAGTATTTGCGGACAAACGTCGTACCGAAATATTGATCGATCATTCCGATCTGACGGTCGAGGACCTGATCAGCGAGGAAGACGTGGTGGTGACCATTTCACATCTTGGCTATGCCAAGGCGCAACCGCTGGAATCTTACTCGGCGCAACGTCGCGGCGGCAGGGGCAAGGCCGCTACCAGGGTTCAAGACGAAGATTTCGTCGAACAGATGTTTTCTGCGTCGACTCACGACACCCTGCTGTGTTTTTCAACCCGAGGCAAGGTTTACTGGCAGAAGGTTTACCAGTTACCCATAGGTAGTCGAACCGCGCGTGGGCGTCCGATGATCAACCTGTTGCCACTGGAGGAAAACGAACGCATCACCGCGATATTACCGGTGCGTGAATATCCTGAAGATCAATTTATATTTTTTGCCACTGCCAGTGGCAAGGTTAAGCGAACCCCGCTGTCCAGTTTTTCGCGTCCGCGTGCTAACGGTATCATCGCGCTCGACCTTCGCGACGAAGATAGTCTGATCGGAGTGCAGTTAACCGCTGGGGGCTCCGACTTGCTACTGTTTACCAGTGCCGGCAAGGGCATTCGCATCGCCGAAGGGGATGTACGCGCCATGGGCAGGACCGCGGCCGGCGTGCGCGGCATCAGAATTAAAAGTACCGACGAAGTGATCTCGTTGATTGCAACCGACGATGACGACGGACAGATCCTGTTTGCCACCGAAAATGGGTTTGGCAAACGCACCCGTATCGGGGATTTCTCGGTACAGGGTCGTGGTGGGCAGGGTGTCATCTCAATACAGACCTCGCAGCGTAATGGCCGCGTCATTGGCGCCATTAAAACAGCGGGTGACGAAGAGATTATGCTGATCAGTAATAGCGGCACCCTGGTGCGCACACCGGCTGGTGATATTTCGGTGTTGGGGCGTAATACCCAGGGTGTTACCCTGATCCGCCTGGGAAAGGATGAACAGCTGGTGCAAATCGAATCAGTCGCGGCAAGTGTTGACGACGACCCCGATGACAGCGTCACGGAAGATACCGACTAAGTTACCGTCATGAGTGATGCGGAATTAGAAAATTTACGCCAGCAAATCGACCACATCGATGAACAACTGCTGCAACTGTTTAACCGCCGAGCCAGTTGCGCGGTTGATGTCGCCGAAGTTAAGCGCGATGCGAGTGGTGACAGCAGTGACGATATTAATTTCTTTCGGCCTGATCGCGAGGCCCAGGTGATTAGTCGACTGAAATCGCTTAACCAGGGACCCTTGAGCGACGACGAAGTAGGGCGCCTGATTCGTGAAGTCATGTCTGCCTGCCTGGCATTGGAACAACCTCTGAAGATAGCCTATCTAGGTCCGGAAGGTACCTTCACCCAGAGTGCGGCGCTAAAACATTTTGGCCATTCGGTGTCAACCGTACCCATGAGCAGCATTCCCGACGTATTCAGTTCGGTCGAGTCAGGACATGCGGACTACGGCCTGGTGCCCGTGGAAAATTCGACCGAAGGGGTAATCAGCCACACCCTTGATATGTTTATCGATTCCAATTTGAAAGTTTGCGGTGAGGTGGAGACTCCCATTCACCATCACCTTGCGACAAAATCGCTGGATATATCCCGCATCAGGCATATCTATTCGCACCAGCAATCTTTCGCCCAGTGTCGTCGTTGGCTCGATCAGAATTTTCCCGGCATCGAGCGTATTCCTGTCAGCAGCAATGCCGAAGCGGCACGGCTGGCCAACGAAGAAGTTGACGCCGCGGCAATTTGCGGATTACCCGCGGTAGAAATTTTCAAGCTGCAAATCTGCTACGAGAATATCGAGGATCTGGCGGATAATACCACTCGCTTTGTCATCATTGGTCACCAGGAAGTCGGCCCCAGTGGTAGAGATAAAACCTCGTTAATGATTTCCACGAGGAATAAACCAGGGGCATTGCTCGACCTGTTGCAACCCCTGGCGAACCATGAAATCAGCATGAACAAAATCGAATCGCGCCCGGCACAGGGCGGTAAATGGGCTTACGTGTTTTTTATCGATATCGATGGCCACCAGCAGGATGGCGATGTCATCAAGGCTTTAAATGAGCTGAAACAGCAGTCTTCGTTATTTAAAATACTGGGTTCCTATCCAAAAGCCACACTCTGATGCCTATTCTTGATACCGCACTGGTGCAAATCAAGCAGTTGCACCCCTATACCCCGGGTAAACCGGTAGAAGAACTCGAACGCGAACTGGGAATTTCCAACGCGATCAAGCTTGCCTCGAATGAAAACCCGTTGGGATGCTCACCGCTGGTCGATGAAGCCGTTGCCAAAGCGAGTCGCCAGCTGTGTCTCTATCCCGACGCAAACGCCTACTATTTGAAGCAGCGGCTGGCCATGAAACTCGGGATTGAGGAGAATCAGATAACCATTGGTAACGGTTCCAATGATGTACTCGACCTGGTCGCCAGGACTTTTCTCGATGCCGGCGCGCAAGCCATATACTCCGAGTATGCGTTCCTGGTTTACGCGCTGGTCACCCAGGCCTGTGGCGCCACCGCCAGGGTTTCCGCGGCGGCAGGGCAGAGTTATGGTCATGATCTCGATGCCATGCTCGCATTGATCAATGATAGAACCCGGTTGATATTTATCGCCAACCCCAATAATCCAACCGGTACCTGGTTGAGTGCGGACGCACTGAAAACTTTTATCGGGCAGGTGCCGCAGCATATCGCTATCGTAATTGACGAGGCTTATTTCGAATACGTCGATCTGCCGGATTATCCAGACGCACTGGCCTGGTTGCAGGAATATCCAAACTTGATCGTGACGCGAACATTTTCGAAAATTTATGGTCTCGCGGGATTGCGCATTGGCTACGCGGTTTCCAGCGCGCAGTTATGTGATTTGTTCAACCGTGTCAGACAACCATTTAATGGAAATTCACTGGCGTTGGCGGCGGCCTGCGCGGCGCTCGACGATGAGCAGTTTGTAGCGAAAAGTTTCCAAACCAATCAACGGGGCCTGGCGACGATGCAACACTGGTTCGATAGCCGGGAAATTGAATACATCCCCTCGGTGGGGAATTTTCTGACGGTGCGTTTTGGCGAAGCGAGCCAGCAGATTTACCAGGCATTATTGCAAAGCGGTGTGATTACGAGGCCGGTCGCAAACTACAATATGCCCGAATATCTGAGAATTAGTGTTGGTACAGAATCACAGATCGAACGCCTGTTCGAGGTCCTGGACAACATATTGTGATTAATAAACTGGCTATCATCGGGGTCGGTCTGATCGGCAGTTCACTGTCACTGGCGTTAAAACAGGCTGCCGCGGTTGAACAGGTTGTCGGTTACGGCCGCAATCGGCAGAATCTTGAAAGAGGTGTTGAACTTGGCGTGCTCGACAGCTTCGAGGCAAGCATCGCGGATGCCGTTAGTGGCGCGGATGTGGTCGTCGTAGCGGTTCCACTGGGTGCGATGGAACAGGTGTTTGGCGAATTGAAGGAGGCAGTCTCCAGGCAGGTGGTGATTACCGATGTCGGTAGCGCAAAGGGATCGGTGGTAGCGGTTGCCAGGCAGGGGCTGGGAGAGCTATTTAGTCGATTTGTTCCGGGACACCCGATTGCCGGGAAAGAAAAAAGTGGCGTAGAAGCCGGTTCCGCCGACCTGTACCAAAACCGTCGTGTAATCTTGACCCCCGTCGAAGAGACCGAGAATCAGGCAATAGCAACAATCGGACAGATGTGGCGTAACTGTGGTGCGCTGGTCGAGCATTTGAATGTAGAACATCATGATAAAGTGCTCGCTGCCACTTCACATTTGCCCCATATGCTTGCCTATGCATTGGTACACCAGTTATCCGCTTTAAACGAACACGAGGAAATATTTCGCTACGCCGCTGGCGGGTTTCGTGATTTTACCCGCATCGCTTCCAGCGATCCGGTGATGTGGCGCGATGTGTGTATTTCAAACGGCGATGTTCTGGTGGAGTTAATCGAGCATTACCAGCTTGAGCTGGAGCAGGTGTCGAATGCGATAAAGACAGGGGACGCCGATAAACTACTGAAATTGTTTGGCCGTGCCAAATCGGAACGAGACTCCCTGATAGGCAATTGCTAATGGATTATTTTATCTGCAAACCTGGCACTGGCGTCAAGGGTTCGATTCGGGTGCCGGGTGACAAGTCGATGTCGCATCGCGCGGTGATGCTGGCAGCCATAGCCGAAGGCGAGAGCCACATTTCCGGCTTTTTGCAAGGTGAAGACAGCCTCAATACTATCCAGGCTATGCAGCAACTCGGGGTCAAGATTGATCGCGATGGCGATCGGGTGGTAGTGCAGGGTGTGGGCCTGCATGGTCTCGCGAGGGCGGATGGTGATCTGGAAATGGGCAATTCCGGTACCGCTATTCGACTTTTGCTGGGATTGCTCGCCGGCCAGTCATTCGATAGTCGCCTGGTGGGCGACGATTCACTGTGTTCGCGTCCGATGAATCGGGTGATTAATCCTTTACTGTCGATGGGCGCCGTGATTGAAAGTGAAGACGGGGGCCGGGCGCCCCTGCAAATCAGGGGCAAGCATAAACTCAGCGCAATCGAATATGATATGCCGGTTGCGTCAGCACAGGTCAAATCCTGCATAATACTGGCCGCTCTATATGCGCAGGGTGAAACCATAGTGCGGGAACCGGCGCCGACCCGGGATCACAGCGAACGCATGCTGCGCGGATTCGGTTGCGATGTTATCAGCGATGGCGCGGAAATTCGTATAAAGGGAGGGCAGAGGTTGAGCGCATGCGATATAGAAGTGCCCGCAGATATTTCTTCGGCCGCATTTTTCATGGTGGCGGCGTCGATTGGCAGGGACAGCGAGATCATCTTGCAGCACGTGGGTGTCAATCCAACCCGGACCGGTGTTATCGATATTCTGAGATTGATGGGTGCGGATATTACCCTGAGCAAGCAACGCGATATTGGCGGTGAACCCGTTGCTGATATAAGGGTGCGTAGTGCTCAACTGCATGGAATCGATATTCCTGAAGACCTGGTGCCGCTTGCCATAGACGAGTTCCCAGTGATCTTTATAGCCGCTGCCTGTGCCGAGGGTAGCACCAGGCTGAGCGGTGCGCAGGAACTGCGCGTCAAGGAAAGTGATCGTATCCAGGTCATGGCGGACGGGCTTGTTACGCTGGGAATTGATGCGCGCCCGACCGACGACGGTATCCTCATAGAGGGTGGTGAGCTGGGTGGAGGTGAAGTCGAATCACAGGCTGATCACCGTATTGCAATGGCCTTTAGCATTGCCTCGATTCGAGCGCGGCAGGAAATTCGAATCAATAATTGTACAAATGTGAACACATCGTTTCCAGGATTCGCAATCCTGGCTCGAGAAACAGGGATCAGGATAAATATCAATGACTGACAGCGACGCATTCATCGTTACCATAGACGGACCTGGCGGTTCCGGTAAAGGCTCTCTAGCACTTAAAATTGCCGGAAAACTCGGCTTCCACCTGCTTGATAGTGGCGCCATTTATCGGCTGTTGGCGTTAAAATCTTTGCAGCAGAACCTGAATCTGGAAGATGAGGACGAGGTGCTGGCTCAACTGGACGATTTCGACATCCGTTTCGAAGCAGGCGAGGAACTTTCGATTCCCTTCCTGGACGGGGTAGATGTAGCAGCTGAACTTCGACTCGAAACCACGGGTGATGCGGCTTCGATAGTCGCGCGACATGCCCGGGTGCGCGACAGGTTACTCGGCTTGCAGCGAGAGTTTTTCAGACCTCCTGGTCTGGTTGCGGACGGGCGAGATATGGGTAGTCGGGTATTTCCACAGGCCCGATTCAAGTTCTTTTTATACGCCTCTACCGAAATTCGTGCACAAAGACGATATAAGCAGTTGATTAGTATGGGAATATCCGCTAATATCGCCGAGCTTCAGGAAAACATAGCGGAACGTGACGAACGCGACCAAAATCGCAGAGCCTCACCGCTAAAACCAGCTGAAGACGCATTGATCGTCGACTCGAGTTTTCTCGACCTGGCGCAGGTTACCAAGCTTGTGCTGAGTCATATTAAAGACAGCACGAGTTGACGAATCTGCTATAAGCCCCTGTAGACACACTTGTCAGCAGGGTTTTTTAACTAACCAGACAGTTAATCTGAACAAGATTACCTGTTGTACAAACTCTATTGTAGGAAACTTCCATGTCTGAAAACTTTGCGGAAATGTTTGAGCAAAGCATAACTCAAATGAATATGCGTGTCGGTGAAATCATCACCGGTGAAGTTGTCGATATCAACCGGGATGTTGTCGTCGTCAACGCGGGCCTCAAGTCTGAGGGTGTTATCCCGATAGAACAATTTTATGACGAAAGCGGCGAACTCGATGTCAATATCGGCGATGTTGTAGAGGTCGCGCTGGATTCGTTCGAAGACGGTTACGGTGAATCCCGACTGTCACGCGAAAAAGCCAAACGCGCACGCGCCTGGACTCGCCTTGAGCAAGCACAGGAAGCTGACGAAATCGTTACCGGCCGTTTTACCGGCAAGGTCAAGGGTGGTTTCACCGTAGATATTGGCGAAATTCGAGCTTTCCTCCCCGGTTCACTGGTTGACGTACGTCCCGTGCGTGATACCGCCTATCTCGAAGAGAAAGAACTCGAGTTCAAAATCATCAAGCTGGACCAGAAACGCAA
>Ga0164320_10000697_pt1 | contig 11473 bp, 8 predicted proteins | sample GuaBasSediGuay11_FD_113736 | JGI IMG/M metagenome (GOLD analysis project Ga0164320, IMG submission 113736) | Subseafloor sediment microbial communities from Guaymas Basin, Gulf of California, Mexico - Guay11, Core 4567-28, 0-3 cm | ecosystem: Environmental > Aquatic > Marine > Hydrothermal vents...
CGCGGCTGGTGGCAAGTAAGCGCGGTGCTGGGTTTGGTCGCTATGTGATACGAACCGAACCTGGCTCACGTGATGCGTTGATCCCGCATAGCGAGAAGATGCTGGCCGAGGGCAATACCGGTCGCATTGTCGATGGTACGAGGACGATGACCGAAATCAGGCATCGGGCATACCTGGGAGATGCGGCAATGATTAAGTTGCTGGTCTTCATCGTATCCCTGCTGACGGCGATCACCAGCCTTGGCATCGTCGGCCTTGCGAGCTTTAGTGTTGCAAGACGGACCAAACAGATTGGAACGAGAAGGGCGCTTGGGGCGACACGGCCAGCGATTCTCCGCTATTTCATGCTGGAGAATTTCCTTATCAGTTCCGTCGGCGTTGTGACCGGTGCGATCCTGGCGGTAGGGCTCAATATCTGGATGGTGCAGACATTCGACCTCACTCCAATCACCTGGTACATCATCCCGGCAGCGATGATCGCCCTGTGGGTTGTGGGGCAGTTCGCGGTTTATGGGCCGGCCCGACGAGCGAGCCTGGTTTCTCCCGCGATTGCTACGCGAGCGGTTTGAAACGGACGAATGTGGCAGCGGACTGCTGCCTGGTTGATCCCTTACGGTGCCGGATGCCCGGTAAGGAAGCGAATTAGCTCCGCGGCAAATTGCGGTTTGTAGGGTGCGCCATCCGGTCCCGCGTGGGTTCCCGGCATATCTTTGGACTCGAGGTTCGCCATCGTCGCCCTGAGTTTCTCAAGATCAGGTCGCGAGACAGCCTTGTCTTCCGTCCCAACCAGCGAAAAAGCAGGCGTTGAGTTTGAGCGCAGGCTCTCCTCATCAGGAATTAATTCGTTCATCCCCACACGTACCGCAGCCAGGGCACGTAAATCATTGCCCGGAAGCACGAAATCGGACTGTAGTCGCTGTTCTGCTTCCTCCAGTGATTCGTCTGCCGAACGCCATGGCCAGCCATAACCGCCAAGCGTCAGGGTAAGCAAACGATCCGGGTAGGCTACGCGAAACGTATTGGCTATTTTTCCGCCCATTGAATAGCCAATGAGATGGGCACGGTCAATTTCAAGGTGATCCAGCAGTCTTCGGACATCCTGCATCATTTCAATGCCATATCTGTCGGGATCGTAAAATTTTGTGCTTTTCCCATGACCACGCTGATCCAGTGCAATTACCTGGTAGCCGGCAGCAACCAGTGCGCCGAAAGTACCGGGTTTAATCCAGAGTCCTTCAGGGGACCCGCTGAAACCATGCAGCAGAACAACGGGAGTGCCCTTGCCTTCAATGAAGTAGCGTAGCTCGGCGTCGGCCGAATCAAAGTAGCGTTCCTCTGCCGAATATGCTGTCGAATGAACCATCGTCAGAAGAAGTATGGCAATCGTTGCAATGCGTATTTTCATTTTGACTTCCAGAACTGCTTGTTTGATCTTGCCTTCAGCGCGCCTGGAATGGTAAACCAGCACGCAGGTATCAACGTGAATTAATTAGGATGGGGGCAGCATGTACAGCGCGGCATTTATTTTCAAGCCCGGAACATACGATGATGAATTTCATCGGCTGAATGATTTGATTGATGCGGCGGCGAATGCGACAGAGGGTTACCTCGGTGCAGAAACCTGGAAATCGCCGGATGGTGACGTATTCAATGCAATTTATTACTGGGAGACGCTTGACGCGTTGCAGGTGTTTTCCAAACACCCGACACACCTCGAAGCGAAAAAACAGTACAGCCGCTGGTATGACGGCTATCACATTGTAATTTCCGAGGTGATCAGGTCGTACGGCGATAATACCATCGCGCACTTTACGCCGAATGACAGGGCGCGCTAAGCGCGCTGCGCGTTTCGACTAATTGGCGATCAGCCCCGCGAGTTCGGCTGGTGTCGTGCGCAGTGACTCAGCAACCATGTCGAAAAAATCAACTTCAAGCACGCTGATCTCTGTGTCGCTTTTTATAACATCTGCGAGCAGGTTGACAATTCTTACGCGATCCGTGGGGCTCAGCTGGCGGCGCACGCTGCTAAGGTATCTCCTTAACGGAGTGGATTCATAGAGCTCGGTACGGGCCGCTTTGCGGACATCCTGCGAACTGACTTCAGAACCGGTTTCGCGTTGCATAATCTGCTGAATTGACTCGACTTCAACGGCGTGAATGTTCGCATCAGCGCTGGATGCGCGAGCCAGTGTCATTAACAGAGCTTCTGCAAAAAGCTCTTTCTGATGGTTTTCATCCAATTCTGTTTCGCTAAATATTTTCAGGACGGCGCTAAGGTCTGCAATGCTCATTATTCGACTCTTTTGTTATTAGGTATGAAAATGCCGCAACGGCGAAAAGAGTGCAGTATATACAGAATTACGGCCTCATGGGCTATACGGTTGAGTCTGTTGACATATTCAGTCGCTCTTCGCTTTCCTGGCGCCACTCGAATACATTCAGCTCGATCAGCACGAATGCGACCAGCCACAGAAAGGCGTCCCAGAAATCAACGAAATCGCCCTTGATGCCCCAATAGATTGCCGCCAGCAGCAATATGGAATACAGGATGTATTTGCTGATATTGCTGAGCCGCAACGCGATGCCCCGAAGTTTGTCACGCTCCTGCAACCGGACATCGATTTCAAGAACGATTACAACCAGCAACCATACCGCTGAATTTATGACGTCAACCCATGCCAGACCGATAATATCGCGGTATCCGACCGGGTCCACGGCGGTAGACATGCCCGGAAAATGTACGAATGAGTTCGCAGACGACATGGCGGCACAATTCGCGGCTGATAACGTTTCATATTCATCATAGTCGACCGCATAGGCCCAGGTGCCATCTACCAGTGCGCATAAATCAGTGATGTTGGGGAGCACTGCAGCGCCGGAAAAAAACAGTAATGAACTCAGGTATCCATAGAACGAATAAACAATAAACGTATAACAAATTGCGCGAAAGCCATGCAGCGTCCAGGTTACCCGGCGAGTAAAGTGTTCGTCATCGAGAACATAAGTCTCAAGTTCAAACATCAATAGCAAAACGACCCAGGCCGCGGTATCGATACTTGCCGTAAAGCCTTCGATGATTTCAGAAAGCGTAATACCGTTACTGAAGCGGAATGCAGATGCTGCCCATTCCTCGCTAAAGAACAGGTAAACATTGACGGTCAACAGGGCATAGACCGTGTACTTGAATAGTTGAAACAGGCGACTGCGGTTAATGACCAATGTTTGCCTTGCGCGTAGGTTGACGAGACCAAGTTTGCCAGCAATGTAGCGACTGAACTATGCGGATTCCGCAATATGATACCGCCCTTAACGTCACGTAGCGAAATCCGCAAACACCCAAACTGCCCCATCCTCAGGTAATCATCAGGAATTCCTCATTGATTAATACGGCGATGTTCAGGTGTCCTGCCTGGCGACGACCAATACTGCGTCCATGTTCGGTGTATTGGCCACAAGGAGAAACAGCTAATGGACGCAAGCAAAGCCAGGAACAAAAAAGTCGTTGTCGGTGCTGAAACGCTCGGCAATTTTGCACAAGCCAGCTACGACGCCGCAAGACGCTGGAGCAGACTGGGCGTGCCGGGCGCGCGGGATGAAATACTGGACCAGAAGGCCAGTTCCCGTGCCGAGGTCTATCAACGCAACATAGAGTCCTACATTGGAACAGTAGAGACCCCTGTAGGTATTGCAGGTCCGCTGCGTATTCATGGCCGCGATGGCAGCACCGACTATTGTGTACCGCTTGCCACGACCGAGGCTGCATTGGTGGCTTCCTATAATCGGGGCGCGCGCCTCCTGATGGCCAGCGGTGGTTGCAATGCAAGAGTTGTAAATGAAGCTGTCAGTCGAACGCCGATGTTTGCTTTCGATAGTCTTGTTGACGCCGAACAATTCGTGGCTTTTATCCGCACTCATCGTGACACCTATGGCGCGATAGTAGAGCAAGTTACAGCGCATGGCCGGCTCATCGGCGCCGAGACGGTTATTGAAGGTAATCATGTTTATCTCGACCTGCGCTATACCACGGGTGATGCGTCTGGTCAGAATATGGTGACCTTCGCATCAAATGCGATCCTGCAAAGTATTTTGCAGGACTCACCAGTAACGCCCCAATACTGGTTCCTGGAAGCTAACTTCTCCGGGGACAAAAAAGCATCTGCAAAAAGCCTGGGTGATGTCCGCGGCAAACGAGTTATTGCCGACATCACTATTCCTCGTGACGTGGTCGAGCAACAACTGCATACCACGCCGCAGCGCATGGTCGATTACTGGTATGCCGGCGCTATCGGCGGAGTAATGAGCGGCACAACAGGGATCCAGGGACATTTCGCCAACGGTTTGGCGGCACTTTACCTGGCTTGCGGGCAGGACATTGCCTGTGTCGCGGAATCTGCAACCGGCGTGACCCGTATGGAGCTCACCGCTGGCGGCGATTTGTACACCAGTGTGACCTTGCCAAACATCATGGTCGGTACGGTCGGTGGCGGAACAGGCCTCCCCAGTGCGAAAGCCTGCCTCAATATCCTGGGCCTCTCCGGACCGGGTCACAGCAACGCCCTTGCCGAAGTTTGCGTGGCGATCGTGCTGGCGGGGGAGTTGTCAATTATCGGTGCATTTTGCTCCGGCGATTTTGCGATGGCGCATCACGCACTGTCACGAGGCACCGCAATGAAACGGAGCAACGATAATGACTAATCGATGGTGGGTATATCAGAAAGAACGGTTCCCGATTTTTGCGCATGGGCCACTCGTTATTGTCTTTTGTCTTGCGGTGCTGCTTTTTTCCGCATTGCAGGGAGTTGATTCGACTGTTCCGTCTATTACGCAAATTGCAGGGGCCGTAATCAGTGCTTTGATCATGTTCTTTCAACTACGTGTTGCAGATGAATTCAAAGACTTCGAAATCGACACTCGTTACCGGCCGCATCGCCCGGTTCCACGTGGCCTGGTTTCATTGCCCGAGTTGGCACGGCTGGCTTACATCGGAGCCGCGATTCAGTTTGCGATCGCGATATCAATCGATGTCGGGCTTGTACCGATTCTTTTCGGTGTGTGGCTGTACGCGGGACTGATGACCAAAGAGTTTTTTGTTCCTGAGTGGTTGCAACGTCGCCCGGCAATATACCTCGTTAGTCATATGCTAATCATGCCCCTGATTGCGTTCTACGTTAGCGCGTTCGAGTGGTTATGCGATTGTAGTTCAATGCCGAACGGGCTTGGCTGGTTGCTGGCACTTGCGTTTTCCTGCGGCCTGGTTCTGGAGCTGGGAAGAAAGATCAATATCCCGGAAAAGGAAAGAACCGGGGTCGAGTCCTATAGCGCGCTTTGGGGCACTGGTGTTGCGATCGCCTTGTGGGTGTTATCGGTAATTGCCGCGGTCGCAAGCTACTCGATGGCAGCGTCATATCTCCCGCTATCAGCAGATCATTTACAGCTGGCTGAGACCGTTCTCTTGCTCGGGATAATCGCCGTGATTCTGTTTCCGCACAAGAAACGCAAAATCGTGAAAGGCAAAAATATTATTGAGCCGAGTTCCGGCCTGGTGGCGCTGCTGCTTTACCTTGGCCTGGGCCCACTGCAGTTGTTACTCGGATAACGTGGAGAAGAAAATGGAATTCATTACACGAAGTACAGACACAAGCGCGCTTGAAAAAATTGCAGTAGGGAACAAAGCGACACGACTGGCAACCTTGAGTGACTCCGGTTTTAAGGTGCCGGCGTTCTTTGTTATCAATCCCGCTGCAGCAATCATTGGTCGCCAGGGCGAAGCAGAGTCTTGTGTCATCGAGTGTATGGCGGAAGCAAAAGCGGCCATCGAAGACGCACTACACGAATTCTGCGCGGATGGCTCACTGGTTGCAGTGAGGTCGTCGTCGGTTGAGGAAGACGACGCAGAAAATTCGTTTGCCGGACAACTCGACAGTTTTTTGAACGTGCCGTCGAGCGAGGTTGGCACGAGAATTGTCGACGTCTGGCAGTCGGCTTTCAGCGAGAGAATACAAAGCTATCGCAAAAGCCGTGGCGTAAATGAGCCTGTTCCGGTACCCGGTGTGTTCGTGCAAAAGATGGTGCAGGCAGACGCTGCCGGGGTAGCTTTCTCAGTTGATCCGGTGAACGGTGACGAAAAGGTCGCTGTCGTCGCGGCTGCACGAGGTTTGGGCGAATCGTTAGTCAGTGGTGAGTGTCAGGGCGATACGTGGCGAGTCGGCACACGGCGCAATATTGTAGGGCGTGACATCGAGACCGAACAGCCGGTGCTGACTGACCGGCAGATTCGCAGAGTCGCAGGCCTTGTACGAAAAGTCAGCAAGTTCTTTGGCGTGCCGCAGGACATTGAGTGGGCGATACAAAGGAATCGGTTGTATCTCCTGCAGAGCAGGGACATTACGACTATTCAGGAGCAAAGCGACACGGATGGCAGCTATGCGTTGTGGGACAACAGCAATATTGTCGAAAGCTATGGTGGCGTTACCACGCCACTGACCTTTTCGATCGCCCGCGGAGCCTACCAGGAAGCGTATCGTCATTTCGGTCGTGTCCTTGGTGTTAGCGAGCGCAGCATCGCGCAGAACGTCACAGCATATGAGCAAATGATTGGTCTCATTCGTGGGCGGGTCTACTACAATCTTCTGAGTTGGTATCGATTGCTAATGCTGACGCCGGGATTTCGCTTCAATCGTAAATTCATGGAGCAGATGATGGGTGTTACCCAGGGACTGCCCGATGAGGCTGTGCCGAAGCCCCAGGACGATCGGTGGTTCGCCGGGGTGCGTGCCACCCTTGGGTTGGTTCGCGTGTCATGGCGTCTGTTCAGCAAGCTCGTCCGGCATAATTCCCGCGTTGCAGCATTTCATCGCAAACTTGAAAATGCCATGTGTCCGATAGAACTGAACGCAATGTCGCTGGATGAATTGCTTGATGAATATGAGCAGTTGGAGAGTAAGGTAATCCCTGCGTGGGAGACGCCCCTGATCAACGATCTATATTGCATGATCTTTCACGGGCTACTGCGCCACCTGAGCGAGCGCTGGTTGCCCGCGGACCTTGCCGATATTCACAACGATCTTGTTTGTGGCGAGGCGGGGATCATCAGCCTGGAGCCGGTCGCGCGCATGAAAAGTATGGCCGCACTGGCGCGCAGGGACTCGGTTTTCGTTAAGGCGCTTTGCGAAAAGCCATTGTTGGTTATCGAATTCCATTTGCTGGCACACAAAACATTTGCAACTGAATATCAGTCTTACCTGGAACGCTTCGGTGACCGCTGTCTTGACGAGCTCAAGCTCGAAAGCAAGACGCTCGCGGACGATCCGTTGCCACTTTTACGTGCGGTAGGGCAGTTGGCCAGGTCTTCAGCAACGTCGGGCTCTTCCGGTTTGCTGGATAACCTGCGTTCGGCCGCGGAAGAAAAAGTGTCAGCTGCATTCTCGGGTAATTTCGTACGACGGTTTATTTATGGAGCCGTCCTCAGGCTTGCCAGAGCACGTGTGCGTGACCGGGAGAACCTGCGTTTTGAACGTACCCGTGTTTATGGTCGTGTCCGTGCAATCTTCATCGAAGTCGGACGGCGCCTTGTGAATTTGCAGGTGATCCATAATGTTGACGATATCTTTTACCTGGACGTTGCCGAGATTGTTGCTTTCTCTCGCGGCACCGGAAGCAGCGCCGCCATTAATTCACTGGTACAGGTCAGACGCGAAGAATTTCAGGCTTATGCTGACAGTGAAGATCCGCCGCGTCGCTTCATAACCTGCGGACCGCCACAACTTGCAGCATCGATGCAGGAAGTCGTGCAAGCGGCAGAATGCACGTCCAGCACGACTCGAAGCGGCCAGGCCTGCTCACCTGGCATCGTGCGCGGACCCGTAAAAATTGTCCGTGATCCACGAACAGCGACTGTGGTGTCCGGCGATATCCTGGTCGCACAGAGGACCGACCCAGGCTGGGTGACAATTTTTCCGCTGGTGAGTGGCATGATCATGGAGCGTGGCAGCCTGCTATCGCATTCGGCTATCGTCGCCAGGGAACTCGGCTTGCCTGCCATCGTCGGTGTGGAAGACGCGTGCCAGTGGCTTAGTGACGGTGACTGGGTCGAGTTAAACGGTGCAACCGGTACGATTCGCAAGCTTGAACACCGCGACGATCGCGCAGCATGAACAAACTGGCGCAGACCAGCGCTGAGATTCTGTGGCGATGGCGCGTCCTGTTTGCAACTGGCTGCCTCCTGGTGACCATTTTCGCGGTGACACAACTCGCGTCGCTAACCGTCTCCAATTCGCTCGAGATCTGGTATCCACAAGATGCGGCTGAGCTGGTTAACTATCGCAAATTCCAGCAAACCTATGGCAATGATGAGGTCGTCGTCGTTGCGGTTTCCAGTTCAGCTGGCGCGGATTTTAATGACGAGGCTGGCATCGAGTTGATCGGCGAAATGACCGATCGTTTGCTGGAGATTGCGGGAGTGGCCACAGTCACCTCAGTGGTGACGGTACCCGAATCGCTGGCTGAAGCCCGTGGACGATTGCTCAGCGGCGACGGTACAACGACAGCAATCATCGTTCAGATGATGGCCGGCGACGAATTCGAAGTCCGTCGGCACCAGATTCTGCTGGATATCAATACAGCGATTGATTCATTTGGCTTCGATAGCCGACTGGCCGGTTTTGGCGTTGTCTACGATGGATTGAATGAAGCCTCGACCACCGGGGCGGCGACATTGTTGTTGCTGGCGCATTCCCTGATGTTCGTTTTGCTCCTGCTTTTCTTTCGGCGTCCTGTGCCGGTGCTGGTCACCCTTCTGGCTGTTGGCATCGCAACGCTCTGGACCATGGGGTTGTACGCTGGACTGGGCCGCCAGTTAAACATGGTGACAATGGCTTTACCGACGCTTGTTCTGGTCATCGGCATCGCTGACTGTGTTCACTTGTTACGTAGTGTTGCCCGCCAAGATAGCTCCGGATCCCGTCAGGACCGGGTTATAAGCGGAGTCGCGCAGGTTTTGGGGCCCTGTTTTGTTACATCGATCACGACAGCTGCCGGCTTCCTGGCATTGACGACCTCGAGCCTGCCCGTTGTGCAGGATCTCGGGCTCTTCGGTGCGGTGGGCATGTTGGCCGCGTTCGTCACCGCGTTTGTGTTCTGCACGCTGGGTCTCAGCTGGCAATCCTGCGAACCGAAGATTAAACAATCGCGTCTCGATTCATTAGCGCGAAGATTGTCAAAGCATGCTGCAGATGCCCCGTGGCGAACTGTCGTTGCATTTGCCTTGTTGCTCATCCTGGCAGGCTTCGGCATGAGCAGGCTGGAAACGGATACCAATTCGATAGGTTACTTGCAGGAGAGCCATAAGATCAGACGAGACTCGGATTTTATCGAAAGCCGAATCGGTCCATACGTGCCGCTCGACTTCACCATCACTGCGACCGACAGCATTTTGTCCGGGGAAGCGCTGGATGCAGTTCAGGCATGGCAGGTAACGGTGACCGCGATGGATGAGGTGGGCTGGAGCTGGTCGTTACTTGACGCGTTGGCGGTCAAGCGCGATGAACCGCCGTCGCTCCTTGGTGAGAGCGTTATTCGGACACGCTTCGAACGTGTTCGCACTTTTTCCCCGGTTACCACCGCGGCGATGATTTCCGCTGACAACGAACTGCGCATCTCTTTTGGAGTGCCGATCATGTCGGCTCGTACCATGCAGGCCCTGATTGGCAGGATTCAGAATGCAGCTGAGCTACCTGACAATTTGCGGCTGCAGCCGGCAGGCTATTCACCACTTTATACGCGCATTGTTGATGAAATCGTTCGCTCGCAGGTACAGGGATTCTCGGCAGCCATTTTGCTGATTCTCGTTTTACTGGGCATCGCCATGCGCTCAACGAAGCGCGTGCTGCTGGCAATTCCCGCAAATACCATACCGGTTGTTCTGACGCTCGGTCTGATGGGCCTGACCGGCATTCCGCTGGATGTGGCAACCGCAACAATTGCCACCGTCATCCTCGGCCTGGTAGTTGACGATACGGTGCATATCCTCAGACCAGCAAAAGGGCAGGGACTTGAGGCAACGGTTATGCAAGCTGTCGATAGGTCTGGTGGCACCCTGTTGTTGACCAGCCTCGTTCTGGCTGCCGGCTTCCTGGTGCTGTGGTTCGCGCAAATCCGTTCAATTGCCTGGTTTGGAGCCCTGACCAGCTTCGCGATGTTGGTCGCAATAGCCACAGATTTGTTGCTTTTACCTGCGTTGGCAAGGCTTTTTGGCCGTTTTTCCCGCTCCTGACAGGTATTACGACGTCTAATAACCCATTGATTTAACTAGGTTAAAAGTCACCCCCGCCATCATCAGGAATTCCTCACCGAAGCATCAGTGCATGCTCAGGTGTCTGGCCGCCTGTTCCGCGATTCTGGACCCTGACGAATAGGTCGTGAGAGGGACTGAATATGACGGTAAGGACCGAAATCCTGGAAAAGGCAGACTTTGGCCGCATTCGCTATGCCCAATGCTGGGAGGATGCTGACGTCCTGTTGGAAGCCATGCAGGTGCAGAAGACAGATACCTGCCTTTCAGTTGCCTCGGCTGGCGACAACACGCTCGCACTGGTTGGTGCTGGTGCGCAACGTGTCATCGCTGTGGATCTGAGCCCGGCACAAATCGCTTGTCTGGAACTGCGCGCTGCTGCTTATCGCGTATTGACCTGGTCGCAATTGCTGGAGCTGCTTGGGCAGAACCCCAGTACGCAACGTGAGGATCTGTATCTTCGTTGTCGCTCATTATTGTCCGATGACAGTCGCTGTTTTTGGGACAGCAACCGACGGCTAATCAGGCAAGGCATCGCGCAGGGCGGCAAGTTCGAGCGCTACCTGAGCTTTTTTCGCCGCTTCGTTCTGCCGCTGGTACATCGTCGCAAGACGATCGAGAAATTGTTTGAGTTGCGGACAGAGGAAGAGCGCCAGGCTTTTTACGACGAGCGCTGGAACAATCGCCGCTTCAATCTACTGTGCCGAATATTTTTCGCTCGACTCTCACTGGGTTGGGGCGGGCGCGATCCAAGTTTCACGCAATATGGTGATGAGCCCGTCTGGATCAGCCTGCGCCGGCAGATTCCGAACGCTTTCATAAGGCAGCAACCGGCAGACAATCCGTATCTGCAATGGATTCTGTTCGGTCGTTTTATCACCGCATTGCCATGGGCATTACGCGAGGAGAACTTCGCCAAAATCCGCAGCAACCTCGACGCTCTCGAATGGCGCTGCGACTCTATTGAACAGGTGCTGTCGGAACTGCCGCGCAATTCACTTAATGGCTGCAATCTCAGTGATGTTTTTGAATACATGTCACCAGCAGCTTATGCAACGTTTCTACGCGCAATAATTCGCGTTGCATCGCCGGGTTGTCGGCCCGTTTACTGGAACGTTGCCGTTGAGCGGCATTGTCCCAATGAGCTTGCTCCCGTCGTTAGTCGCAAGCGCGACTTTGCCAGCC
>Ga0164320_10000698_pt1 | contig 11469 bp, 13 predicted proteins | sample GuaBasSediGuay11_FD_113736 | JGI IMG/M metagenome (GOLD analysis project Ga0164320, IMG submission 113736) | Subseafloor sediment microbial communities from Guaymas Basin, Gulf of California, Mexico - Guay11, Core 4567-28, 0-3 cm | ecosystem: Environmental > Aquatic > Marine > Hydrothermal...
GGAAACACGATGTAGTAGGCGAAGGCAACACCACCATAGAAAAGCAGAATGCGTGAAACCAGCAAGGGTCCGACAAATCGGTTTTCATTGCGGTAAAGACCAGGCGCGACAAAGGCCCAGCATTGATGCCAAAGCACCGGCATTGCCAGAAACACCGCCAGCATCAACACTAGTTTGAAAGGCGTTAAAAACGGGGATGCGACATCGATCGCGATCATGGTGGCGTCTTCGGGCAAATGGCGCGTCAAGGGTTCGGCAAGATAGGTATAGATGTCATTGGCCCAGTAAAACATGCACAGGAATAACGCAAAAATGGTGCCTACCATGCGCACCACGCGATCGCGTAGTTCGACCAGGTGCGACATCAGGCTGCCACTTTTGTTTTTATCGTTAGCGTCTTGCTCGGTCATGAGGCCAGGTTTTTAGCTTTGGTTTTTGCTTTCGCCCGGGGCTGGGCTTTGGCTTTGGCTTTGGATTTTACTTTGGCCACGGGTTTAGCTTTGGATTTTTTACTCGCCGGGGACCTGGTTTTAGGTTTCACAACCGCTTCTGGCTGCGCTGCTTGCTTGACCGCTGGTTCAACGCTATGCGCCTCGGAATGATAGTCGTCTGCTGATGGCGTTTGCAGGCTCTCATTCAGGTTCTTCGCATCATCGCCAAGAATGTCCGAGGAAATATCCAGGTCTTTGGCGGTATCGCTGACCACGTCTTTAAGCGAATTCAGTTCCGCTTGCTGCTTGGCGAGGATCTCGCGCAATTCATCGGTACGTAATTCGCTTTCAACATCGGCCCGCACATTGGTCATGAAACGTTTCAGCTTGCCCAGGTATTTACCCGCGGTGCGGGCAACCCCCGGCAACCTTTCCGGTCCGATTACGACGAGTGCGACGATGCCGATCAACAGCATCTCGGTGAAACCCATATCAAACATCAGATATTACCAGGCCAGAATCTGTGAAGAAGTATTTACTGTAGCGTTCGAATTAAACCTTTTCTTTTTCTTCGCTAACCTTGCCTTCGATAATCTGTCCTTCAGGCGCGTCTTTATCCTTGTCCGGATTTGCCTCTTCCTCCTTGATCGACTTCTTGAAACTTCTGATAGCACCACCCAGATCTCCGCCAACATTGCGCAATTTCTTGGTCCCGAATAACAGGATGACGATCCCCAGGATTAATACGAGCGACCAGATACTAATTCCACCAAAACCCATTTCTCACCTCATTTACTGTGTTTGCGTGCGGCTTTTTCTTCGATACCGGAAACGCCGAAGCGTCTTTCCAGTTCTTCCAATACCAGCCGAACATCTAAATTCTGTTGTGCCAACATGACCAGGCAATGAAACCACAAGTCCGCAGTTTCATAAACAACTTGCTGTTTGTCGCCAGATTTTGCGGCGATAATTGTCTCGGCGGATTCCTCGCCGATTTTCTTCAATATGGTGTCGAGACCCCTATGATACAACCCTGCCACGTAAGATGAGTCAGGATCAGCGGCTTTTCTCGATTCCAGTATAGCCATCAAGCGCGCGAGTATATCATCACTCATCGATAAATCTCGCTGGGATTCTTGATAATTTCTTCGTCAAGCTGCCACTCTCCATTTTTTAATACCCGGAAAAAACATCGGCGCCGACCGGTATGGCAGGCGATTCCACCAAGCTGCTCGATCTGCAGCAGCACCACGTCGGCATCGCAGTCGATACGAATTTCCTGTAGCAGTTGCGCATGCCCGGACTCTTCGCCCTTGAACCACAGTTTCTGACGTGAACGTGACCAGTAAACCGCTCGTTGCTGCTCGAGCGTAAGCTCGAGGGCCTGCCGATTCATCCAGGCGAGCATCAACACCGCGCCACTTTGATGATCCTGCGCTATCGCCGGCACCAGCCCATCACTGTCCCACTTGAGTTGATCCAGCCAGTCAGGCATCGCGCACCTCGATACCCTGGGCTTTCATAAATGCCTTTGCTTCGCCGATGCGATACTCCCCGAAATGAAAAATGCTCGCGGCCAACACCGCATCGGCCTTGCCCTTGACAATGCCATCGACCAGGTGCTGCAGGCATCCCACCCCGCCCGAGGCAATTACCGGGACCCGCACCGCTGCGGATACCTGGCGCGTCAACTCGTTATCAAAACCGGTTTTGGTGCCATCTCGATCCATACTGGTCAGCAATAGTTCCCCGGCACCGTATTGATCCATTCTGATTGCCCATTCGATTGCGTCGATACCGGTTGCTTTGCGACCGCCATGGGTAAAGATTTCCCAACGACCGGGATCGCCCGCCTGGCTCACCTTTTTGGCATCGATGGCAACCACGATACATTGCGAACCAAACTTGTCAGCCGCCTGTTTAACGAATTCGGGATTAAAAATTGCGGCGGTATTGATGCTTATCTTGTCGGCGCCGGCATTGAGCATGCGGCGTACGTCTCCAATTTCACGGATCCCGCCCCCGACCGTCAACGGGATAAACACCTCGGCAGCTACCGCTTCGACGACATGTACCATGGTGTCACGATTATCCGAGCTGGCGGTAATATCGAGGAAAGTCAGTTCATCGGCCCCTTCCTGGTTATAGCGCCGGGCATTCTCCACCGGGTCGCCAGCGTCGCGAATTTCAACAAAGCGAACGCCCTTGACAACACGACCATTGTCGACATCCAGACAGGGAATTATGCGTTTTGCGAGTGACATGGGAGCAGATGGGGACTAGTTCTGGTCGATATAGGCCTGGGCCTGCTCGAGGCTAATGGTTCTTTCGTAAAGTGCGCGACCAATAATAACCCCCTCGATACCCGAGTGCTTGACCGCATTCAGACGTTTAATGTCTTCCATGTCGGTGACCCCGCCCGAGGCTATAACCGGCACCCCAATCGCTTCGGCGAGCTGGCATGTGGCCTCGATATTGACCCCTTCCATCATGCCATCGCGACCGATATCGGTGTATACGATCGCCGCTACACCCTGATCTTCGAAACGCAGTGCCAGATCCATCGCGGTATGATCGGAATCCTCGGCCCAGCCCTGTACCGCGACCATACCATCTTTGGCGTCTATGCCGATGATTACATTGCCGGGAAATTCGGAGCACAGCTGGGTTACAAATTCCGGGTTCTTTACCGCCTGAGTGCCGATGATCACGTATCTGACACCAGCTGCCAGGTAAGCTTCCACGGTGTCGATAGTACGTATGCCACCACCAATCTGGATCGGCAGGTCTGGAAAGGCGGCACAAATTTCTTCGATGACATCGGCATTAACCGGCATACCCTCGAAGGCGCCATCGAGGTCGACCAGGTGCAGGCGCTGGCAACCCTGGGCAACCCACTTGCCGGCCATTGCCACCGGGTCATCGGAAAATACGGTGCTTTCATCCATGCGACCCTGGCGCAGGCGTACACATTGCCCCTCTTTTAAATCGATCGCCGGTATCAATATCATGCCTGACCTTCCCAGTTTAAAAAATTCCGCAGAAGCTGTAATCCTGCGTTCGCACTTTTTTCTGGATGGCATTGCAGTGCAAAAACATTCTCGCTTGCAATGACGCTGGTGAAGCTAAAACCATAATCACTCGTTCCTGCAACCAGTGAAACATCTTCAACCTCGACATAATAACTGTGTACGAAATAAAATCTGCTGTTATCTTCTATCGAATGCCACAGGGGATGCTGCTGTTTTTGTCTGACACCATTCCACCCCATATGCGGAACCTTTAGTTTAACGCCGCTTTGGTCCTTGTGGCTATCACCAAAATAGCGCACCCGGCCATTAAAAACGCCGAGGCAATCAGTTCCCTGGTTTTCCTCGCTGTGGGCAAACAATACCTGCATGCCCATACAGATACCGAGGAAGGGACGATTACGGCTAGCATCGATGATCGCTTCGCGCAGGCCATACTCATCGATGGCGCGCATACAGTCACCAGCTGCCCCCTGGCCCGGAAAAACCACGCGATCGGCCTGTTTCAACTGTCGCGGATCCGAGGTCAATATTATGTTGTGCCGTTTCGCGGCAACCTTTTGCAGCGCGTTAACCACCGACCTCAGATTGCCCATGCCGTAGTCCACAACGGCAGTCGTATGCATAATCTATAAGGAACCTTTGGTCGAAGGTATGACACCCGCCATGCGTTCGTCCTGCGAAACCGCAACGCGAAGCGCCCGACCAAATGCCTTGAACAGGGTTTCGGCGATATGATGGGAATTTTCACCAAACAGGTTATCGATATGCAGCGTCGCCGGGGCGTGATTGGCAAATCCCTGGAAGAATTCATGAATCAAATCAACATCGAACACACCGATGCGCGCTCGCGGATAGGCCACTCGATAGGCGATACCGGGGCGACCGGAAAAATCAATCACCACCCGTGACAGGGCCTCGTCGAGCGGCACATAGGCATGGCCGTAACGCATGATGCCTTTTTTATCGGCCAGGGCCTTGTTGAATGCCTGTCCGAGCGTAATGCCGATATCTTCCACGGTATGGTGATCGTCAATATGTAAATCACCCCTGGCCGACACTTCCAGATCAAGCGAGCCGTGGCGTGCGATCTGTTCCAGCATATGCTCGAGAAATGGAATCCCGGTATCGAAACTCGACTTCCCACTTCCATCCAGGTTGAGCGAGACACTAATCTGGGTTTCCAGCGTATCTCGACTTACTTTTACACTTCGATCAGACATGAATAACTACTTTTAGGCAGGCACTAAAGAGGTTACTGATAATAATCGACATTGACCGCAAATTCGACTATTAATCGAGGTTTGCTAGTCGAGAATAAAACTCACCGGACCATTATTCACCAGGTGAACCTGCATATCGGCGCCGAATTGCCCGCTGCACACTTTGGGGTATTCATCGCTGGCTATCTCAACCATGCTTTCGTATACCGATTTCCCCAGTACCGGGGGCGCGGCAGAAGTAAAGCTCGGACGCCGCCCCTTGCGAGTATTGGCGGCAAGGGTAAACTGCGGAACCAGTAGCAGACCACCGGCTACCTCTATCAATGACAGGTTCATTTTGCCATCGGCGTCGGAGAACACCCGGTAGTTCAATAGTCGGGTTACAAATTGTCGGGCAATCGAATCATCATCATCCGCCTGCACCCCGACCAGTACCAGTAGTCCCTGGTCTATTTGTGCTATGGATTGTCCAGCCACCTCGACAGATGCTTCGCTGACGCGTTGCATCAGCGTAATCAAGCGAGGATATCCAGCATGGAATTGCAACTATCGACCAGCGCATTGGCAATCCCGGGTTCGCTGACTGCATGACCGCCATCGGGAATCACTCTCAGCCGCGCATGACTCCAATGCTGATTCAGCAGAACTGCCTGGTCGACAGGGCAAACCATATCGTAGCGACCATGTACGATAAACCCGGGTATATCCCTGATTTTATCGCAGTCTTCGATTATCTGATTGAGTCTGAGGAAACAGTTGTTGCAGAAATAGTGACACTCGATACGAGCTATGCTCAAGGCTATATGCGGATCACTGAAATAATTGACCACATTCTTGTCGGGTAACAGGGTGACCGACGAACCTTCCCAGATAGACCAGGCCTTGGCTGCACCCATACGCACAATATCATTGTTGCTGGTGAGGCGTTGATAGTAGGCGGCAACAATATTGTCACGCTCATCCGGTGGTATAGGTTCGATAAAATGTTGCCAGGCTTCGGGGAAAATTCGCGCGGCCTCTCCCTGAAAAAACCAGTGTACATCTTCATCTCTGCCCAGAAAAATACCTCGTAAAATTAATCCCAGAACCCGCTGCGGATGGGTCTGTGCATAGGCAAGCGCCAGTGTCGAACCCCAGGATCCACCAAACACAACCCATTGGTCGATTTCCAGAAATTTCCGGATTTTTTCAAGATCGCCTACCAGATCCCAGGTCGTGTTTTCCTCCAGGCTGGCGTGGGGCCGGGATTTACCGCAACCCCGTTGATCAAAGAGGATTATTCGATATCTTTCAGGATCAAAGAATCGTCGATGCGTGGGTTCACAGGCGCCTCCGGGCCCGCCATGCAGGAACACTACCGGAACCCCTTCGGGATCCCCGCTTTCTTCTATATAAAGAGTATGCAGATCCGATACCGGAAGCTTCCAGGTATTACCTGGTTGTATAGCTGGAAATAACATTCGCGCTGCAACTCTCCGCTTGCAAGTTGTTCTGTAGGACAATTCCTACAGAATTTTATGGCATTACTGACAAAAACTATACCGTGAAGCGATATCGCCGCGGGCATTGTCGCGGCACTATACTATCACGACAAAAGGACAGGTCGACAGGTGGGGACGACGCTGACAGCGCGGGCATGCACACCCAGGCAAAGATCAGTTACATTGATCCGGATTTTACCCTCCTCGAGAAGCCCTCTGGCTCCGGTTTGAAACGACCGGAGCCTTTTTTGTGTTAACGAGGACGGCACTCCTTAACACATATGCCGTAGGTTGGGGTGAGGAACGAACCCCAACACATGCACCGATTATTCAATCAAATTCAGGAGTTGGACCAATTTTTTTGTTGGGGTTCGTTCCTCACCCCAACCTACACGAGGCCTGATTGCTACGTCAGGTCGAGATGTTTTTGAAATCGAACAAATCGCTGTCAAGAAGATGCGAAGGCGTGACCCGGCACAGGGATTTCAGAATATTCTGTACTCGGCCCGGATGAATCTGGTCCCATTCCTGTAACATTGCCTTTACTGACTGACGCTGCAGATTTTCCTGCGAGCCACAGAGATTGCAGGGGATGATGGGAAATGATTTGATTTGCGCATATTGTTTGATCAGCGACTCCCGCACATAGGCCAACGGACGAATAACAATATTTCGCTTATCGTCGCTCAGCAGTTTCGCCGGCATGGTCTTCAAACGCGCATTGAAGAACATGTTCAGAAACAGCGTTTCGACTATATCGTCGGCATGATGACCGAGCGCTATGCTGGTGGCGCCTAGTTGTTCAGCAGTGTTGTACAACACCCCTCGGCGCAGACGTGAACACAGTGAACAGGTGGTTTTGCCTTCCGGGATCAGGCTTTTTACCAGGCTATAGGTATCCTCTTCGACAATCTTGAATTCTACCCCTATCGAGGCCAGGTATTCCGGTAAACCATGCTCTGGAAACCCGGGTTGCTTTTGATCCAGGTTAACGGCGATCAGGTCAAATTTGACAGGCGCAACTTTTTGCAGACTGATTAACATGTCCAGCAGGGTGTAACTATCGGCGCCACCTGACAGGCAGACCATGATGCGGTCGCCCGCTTCAATCATATTGAAATCGCTCACCGCACGCCCTACCCCGGAACGAATTTTCCGCCGTAGGCGATCCAGATCGAGTTTCTCCAACCCACTCGCATCTATGGCGCGGCTATAGGTTTGCATCACCTTATTTTCGCCAGAAAGCCGGGGTAAACAAAACCAGCAGGGTGAAAATCTCTAGTCGGCCAAGCAGCATGGCCAGACAAAGAATCCATTTGGCAGGGTCGTTAATATAGGCAAAGTTCTGGCCAACCTCACCCAGACCGGGACCAAGGTTATTGAGACAGGCCGCAACCGCCGAAAAGGCGGTCTCCTGGTTTAGCCCGGTTGCCATCAACAATAAAATCATTAACGCGGAAATAGCAAAATAAGCCGCGAAAAAGCCCCAGACCGCTTCAATCACATTTTCAGGCAGGGGCTTCTTGCCTATCTTGACGACAATTTGCGCATTGGGGTGTATCAGCCGCTTTAATTCTCGCGCCCCCTGTTTAACCAGTAACAGGATACGAATCACCTTGATGCCACCACCGGTAGACCCCGAGCATCCACCTATAAAACTGACATAAAGCAATAACACCGGTAAAAACCCAGGCCAGCTATAATATTCCGCCGTGGTAAATCCGGTGGTGGTGCCAATGGAAACCACCTGAAACAAACCTTCGATAATTGAGTCGGTGGTTGAGTCAAAAGTATGATTCAGCTGTAAATAGCCAATGGTAACAACGCTTACCGCCAGCAATACCCCGATATAAGTTCGAAATTCAGCATCCCTCTGGTAGGGGTTCAATGACCGCTTACGGATAGCGATAAAATGAAGGGCGAAATTCACCCCTGAAAGCAGCATGAAGACGATGGCGATGAGTTGAATCCCGGTATTGTTAAAATAACCGATGCTGGCGTCATGGGTGGAGAAGCCTCCGATCGCGACCGTCGAAAATGAATGCGACACCGCATCAAACCCGGACATGCCAGCCAGCCAGTAAGCCAGGGCGCAACTGATCGTCAATCCCAGGTAAATATACCAGAGCGCTTTCGCGGTTTCGGTAATTCTCGGCGTCAGCTTGTTATCCTTTACCGGCCCGGGTGTTTCCGCACGGAACAATTGCATGCCGCCAACGCCCAGCATCGGCAGTACGGCAACCGCCAGTACGATTATTCCCATACCGCCTAGCCACTGCAACTCCTGACGATAAATCAACAATGAATGTGGCAATCGATCTATACCGACAATCACGGTTGCACCCGTGGTGGTCAACCCCGAGATCGACTCGAAAATAGAATCGGTAATCGAAATTTCGTATATTCCTGACAGATAAATCGGCAAGCCGCTGGCAATACCGAGAACTGTCCAGAACAACACCACTACGAGGAAGCCGTCACGCAACCTCAATTCCTTTTTCTGCTTGCGCACCGGTATATAGAGTGAAAAACCAATCACCAGGAACACCACTATGGACTCGACAAATGGCATAACCGCCCCGTCGCCATAACTCAAACCCACAATGATAGGGGGCAAAAGCGTGCTGCTAAAGACGATAAGCAGCAATCCCAGGATGCGCTGGATTACTAGTAATTGCATGTTTTAATGGCTAAACGGCGGGCGCATGGTTAAAAATAGGTGAAGCCGACCTGGAACAGTTTCTCGACTTCAGTGATCTTCTTTTTATCGGTGAGAAAGAGGATGACGTGATCCTCGGACTCGATCACGGTATCGTGATGAGCAATGATCACCTCTTCCTCGCCACGCACGATCGCACTGATGCGGGTGCCTTCGGGCAGTTTGATCTGATCGATGGATCTGCCGACAACCTTGGAAGAACTGCTATCGCCATGCGCGATGGCCTCGATCGCCTCCGCCGATCCTCTACGCAGGGCATGCACCGCAACCACGTCACCACGCCGGATATGTGCAAGCAGGGCCCCGATCGTAACCTGGTGCGGTGAAATCGCTATGTCGATCAGGCCACTCTCGACCAGGTCGACATAGGCGCCACGATTGATCAACGACATCACCTTTTTTGCACCCATGCGCTTGGCCAGCATCGACGACAGGATATTGGCCTCATCGTCATTGGTCAGCGCGCAAAACACATCCATACTCTCGATATTCTCTTCCACCAGCAGGTCGGGGTCGGCCGCGTCGCCGAGCAGCACGATGGCCGAATCGAGCATTGCACATAGCTCCCTGGCTCGTTTGGGGTAAGCCTCAATCACCTTGACCTGGTACTCTTTTTCCAGAATCGCCGCCAGCTGGCCCCCGATATTACCGCCACCGGCAAGCATCACGCGTTTAATCGGTTTATCGAGTTTGCGCATCTCCGATATAACCGTCGGAATATGCTCGCGCGCGGCCAGGAAATATACTTCATCGTCGGCCTCGATGACACACTCGGCGGATGGTTGAATCGATTCGCCATCGCGAAAAATGGCGGCCACACGCATGTCGACCCCGGGAACATGTTCGCTCATGGTTTTGAGTTTACGGCCAACCATGAGCCCGTCATGGTAAGCCTTGACGGCTACCAGTTGCACCCTGCCATTGGCAAAGTCGAGTACCTGCAGGGCGCTCGGGTGTTCGATTAAATGATGAATATATTCGGTAACCAGCGATTCCGGGCTGATCATGAAATCCACAGGAATCGAATCATCGGACAACAATCCCGGTCGGTTCAGGTATTCGGGCGAACGGATACGCGCTATCTTGGTGGGCGTATGAAATAGCGACGATGCTACCTGGCAGGCAATCATGTTGATTTCATCGCTATTGGTTAATGCGATCAACATATCGGCATCGTCGGCGCCGGCGCTTTCCAGTAACGCCGGGTAGGAACCGTTACCACATATGGTGCGCAGATCGAGACGATCCTGGAGTTCGGAAAGAATATCCTGGTTGATGTCGATAACGGTAATTTCGTTACTTTCTTCCCTGGCGAGTTGGGTCGCAACGGATGAGCCAACCTGTCCGGCTCCCAATATGATGATATTCATGATTTCTTGTTATCTAATCCCAATGCTTTTAACTTCCGATACAGGTGGGTTCGCTCCTGCCCAACGCGGCGCGCGAGTTCGGTCATGTTATTTCCACTGAGCGCAAGATGCCGGGACAGGTACTCGCGTTCAAAGGCTTCCCTGGCCTCCCTGAGATCGAGATCCATATCGATAGAAATGCTCATCCTGTTACCCTTTTGCGCATCTACCGATACCTTTAGCAATTGCAGGGTTTGTTCAATTTCTTCCAGTTCAATCTTTTCCTCGTCGCTTTGCGAAAGGACTGACTTGATAAATTGCTTAAGCTGGGTGATATCCCCACTCCAGTGATAGTTGCGCAATAGATTTTGTGCCGCGACATTAAAATGGCGATAAGGCAACTGGTCGTGAACACTAAACCAGTTGACATAGTATTCCAACAATTCCGGTATATCTTCGACATGGTCATCCAGTGAAGGCACCGGAATGGCGTTTCGCCAGAATTCGGCCATACGGGAATCAATCTGCGCATTATTCTTCAAGGCTTCATAGTCGTATCGGCTGGATAATATGAATCGATACCTGGAACTGCTTTCCAGCAACATTATCGCATCGTAAAGCCGTGACTGCTGATCGAGGCGCAGGTCAATAATTTCCTCGATATAGAGATTGGTGGTCAGGGGCGAAAACTGGCGCCCGTTCCCATCGACATCAAAATTCTGTAACCCACCAATACCTTCACATAGAAATTCGGCCCAGATACGCCTGCCACTACCATTTTCGCCGGTAAAAAATACTGCCTGACTGGTATCGCGCAAGGCCAGCAGGCGCTGCTTCAACTGTTGCACGATGCGACTGTTTCCCACCGGTTCTTCGCGTTTATGTCTGCTATCCTGCTGGCCACCAGAAATGCTGTCGGACAGCGCCGCTTTTACGGTGCTTAGCAGTTTCGCCATGGACAACGGCTTTTCAACGAAATCTACCGCGCCAATACGGGTTGCTTCGACCGCGGTTTCGACAGTGCCATGCCCAGACATCATAACTACCGGGCAATCGTTCTTTGCCGACGCTTTCCATTGCTTCAACAGCGTAACTCCGTCTGTTCCAGGCATCCATATATCGAGCAATACCAGGTCGGGGGGAGTTGTGCGTTTGAATTCATCAGCTGCGCGAGCATGCTCGGCAACATCCACCAGGTAACCCTCGTCTTCGAGTATATCCTTGAGTAGAAAACGGA
>Ga0164320_10000699_pt1 | contig 11468 bp, 8 predicted proteins | sample GuaBasSediGuay11_FD_113736 | JGI IMG/M metagenome (GOLD analysis project Ga0164320, IMG submission 113736) | Subseafloor sediment microbial communities from Guaymas Basin, Gulf of California, Mexico - Guay11, Core 4567-28, 0-3 cm | ecosystem: Environmental > Aquatic > Marine > Hydrothermal vents...
ATCCCAAAGTAAATTCACCTGCTGCTGATCGTATCGCTAATCTCTCAAGTCCCGAACTACCAATATGAGTAGCCTGTAAATGCCAATGCGCCTGTACATCTATAGGGGCTTTGGTCTTCAGCGAATTAGCACCAGTGCCGGGGTCTCCTGCCCCACCATCACCTAACCAGATTGAACTATCACCCATCCACCAATCACCAGTGTCCCAATCTATAGCAACCCTGAAAACTGCTCCCGTTGAACGAGCACCTAAAGTTCCGGTAAGTCCTGTGATGTTAGTTCCAAGTCCGTCTTTAAGAGCACCCTCATGTCTATAACCAAAGTCAGAAGAGTCTGCTAGTACACGACCCACAGGGCCACTATCAAGGCAATTTTTAATAACAAATACCCCGGTGTTGCCTTGACCACCAGATACAAATACTATTTCGAAATAGACTTTCCCGTTTCTGGGTATTGCACCTGATCTAATACCAGTATCATTTGTAAAATCACCGTTGTTACATTGCTTCGCAGCAGTCGCTGGTTCAATAGCGGAATTACGAGAATCCAAGATGAACCATCGGGGTTCTGTCAACATATCGTGACCAGACAAAGCAGTGAAAGCAAATAATTTCCTTACTTCCAACAAATCTAATTCCCCGCCATTATCCATGAAGTAAGCAGCACCGAAATCTGCCCCAGATCGAATAGCAGCAGTTTCCGCACTTGCTCCATTGAAGGCAGGTTTTTCAAAGTTCACCAGATACCCACCATTGGTTCCACTAGCTACAGGCATTCCATCAATCACTACAATATAATTATTCCTGTTTCCTACTTCATGGGCTTCAATCAATTGATGGGGTAAATTATCCCCGTACATATCCACTTCAGATTCCCAATACAAAACAGGCGAACCCGTATTGTCTCGACAGCTTGGAAAATTAAGAATTCCATCATTCGACCCAATAGATAATTCCACAGCAGCATTTGTCCCTATCAACACAACTTCACTGTGTCCCAAAGCAGGTTGCCTAAACCAGACTTCCATAACATAAGTAGTAACAGGTAATGCCACCGCACCATAATCTAAAAAGTTAGCCGCAGCATTACCCATGTTTACGGAATCAACAGAAGCACTAAGCAATTGAAGTCCTGAAAAAGTGGCTGTTCCACCTATGGTTAAATCTACTATGCCTTCTTCATCATCATCATAAGTGGATGCACCACCTTCAAATAAATACCGATGTTCAAATGCGATACCCAAACTAGTTAATAAATTATCTCTCTGAGTTGGAGGTGGGTTTTCAATAATATATCTCCCCGCTGCTGCTTGTGCCAATAATCTAGGCATAGAGTTGACCCACTATATTGATTTCAATAGTTCCTGTTTCATCGATAACGAATAGCCAACGATCACGCTCACCTATTCCTGAACTTGGAACAGGGGGAGTGCCATTCACAGAAATTCCACCCGCAGGAAGTGTCAGTACATGACCACCCACACCATCCTGAATTATCTTAACTGATACCTCAGTTTGAACCGCAGCAGGAATATTTGAAAACGCTAAAGTGGCTGCACCTGTCAAAGTAGCTGTGTAGTTTCTGACTCCACTACTCAAATCCATAGTCAGGGTTCCACTGCCTGCCAGAGTTGTAACTGCATCACTGAGATTTGCGGGGGTATCTAGGATTGTCCAAGCAGTACCATTCCAATAATAAACATTCAGTTCATCCTGAACGAAAGCTTGCCAACCTAATTTTGGAACATGGAACTCCCAAACCGATTCAATGAACACGGCAATTTCTGTATCATGGGTTGCCCAATCTGCACCCGTTGCACCCGCAGGAAGTATGTACCTGTCTCCGTTTGTTGGAACTCCCGGTTGAGCAACAAGGTCTTTATCAATGACACCCAAATTCATAGTGGCATCAATCAATTTCAGTGTCGCATCGTTCCCCGTTTTCCAGAACTCACCTAAGTCCCAATCGTAATTTATGCCCTCATTCGGGCCAATCTTAAATGGCATTATACAAACCCTCCGTAAAATTCACCGTAACTGTAACCGTAATCTGCTCTCTTAAAAAGATAGTTATGGAACTGGTGGGAAACTAATCCACTAATAACAGATTCAATTTCCAATCTAAAAAAACTATTCACCCTGCCAACAGGGAATAAACTGTCTGCTGTTTCATCAACCCAAGTATAAGAAGTTATGGTTATACCGATTTCAGTTCTGACCAAAGTATCAGTCTCATCATAAAATCTAATTGTATAAGTCGTTCCAATTTCAGGGCCAATGTCACCGAAAACCTGTGGTACATGTTCACTAGCTGTTTGCTGAGTCCTATCCCTGTGTTCCCACGTAATATCCATATCACCCAATGTCATACCCTGTGGTTGATAAGCAGGTAAACCCTCCAATTGAATATTTGCGGGGGGATAAGGTTTATCTTTTCTGGCTTCTATGGTGTGGTTTAAAGTAGTGGCATCAAGTAAATCTAAAGTTCCCTGTCCTGTCTGCCCCAATAATTTGACATCCAGAATTTCCCCAAATGCAAATTGAGTGACACCAAAAGCAACGTCCGTTTGATTCGCAAATAATCTAGCTCCGATTAAATGGGGGGCAGGAACGGTATCAACCACACCCCGATTTACTTTCATAGTGTTGGTTGCTGTGTCGTGTTCAAACACTTCCATAAATTCATTGTCAATTTGAATGAAAGTAAACAACGGCATAAACTCTATTTGCCCAGATTCCCCTTCATAAACAAAAGTAGTGACTACCCCTAATTCCATAGCAGCAACTAATGTTGCCGTTGGTGCATAGAGTCCAACTGCTTCTTCTGTATAAGGTATTGTTACTTCATCAAAAGAAACCTGCAATTGATAATTATAATGATCAGAAGTAGGTTTGGCAGCAGTAGATTTCAGGAAAGCATTATCAACTGCAACATTAGCTGCATCATCTTCCCCCAACTGCTGAACCATATCATAGTAAGTTGCGTCTTCAAGGAACTGAAAAATTGCATCAAGTGGTACACTACTAGGTTCAACCCACCCTGAAACCTGTGGTGCAGCATAAGACGCAGACGGAAGACCAAATATATCTTCAATCGCATCTATATTTATATGACCATCTTTCAGGTTTCCGAAGTCAATAGCACCCACCCGAAAGACCACATCAACAATTCCGAAAGCAACCCAAGATAATCTGAATACATCTCCCGGTGCTATATCCCACGCATCTCTATTGACCCGCATTTTTACTGAAGCCAATGGATAAGATAAAGTTCTAAGATCACGAAGAGCAACCAAGTTTGCATTTATAGCGTTTGAAATACCGGGGTATTGTCTGGTGGTATTTATGGTAGTTCCCTGAACTTGGATGTTTGCCATATCCTGAACTGTCACAGGAACACTTTTATCAGTATCATTATCACGATACACAACAGTCAATTCATTAACGGTCTCTCCCCAACCCCTACGGGAAAAGTTTTTCATATCAACAATGTTGGATTCATCGTAAACAGGTAAACTTGCAAAAACATAATCATTCCGAATCAACTTCAAGACAAATAAACCTGTAGCCAAATCTAGGTAAAGGGAACCATTTATGTGTCTAAGAATGTCATCAACGAAACCTTCAATTGGTTGGCTTCCTGTCCATATCATTGATAGTCCAAGTCCTTCATTAAATAAAGTATCTCCCGCAGCAGTGAAAGAAATAGCATCCATTTCAGCAACCGAATAACCCATACCCCAATCCACGTTAGTCAGTAATTCGTGAAGCATATTCGCGCCGTTTGCATCAGTCCCGATTTTATTTTTGGGGGCATTACCCAGAGTGTCAGGGTATCGGGCAACTCGGAAGTCCCAATCTTTAAGGTAGGGATTATTACCTACATAGAACCCCTGAAAAATAAAACCTAATACCCCACGGTAGGCAGGTATACGTTGTGGGTTTAAGGAATCAATTTTATTCTGAAGATAAGCGTTGGGTACTTGTGTGTTTTCTCCCATTGCAACATAGACATCGCCCCCCGCTAATACACCTGAAACCACCTGAGCAATACCACCAACGATTCCTGTACTTCCTCCAACTTGAGAACCACCAACACCACCTTCCCTGTCCTTTCCTCCAAACAAATCAGGTTTATTAATTAATACAAACTGAGAAGATTGTATTGACGCATTCAAAGCCACTCGTTCACCACAACGAATTTGGGAAACCTCATCAACAGGGCCATAGCAACAAATAAAGTGCATTCCCACAAAATATTTGTAACCAATTATGCCACCACTCTTACCTCCCATTAGCTTCCTCTCTTGCTTTGGCAGCAACCTTTATACCAAAGGCATCACCAATGGCTTCCAATTCTTCTACAGGAACTTCATTACGAATCAATTTTTTAAAGTCCACTTCATAGCGGGTACACCAACGTCTTACGCCGAAGACGCAAAGCTTCAATAATCGGGCATGTTTCAAACCTGCATACACTTGCATTATTTCTTTCCTCCCTGATCACTTTTAATTGCAACAGTACTTAAATCCCCATACCAAACAACATTCGGGCCTTTGATTCTTACCTTTCCAAACACCACGGGAATAACCCTGTCTTCGTCAGCAGTAGGTACTTCTAAATCCCCCAAAGAAGGCTTCTTTGGTTCCTCCGGTTTCGGGGCAAGCATAGCACTGACTATTGCCGAAACTACTAACAAAATTAACTGCACCCACATTATTTGTTTCCTCTATTTGACCTTAATATCAATAAATTACTGTACCACCGAAAGGATTTTTTCTAGGAACATATGGAAACCCTCCGTAATTTAATACATTACTAAACTTCACATCACAATCGTCAAGATTGTGCTTACAGCCGGGAAAGCCCTCAACAAGACTTCCAACTTGAAGCCCCACAAACGGAGTGACTAGAGTTATATTACCTGCACCATCATCAGCTACCACAGATCGAAATTGATTACTTTCAAACACCAGATATCCACCATCAAAATTACCTGCCACACCAACCCACTCAGGGGCAGAAACAACATTTAGGGCAAAGCTTGAAACCGTACCGATAACCTGAAACGCTAAATTATTCAAGGCACATTCTGCCCCATACAAAATATGTGGACATTGGGCTTGCATTTTTCTTCGTAGTCCCGGTCTTTTCAAACTGGTAAATATAGGTTCACAGGCAATTGAAGCCTCAGACCCAGACCATTCAACGGTCAGTACCCTACCCTTCCAGACGGTAATAAATTCTTCAAGAAGATCATTTCCATGTTTTCTAAAAATCGTAAGGGTCATAATCTCAGTAGGGGGAAAAGCCACAAAATTATTTAGTATCGGCGCATCCCGTTGAATCTTTAACTTCAACTCTGCCCGTTCTATTTCTGTGTTCTGTTCAACACTTGCCCGTTCTAATTGGGTGGGTAAATAAGTATTAGATTGAAAAACAACAGGCTCATTATGGGAAGTCAGATGGAAGGATTCTGATACCCCACGTTTGAACTCATAAATTTCAATCGGATAACCGTGACCCGTTTCTTGTGCTGCAAAAGTCATTCTGCTAGTACCCTAGTTGGGAATGAAACATGTGATATCTCTGTGCTGTCCCACGCAAATTCCATTGAGTCAGCATCTACCCTGCATGGATGTAAAAAGGAAATCAGTTTAAGGTTAGCTAATGTAATCGTGAAACCCGTGGGGGCATCAATACCAAGTAGTTCTTCTCCGGGGGTTGTCGAAACCGCACTGGTTATTCTTCTATAAAATATTTCACCTGTATGTGCAAAGATCACTATATCTCTTTTGCCCAAAGCGAAATTATAAAAGTTTCTATACTCATAATCCTGAACAGTAATTGATCCATCAGTAGAGTCTATCCCTTTTAGTGGGATAAAATCCTTTGACTGAGAAGCAAAATAAAATCTTGTGTGTTTCCCCGCACGGGAATGCATCCATTCTTTCCAGAACCAAATTTGTTCCCTACTCTCTTCTACAAATTCAAATGAAGTTACAACATCTGGATAGCCAGAACGATCATCAACAAAGGGTACATCAATTCCAAAATCAACTAACCCATATTTAGATTGATATAGTAAAGACAGATCAGTTACACGATTGGGGGTTTTCTCAAGTACAAAATCATCTCGGTAAGCAGTGGGGGAATCAACCGCAGGGATAATTTCATTATCCACAAAATCAAATTTTATGGATAGCAGATCAATGTCAGCAGTGGGTTGGGTAAGACTTTGATCTTCCACCATTCTACCTGCGAGAGCAGGATATATTCTTGAACCGATGGGCCAAGCTTGTAAGGTTGCTCTTGCTAACACCAAAGTAGTCGCGCCAATCGAAGCAATTTCAACAGCTTCAGTTGTTCGTTGATCTATAAAGAAAATTGCAATGCCCCCCACTTTAAAAGATGTGAAATCAGTGGTATCAATATCAATAACAAAATCCCCGATAGGGGTTAGTGTGGTAGTGCGAGCACAGTCAGTCCAAATTGGAACCGCAAATAATCTTGCCTTCCATGACCAAAGATAAAGTTCAAGCCAACGCTTATCATCTGAGTCAATTAAAATTCTGTACTCCAAACTTCTTCGGGGATGGGTTCTCAGCCTGTTCCTATTTTCAGAACCATCATCCGCTTCAATTATCTGGGTTAAAAATTCATAGCGTTCAACTACAGCATCACTCCAATCTGGTGAAAACGCCCAAATAATTACCCGTTGTCCAGTGAGTATAAGGGTTCTACTTTCTGTATCGAATAACCACGTATAAACAACATCAATTGTTGGTGGGCCAGTTAATCCAATGTCCAAAGAATATTCCTTAGCTTCAAGAGCAGCATATAATGTGGGGGGAATCGCAGGTTCAGTCAGAATAATTCCCGATGTATCACCTTGAGCAATCAAACTAATATTATTGTTACTGGCAAAAAATGCATTCCATACTTCAAAGGTTCTAACCTGAGCACTAACAAGATTACCCAATTCTAAGACATTTGGAGTGACATGAACCCTGTTGTAAAAATCTTCAACAAATCCCGGACAAACTTGACCAACCTGCAAAGAGCCTTCTACATCTACTGGTCTGTTGTCAGTTAAATCCCCAAAGAAATCATCCGAATTAACAAAGATAGGTATAGGGAAAGCATCTTGCCCACTAAACAGAACAGGTTGCGTACCCTCAAAAGGATTTTTGAAGATCGGGGAAACATCTACAAAATCAACCATTATGGAACCTTCAAATAGGCAAACGCCAACCAACCTGAATTTGGAAGCTCATCCCGCAGTGTGGGTTCTTTCTTTTGTACTATTGGAAATATCAACCAGTCATCTGCACCAAATGTAATCGTTGAAGACGGACTGACATTTTTTATATTAGCTACCCTAAGATCAAACGGTTTACCTACTGGTGCTCTCTGTGTCGCACTCCTAGAAATAAAACAAGGTATGGAAAAAAGGACAACTGTTGAATTAAATCTATTCGGTTGGGTAGTTCTGGGGAGACCAGAAGACCGAGCATCAAAATGATTCTCTAACCATTCTCCCTGTCCTGCATGTCTCATAGGGGGAGTCCATGCGGAAGTAGTATCTAATGCAGCAGTGGTTTTCCAATCAACACCATCAATATTAGCACGAAGAAATTGATTAGACCCTGTACCATTGCCTATCTTAGTCCAAGGATAAGCGTGTTGAAAGTTTGAGGGGTCATCTATTCTTGTAAAAAACTGATCAGGACGAGTACCTTGATTATATTGCCCACCATCAAAAGCCCCAATCTTATCTAGCAACCCTACATGAATATGTCTGAACTCATTAGCAGTAACTTCCACGACTATATGCAAATACTCTTTAGTCGGGTCAGTGAAAAAATGATAGGCAACGAAATTAGGTAGCAACCAATTTGTTGTTACTTGCAGGGATGTTCCCGGCTGAGCATTGACAGCAAAAGCACCATTGTAACCAGTCGCTACATACTGTCGTAGAAAGGGGTGGTCTAGGTTTTGACTAGAACCATGATACACATTGGGGTGAGTGATATCCAAGACAGCCTCAAACACAGCGAAAGTAACACCCTTCGATAAAAACATTTGTGAGCTTGCACCATCTCCCGTTCCTGCTACAACTTTATTCTCCGTCCAACCATTTGCAACAGCAAAGACAGATAGCTTTGCAAGCAGATCATCAATATGAAGTGCCGTACCTGTTTGATAACTCATGTGTCTAACCTCAAAGCCATAAAATTCATAAACGCTAGTCGGTAAACATCCTGAAAAACAATGTAAGTATCAGGCCCGATCACTAGCGTATTCTCTGATGTTTGATTAAAACCAGTAATATGAAACACACCATCCAGTTCACCATACGCATTTCCGTTTCTTCCTATCTCCCCACCATCATTTTCAAACTCACATAGGATAAGCGGGGTCAATGGATAAGAACCATCGATAGCCGTAACAATTTTATCATTCATAAGTTCTGTCTGATTAGTAGAATTACCCGCATAAGGTGCAACCACCCTATCAATAGCTTGGAAATCTGGTGAACCCGGATTTGAAAAGTTTGTAAAAAATAACCACACCCCCGAAGGGTCACGAACCAACATTGCACTAGCCCCCGGATTACAGAACATCCTAAAACGATTATCTGCCAGAGTAAAATGGAATGGGTCTCCCGTTAAATTCTTCCCACTACCTGCAATTACCAATGGAAATCCATACTCAGCAGGAGTGCCATAAGGCAAGTGAAAGCCCATCATCATTGATGTATAGACCGTGCCTATCTTGGTCACAACAGTAAAGTATCTGCCCGTGGCAACAATCCAATATGTAACAGTACCATCATCTAATACATAGTAAGCACCACCATTCTGAGGACTTCCCCCCGGTTGATTTTGAAATGGCTCTGCATCATCAAATGCTATTGCTCCCTGCAATCTCCAATTAAAATATGGTTCAAATGGGTCTTCTAAAATTGCCATGCCCACAGGAATGACATCAGTAGCAGAAAGTCCTTGACCCGTAACAAGAAGATGACCTTCCGCTAAATAATTATCTAAATCCCCTGTTACCCGTGCTTCCAGATATGCCAGATCAACATCAACCCCACCATTATTAAGAGTGATATTCAAACGCCAATTGAAGTGTCTGCCGGGTGAAGTCAATGGAAAATTCTTTTCAACCCCACCAGTCCATTGACCTGCAAGGATATACACTTGGGTATCAGCTACAGTCCACGGGCCTGACAGATCATCAGACCATTCAAATGTCCAATTTCGCGGTTGATTGGTTGCAGTAAATGTCTGACCTTGAGCAGCCAAAGTGTACTGATCAAATTCAACAGCATCATCAAATTGCATTTGTGCTATAGCAGTAGTTTGTGCTGCCCTAACAGCAGAAAATCCAGTATCACCCCTAGCATTAAAAACATTTAATGGAATATCAAAATTGGTTCCTGTCAGAACATCATTTGGGGCAGGAACCCACCTGTCTTGCGCCCATTCTTGACTTACTGTAATCATTGCACCTTCAGTGATAACCACAGTGAACGCATCAGCTATTACAAAATCAATAGGCCCATCATTCAGCAGGAATTCAATCAGACCCCCCGCACCATCATAGAATTCCCCAACCGTTGCAGCAGCCTGAGCACCAGATGTAGAACCCGTAACAGAAAAGATACCGACACCCACACCACCCCCCAAAGTACAGGCTATAGTCCAAGTCTGAGCTAAAGAGGGGGGCGGGGAAGCAACATCACTTATGGTTCCATCACCAGTACCGACATATCCCGGAGCAGGAAAAGTCCCATAGCCTGTTATGAACTGGCCAACCTTGTTCATTAAATCGTTATGGTCATTGGCTATCAAGCCTTGTACGTTTGGCATGTCTTTTCCTACCTCAAATATTGTTTAACTTGGCTTTAATTCCTACGCATGATATTCAAAATCACTTTTTCATTTTCAGGACTACTAGCAAATTCTTGAGCAGCTTCCATATCAGCGACATTAATTATTCGTAGTGAACTTGGTGGGGCAGAAGATTCTTTTGTTTGGGAACCAGAGCTAACCGCACCACCTTCAGCAAAACTCATTCTTCTAGGTCTAGTGATTGCAAAATTTGGAAGTCCTTTTGTATTCACATCCAATTTCAATCTGTTGACTGCTTCCATAAAATTCAAACCGTAGTGATCTACAGCTTTGGCATTGTGGACATATTCACCATCACTTAAATTGGCATGGATAGAATCTGAAGTTGAAGTTCCCCTTCCTGAGACTCTACCACCACCCGCAAAAGCAAGTTGCTTAGTTTCAAATAGTCCACCTTTAGAACCTAACAATGAGAGGAAGGAACCGAACCCACCACCCGCACCACCCACCGAACCCAGAGCAGCGTTCACAGCTTTGAGTGCCAGAGCACGAAGAATCATCTGGGCAATCTGGGCAATAAAACTTCTGGCAAAATCAGAGAATGCTTCCTTAGCTGTTTTGGTTCCATCGACAATAGCACCGAATGCACCTGCCAAATCATCTACTGCCTGAGATTTTATTTTTTCAAAATTAACATTCGCCACTTGTGCAAGGTTTTCAATTTCCACCCCGATATTACGAATGCTTAAAGCTACATCTTCATCTTGAGCAGTTTCGTTAAAAGCAATCTGGGCATCACGTAATGTTGTCAGGTCTGCAATAGCCTGTTGATTGGCAGCAAAGATATTTTGTCCCAATTCAAATTGAGAATCTTCCCCTGAATCTACTCTTCTTTCTGCTGCAACAATTTCCTGTTCCCGTGCAAACGCTATTGCTTCCCTTCGTTTTGCAAACTTATCTTTCTGGGCTTGTAGTTCTTCTTTGTCAAGTTTCTCCTGTGCTTTCCTTGATTTGTCACCCGCTGCTATTATGGCTTTAGTTGCAGCAGCAGAATTCTGAGCAATAAGCTGTTGTCTCCGTAGACCCAATTCTGTTAAATGATTTGTTGCATCAAGTAATTGAGCTTCCTGATTCAAATCTTGAGTTAATTTCTGGGAAGCAAAAGCAGCTTTAATAGCAGCAAGTTCTTCATCAGAATTCGCTTGTGCTTGTGCAAGAGTTGAAGACCTATTTAATTCTACATCAGCTTGTCTATTAATTTCATTTTGGGCATCTATTTTTTGCTGAGCAATAGCAATTTCAGCATCAAGATTTGTGAGTGCTAATTCTAATAATCCTTCATAGTAGGCTTTGACCGATATTGTTCTGTTAGCAAGTCCTTCATCCAGAATTGCTTTCTCTAATTTTTGTACTTCATCTGCTGTGCTCTTGGCTAATTCTAGGGCAGCAACCGCAGAAGCAGCATCCAAATTTTCTTTAGCATTGATAGCATCAAATGCTGCTGCATCAGCAGCCTGTTGCAACTTGGCAAGGTCTGCTAATTTTCGATTTGCAATATCAACTTCTTTCCCTGCTTGTAGTATTTGTAATTTCTCAAGTCGTTCA